>Ga0306868_1000427_pt1 | contig 27793 bp, 24 predicted proteins | sample AntRauTorckE6832_FD_190411 | JGI IMG/M metagenome (GOLD analysis project Ga0306868, IMG submission 190411) | Saline lake microbial communities from Rauer Islands, Antarctica - Metagenome Torckler E6 #832 (v2) (version 2) | ecosystem: Environmental > Aquatic > Non-marine Saline and Alkaline >... | reverse complement strand
CAATTTTTATCAGTATTTTAAATAAAGTTAAAGAAGATAATCAAAAAATTAGAGCTCTACAGGCAGAAAAAGTTCTTTCGATTGCTGACCGTTCTTTACCTCTGCTACAAAATGGAATAAATCAAAGTTCAGCTGCAGAAATTATTAAAATGATTAAAAAAGAAAGCCAGGTTGATGCGGTTTCAATAACCAATAAAGAAAAAGTGCTAGCTTTTACAGGAGTTGCTGAAGATCATCATCTGGCCGGAGAAGAAATTAAAACTGAAGCCAGTCAAAGAGCTATAAATGAAAAAAAGACAATATTGATTGACAGTAAAAATGATATCAACTGTAACCATCCGGATTGTAAGCTGACAGATGCTGTAATTACACCTCTGAAAATTGAGGATAGTATTTATGGCCTGCTTAAACTATATCGCTGTAATCAGAAAATAACTGTACTGGATATTAAACTGGCAGAAGGAATTTCTAATCTACTAGCAACCCAGATTAAACTAGCTAAATTATCAAAACAGGCTGAACTAAAAAGTGAAGCTGAACTGAAGGCTCTACAGGCTCAAATTAATCCTCATTTTCTTTTTAATTCTCTTAATGCAATTGCTGCTTCCTGCAGAACTCAACCAAAAGAAGCTAGAAAATTGCTGATTAAACTTGCTGGGATTTTTCGAAGAACTCTCAAAAGAGATGTTTATCAGATTACCCTGGCTGAAGAAATGCAATTCTGTCAGGATTATTTAGATATAGAAAAAGCAAGACTTGATAAAAGACTGCAGGTAGAATGGAAAATACCGAATAAGTTAAAACAAATTATTATTCCACCCTTTATAATTCAGCCCTTAATTGAAAATTCTATTAAACATGGAATTTATCCTCTAGAAAAAGGTGGTAAAATTATTATCAGTGCTCAAAAATCAGGTGATAAACTGCAGATCAAGATTGAAGATAATGGGCCTGGAATTACAGATAAAAAAATTGCTGAAATTGAAAATGGTAATAATGATCGGATAGGGATCAATAATATAAAAGATAGGTTAAATTCTGTCTATGGTAATAATGCAGATTTTGAAATTAAATCTAAAGCGGGAATGGGTACACAAAATATAATCATCATTCCTTCCGAATTTCTTTTTGAGAGGAGAAAAGCAAACTGATGATCAAAACAATGATTGTCGAAGATGAAAAACTAGCGCGAGATGAATTGAAATTCCTAATTGAAAAAGATCCTGATTTGGAAGTGCTTTATGAAATAGCCGATGGAGAAAAAGCACTTAAACTTTTAAAAGAAAATGCTGTTGATCTGCTTTTTTTAGATATTCAAATTCCTGGTATCAGTGGAATTGAAATAGCTAGAATTCTAAATAAGCAAAAAAATTCTTCCTATATTATATTTACTACCGCTTATGATGAATATGCAGTTGAAGCTTTCCAACTTTCTGCAGTTGATTATCTTTTAAAACCAATTAGTGATCAACGTCTAAAAGAAAGTTTGGATCGAGCAAAAAAAGAAATTAATGCTAATCACAATTTTAATCAGAAGTTGGATGATTTATTTGCAAATCTCAATAACTCAAAACAAAAAGAATGTTTAAATAAAATTGCTGTTATGGAGAAAGATTATTATTTAATGCTAAATTTTGAAGATATCTACTATTTTTCTACCAAAAATAAAAAAGTATGGGCTCACTGTCATAAAAAATCCTATATGACAAGCTTTCAGCTCAAAGAGTTGGAAAAAATGCTGCCAGAACAATTTTTTAGAATCCATAAGAGTTATATTGTTAATCTTAAACACATCAAAGCTGTTATTCCCTGGTTCAAGGGTAAGTATCAAGTTTTAATGGAAGATTATTCAGAACACAAAATCCCAGTTAGCAGATCTAAGGTTGATCAAATTAATAAACTCTTAAATCTTAAATAATGCAATTGAGTATAATATTTTTACAATTCAGTCAAGATGCCTTTCCTTAATTCCCTATAGGAGTATAATTAAAGTGTAATAAAAAACTATTAGGGGGTTATATTAAATGGCATCTTTTCTTATTTCTTTAGCTGTATTAATTATTGGTTATTTTACTTATGGAAAAATCGTAGACAGAATTTTTGATTCACAGCCGGAGCGAGAAACTCCTGCAATTTCAATGGAAGATGGAGTAGACTACATGGCAATGGATTGGAAAAAGGCATTTTTAATTCAATTTTTGAACATAGCAGGTTTAGGACCAATTTTTGGTGCAATTGCTGGTGCTTTATGGGGGCCAAGTGCTTTTCTCTGGATAGTATTTGGTACAATTTTTGCTGGTGGTGTTCACGATTATCTTTCCGGAATGCTTTCTATTCGTTCTGGTGGTGCTTCAATATCAGAAGTTATAGGAGAAAATCTTGGTGGTACAATCAGACAAATTATGAGAGTCTTTAGTATTGTGCTTTTGGTACTTGTAGGAACAGTATTTATGACCGGTCCTGCAATGCTCTTGGCTAATCTAACTCCAGGATTTATGGGAGTTAATATCTGGCTGGTTATTATTTTAGCTTATTATTTCATTGCTACATTCTTACCAGTTGATAAAATAATAGGTAAACTGTATCCAATCTTCGGTCTGGCACTATTAATTATGGCACTGGGTGTTGGCGGAGGCTTAATCTTTGGCGATTATAATATTCCAAACATTGCTTTAAACAACCTTCATCCTGGCGAACTACCAATGTGGCCTTTATTATTTGTAACAATTGCCTGTGGTGCAATTAGTGGTTTCCACTCAACTCAGTCTCCAATTATGGCCCGCTGTACTACAAATGAAAAAGAAGGACGTAAAATTTTCTATGGTGCGATGGTTGCTGAAGGTATTGTAGCCTTAATCTGGGCTGCTGCAGCTATGACCTTCTTCCAGGGAACTGGAGGCTTAAACGAAGCGCTAACTTCACTTGGTGGACCTGCAGGTGTTGTTCACGAAATTACAGGAACTATGATGGGTGTTGTCGGTGGAGTTTTAGCAATGCTTGGTGTAATTGCTGCGCCAATCACTTCTGGAGATACAGCTTTTAGAAGTGTACGTTTAACCTTATCTGATATTTTTGGCTTAGAACAGAAATCTATAAAGAATAGATTAATGCTTGCTATTCCAATCTTTATTGTTGGTGGAGCTTTATCTCAGATTAACTTCGATGCTCTCTGGCGCTATTTTGCCTGGTCAAATCAGACAGTAGCAATGGTTGTTTTATGGGCCGGAGCAATGTGGCTTGCCAAACGAGGTAAAAACCACTGGATTGCTTCAATTCCAGCCTTCTTTATGACCGGAGTTTCTGTAACCTATATTCTTTATGCACCAGAAGGTTTTAGTTTAGCTTATAATTTCTCTGTGATAACTGGTATTATAATTGCAATCAGTACAATGGGAATATACCTTAGAAAGATCAATAGTACTCATTTTGAAGAAAAAATAATGATTTCAGAACAGGAACAGGCTGTCTAAAAACAGTATCAGGCAATTAGAGAATGCTCATAAATATAAACTGAATAATTTCCTTAGGGATTAATTAAAATAAAAGCAGATCCTTTACTTTAAATGATAATTTTAAAGTAAATGGGTCTGCTTTTTTGATAAAAATACTCAGGATTAAATTTTAAAAAAATACCCCCTCAATTGAAAGTCATTATCAATTGACTTTCAATTTTTTTCTATTGTTTTTTTTCTTCCTTCTCCTGCTCTTCACAACAATTTTCACTACCACAATCACAGTTTGGACATCCTTCAGCTGCAAAATGTCTAAGTGATGTTCCTGCGTATAAAATACTTATCATTATTATCAAAACACTTATCTGTAATATCATTATAATCCTCCTCAATTATCCAATGAAATTTCATCAAAGTTATATTCCTTACCACCTGCAATCGGACAGCTCTGATCACTACAACCGGCACAAGGACTGTCTGTTCCTTTAATTCCACCATAAACTTTCTTTCCTATATAGTAAAGACTGCCAAAGCCTAAAATTCCTAAAAATAAATATTCCATAATTGGCTTAACCCCCTTAAGCTAAAAAACTTAAATCCAGTTTTAAAGGACAGGCAATTTTAATAAATTAAATAAAATTGCCTGCTTAATATCATTTAAACTCCAATTCCAATCAGCATACCACCCTGATAAACTACAAAAGAAACTATCCAGGCTAAAACAAATAAATATGAGGCTGTAATTAAAGGCCATTTCCAGCTCTGGGTTTCAGATTTTATTGCACCCAAAGTTGCTATACATGGAGTATAAATCAGAACCATAGTTAAGAAAGAATATGCCGCCAATGGGCTGAAATTTGCTGTTAAGGCTGTTCTTAAGCCCCCTTCACCTGCTGCATAAACAACTCCTAGTGTACCAACAACTACCTCTTTTGCTAAAATACCAAAAACAAGTGATGATGCTGCCTGCCAGCTGCCAAATCCTAATGGTTTAAAAATTGGAGCTACCAGCTGCCCAAATTGACCAATCAAACTTTCTGCAGATGCATATTCTACTCCAAGTGGTAAGTTAGCTAAAACCCAGATTAAAACTACAACTGAAAAAATAATTGTTCCTGCTTTTTTGATAAAAGCTCCAACTTTTTCCCACATATGAATAAAAACACCTTTTAAAGTTGGAAATCTGTATGGAGGTAATTCCATTACAAAATGAGACCGCTCACCTTTAAATAATAACTTATTGAAAATACCCGCCATAATTACTGCCATTATAATACCTAAGGCATAAAGCGAGAAAACTACTGTGCTCGCATGATTGGAAAATAAAGCACCAGCAAAGACTACATAAACAGGTAATCTAGCCGAACAGGACATCAGCGGATTGATTAAAATAGAAATTATGCGATCCCGCTTACTGTCTAAAGTCCTAGTAGCCATTACTCCTGGAACATTACAGCCAAAACCAACAATCATAGGAATAAATGATTTCCCGTGCAGGCCGAGCTTACTCATTACTTTATCCATTACATAAGCTGCTCTGGACATGTAACCGCTGTCCTCTAAAATACCAATCGCCAAAAATAATAAGAAAATATTTGGAATGAAAACCAGTACTGAACCTACACCACCAATTATACCATCAGTAATAAAGGAAGTAATTAAGGGTGAAACTCCTGCCCCAACTAACAGACCTCCAATCCAACCACCTGCCGCTCCGAAAAAGGCCTCTATATAACCAATCAGTGGATCACCAATGGTAAATGTAAATTTAAAAATGGACCACATTACCACCATAAAAATTGGGATTCCTAAATATTTATTGGTTACTACTGCATCTATTTTATCAGAAATATTTTCTAGCTCATCTTCTGCTGCAGGCCGCTGCACACTTTCTGCTATAATTTTATTTATAAATTCGTATTTTCTATCAATTATAATATTATCAAAATCATCTTCTGCCTTAAGTTCTCTCTCAGCGATTAAGCTCTTGATTTTTTTAGCCTTAGAAACTCCTATTTCTCTTTCTAAAAGTTTTACAGCTTCTGGATCATGTTCAATCAATTTAATTGCTGCCCAGCGTTGATTAATTTGCTTAGAAAAATCATATTCTTTAAGCATTTTTTCTGTTTCAGAAATTAAATTTTCTACTTCTTGACCATAATCAATTTTCAGGGCTGTTTCGGACAAATCTCTATTTTTAACAGTTTGTTCTAAAAGCCTTTCTATTCCTTTACCGCGACTGGCTACTGTTTCAACTACAGATATTCCTAGCAGTTGACTCAATTTCTTTTTATCAATTTTGATTCCCTTTTTTTCAGCCTCATCAGCCATATTTAAGACTGCAATTAAATCTACTCCCATTTCTAAAAGTTGAACTGTAAAATAGAGATTTCTGTCAAGATTAGCTGAGTTTATAATATTTAAAACTATGTCATAATCACCAGCTGTTAGAAAATCACGGGCAACTACCTCATCTTCAGAATATGCTCCAAGAGAATATGTACCCGGAAGGTCAATTACTTCCAAAGAATAATCCTGGTAAAATGCACTACCTGTTTTCTTTTCAACAGTAACACCAGGCCAGTTTCCAACATGTTGTCTGGATCCCGTTAGTTCATTAAACATTGTTGTTTTACCAGAGTTCGGATTTCCGGCTAAAGCAACTTTTAACTCTGTATTTTTTCTTTCTTTTTTATTTAAAGCCATTAATTTTCACATCCTTTTTGATCGACTAGCACTTTATGAGCCATTCCTCTACCTATTGCAATTCTATTATCTCCAAGCCCGATAATTAAAGGGCCACCAGAACTGCTGTGAACTTTAACTGTCTTGCCATTAACAAATCCAAGATCATTAAGTTTTCCCTTGGCTGTTCTTCCACCAACAATTTCTTTAATGCAGGCTGTTTCACCCTGCCTTAACATCGATAAAGGCATCAAATTCAAACCTCCTTTACCAGGATTTCTGCTGCTTCATCCCGGCGCAAACTAAGGCTATAACCTCTAACCTTAACTTCTATTGGATCACCCATTGGAGCCTTACCTTTAACTTCAACTCTAGCTCCTCTATTTAATCCCATATCCATTAACTTTCTCTTCAAACGGCCTTTTGACATAATTTTTACAACATCTGCTTTTGAGCCAATATTTATTTCATTTAATTTAATTTCATTTATATCCATTTTGGCTTCCTCCCTGTTATCTACAAATTTAAAAGCACAGTTTTGCTTATCTAAATAATCATTTACTATCAGGTAATTAACCATTTTTTCAAAACTTTCTTGGCTTAAGGCGTGTTCAATACTACAAGCATCCTGATCAGCAATCTCTGAATTAACTCCAATTATTTCATGCAGAAAAAGATAAAGAATTTGATGTTTGCAGTTTATTTTTTCAGCTGCTTGAATACCATTTCTTGTTAATTTAATTGGACCATATTTTTGCTGCTTAATTAATCCCTGCTGATTCAACTTTTTTAACCCTTGATTAACAGAAGATGCTGCAATCCCAAGATAATTTGCAATACCTGTTACCCGCGCTGAACCATTTTTCTTAATTAAATTAAAAATAGCTTCTAAATAATCTTCCATTGATTCTGATAAAATGATTTCTGATTTCAAAATAATCCCCCACTTTTAGGCTAACCTAAAAATAAATAAAAAAAATAATCTTTTTATATTTTTAATTGAAAATGGTTCTCAACTTCAAGTAAAATTATATATAACTTAATTGTTTTTGTCAAGATATTTTTGCAAAAAAATTGTTTAAGATCCCTGACATGGTAGTTATTAATAATAATTACTAATAAGTGCTTATGGTTGTTTTCAATTTAATTCATTAAAATTTCTCTAGCCTTCATAAATTCTGCATCTTCTCTATCATGAGAAACAAGAATAGTTGTAATTCCAATTTTTTTAATTATTTCATTTAATTCTTTTCTAATTTTATCCTTCAGTTCGGCATCCAGATTACTAAAGGGTTCATCTAAAAGTAGAATTTCTGGACCAGGAGCAAGAGTTCTTGCCAGAGCAATTCGCTGCTGCTGTCCTCCTGACAATTGATGAGGGTATCTTTTTTCAAAACCTTCTAAGTTTACAAGCTTTAAAAGCTCCTTGACTCTAGTTTTTCTTTTGCTTTTACTTAAATGATCAATGCCAAAAGCAATATTTTTTTCTACACTTAAATGAGGAAAAAGTGCATAATCCTGAAAAACCATCCCCACTTCTCTTTTTTCTGCTGCTATAAATTTATGCTCACCAGCTACAGGCTGACCCGCAATTATAATTTGACCACTGTCAGGTATTTCAAGACCGGCAGTCAGACGAAGAACTGTACTTTTCCCACTACCACTGACACCCACTAAAGCTACAACTTCTCCTTTTTGAACCTCTAAGTTAAAATTTTCAATTATTTTTTCTTCTTTTTTATTGTAAGCAAAAGTTAAATCATTAATTTTTAACTGCATTATTTTTTCCTCCTTTTACTTCGATGAGTAATTAAATAAATAGCTGCTGCTGAAAAGAAAATTAAAACAAGTGATAAATCAGCTGCACGATAAATCATCTCATCAGAAGCATATTCAAAGGCCTTAGTAGCTAGAGTGTCAAAATTAAAGGGTCTTAAAATCATAGTCAGCGGTAATTCCTTCATTATTTCTATAAAAACAAGTAAGAATCCACTCATCAAAGCTGGTTTCAGCATTGGTAAATCAATTTTGAAAAATGTTTCGGTCACTCCTTTACCAAGCGTTCTCGAAGCTTCAAAATAACTTTCACCTATTTTTTCATAACCACTGTTAACTGAATTAAAAGCAATCCCCATAAAGCGCACTGCATAAGCAAAAATCAACATAACTAAAGTACTGCTTAAAATAATATTCGTCCCTAAGCCAAACCCTGTCTGAAGAAAAATTAAAAACTCATCAAGCTTCAGCATAAAAAGCAAAATTCCTACAGCAATTACAGCGCCAGGAATCGAATAACCCAGAATTGTAATCCTTGCTAAAATATTAGATGTAAAATTAGAACTCATGCGAGCTGTTGTCGCAATTATAATCGCTCCGACCAGAATTAAAACTGCTGCACCACTACCAATTAAAATTGAAGTAAAGGCAAAATTAAAAGTTTCAATCAATTCTCCACCTCTGCTTAAAAAACTCCAGTATAAAAGCTGAGCAGTTGGAAGTAAAAAACCAAAAAAGAAAATCCCATAAGTAAAAAATTGAGCCATTATTTTTTTGCTGCCTTCCAGTTTTCTTCTGCTTAAAGGTCTAATATTTGAAGTTGAATAGCTGTATTTTCTGCCTCCCCGCAGCAGCTTTTCTAAAAAGAGAAGAACAAAAATCACCAACATCGCCATTACTGCCAGTCTGACAGAAGTTGGTAGATCTCCCATTCCAAACCAGCTTTTAAAAATTGCAGTGGTAAAAGTGCTGATTCCAAAATATTTAACAACACCATAATCATTTAAAACTTCCATCATCACCAGACTGCTGCCGGCAACTACTGCTCCTCTAGAAAGAGGTAGAATAATTTTAAAAAAGATAGTGCTGTCTCTTTTACCTAAAAGCCTTGAACTTTCCAATAAAGAAGCTGATTGTTTTGCCAGAAAGGCTTTAGTCATTAAAAAAACATAAGGAAAAAGAAAAATTGTATAGATAAAGATAGCACCTTTTAAGTTCATAAAATCAAAATATTTTTGATTTAAATTAATCTGTAAGTTATTACGCAAAAATGTCTGCAAAGGTCCAGTGTAGCTAAACATTCCCTGGTAAACATAGGCGCCAATATAAGGCGGAATGGCTAGAGGTAAAATTAACCCCCAGCTCAAAAAATTCCTACCTGGAAAATCATAAGCAGCTATTAACCAAGCTAAGCCAGCTCCTAAAAATGCTGCCAGTAGACCAGTAGCAATAACTAATACTAGAGAGTTTTGAAAGTAATTAATCAATAAATAATCTCTTACATGCTTCCAGTTTTCACCTGCTTCTCCAAATAAATTAATAATGATATTAACATTTGGAATCAATAACATGGTTATAATTACTGCTGTCAGCAGAAACCAGCCAGGCGAAGCTTTTTTTAACTTTTTTAACAGCTGCATTTTCACACCACCCTTATCCAAAGAATATTTTAATCATCTATCTTATACTTAAAATTAAATTTACAACTTTAAATTTACTGCCAGCCAACTCGGTTAAAAATTCTTACTGCTGTCTGGTTGTTAATACCTAGTTCAGTTAAGTTAATATTCTGTGGTTCAAAATCTCCCCAGGACTGAAGCAGCTCAGAAGCCTCAACTTTTGGGTTAACTGGATATTCATAATTAGCTGAAGCAAAAAATTGCTGTGCTGAAGCTGAACTTAGATATTCTAAAAGCTTAACAGCATTCTCTTTGTTTGGTGCATTCTTAACAACACCAGCTCCACTTACATTAATATGAGTCCCATTTTCACCATCTGGAAAGTGGATACCTACATTTCTAGCTACCTCAACCTCAGCTGGGTTATCAGAATTAATCATTTTACCTAAATAATAGGTGTTCATAATTGCCAGATCACCTTCACCAGCTGCTACTGCTGTGGCCTGTGCTCGATCATTACCCTGTGGTTTTCTGGCCATATTATCAACAACTCCAGCTGCCCATTCTTCAGCCCAATCTTCTCCATAAATTGCAACTAAAGAAGCTAAGAGTGACTGATTATAAATATTTGTAGATGACCTAACCAAAATTTCATCCTGCCATTTAGCTGAAGTTAAATCTTCATAACCACCTAAATTTTTTGGATCAACTCGATCTTTAGCATAAACTATAATTCTTCCTCTCATTGTTAACCCATACCAATAATTATCTGTATCTTTTAAATTGTCAGGTACATTCTGAGCTAGTGTTTTAGTATTTACTGACTGTAAAATATCTCTTTCTTTTGCTCTATGTAATCTACCTGCATCTGCAGTGATTAAAAGATCAGCAGGAGAGTTTTTCCCTTCTCTAGCAATTCTTTCGATTAACTGGTCAGAATCACCTTTGAGCACATTAACTTCAATCCCCGTTTCTTCAGTAAAACGGTTCAAAATTTCCTCATCAGTATCATAATGACGATTTGTGTATAGATTTACCTCTTCTGCTGCGAAAGTAGCTGTCCCCAGACCAACAACTAAACTAAATAAAATGGTAATTATAATTAATTTTTTCATCTATATTCCTCCTCGATTTGATTTTAATTGAAAACGATTCTCAACTTCAGACAATTTAAATTATAACTAAACCCATCTGTTTTGTCAAGATTAAAATCAAAAAAATATTGGCGTAAGGCCTGATATAACAGTAATTGATAATCATTACTGATAATGAAATAAGATCTATCAAATTTAAATCTTATACTTTAAATTAGCTAATTTATTATCCAAAAATCTAAAGGTTATTATTTTTTTAATCTTTTTCTAATCTTTATTTAAAGTTCTTTTAATAATATATTGATATTCTATAATTGTAGCAAAGAGATAGAAATTTGTTATCCCCTTTTTAAAAGCTGTTGCAGAGGACAGCTTTAAGCATAGATAAAAGTAATAGATACTTTTCTCCTTGTTTTAACCGCCTTTTTCCCGAGGCGGTTTTTTTATTTTATCAAAAATGTTACCCCTCTAAAACTTTACTTAATAAGTAATTTCAAAAATTTCTTCAGCATTTTCTATTGCCTCTAGATAATCATTAGAAACTGCTTTTTTATCTAAAGAATATTTATTTAAATCTTGCCAATTCGACTTTTCGTAAATCTCGATTATTTTTATAACCTCTCCTAATTTACCTTCTTTTGAAATTAAAGCATCTTTAAACTTTGATTTCATTGATATCAGAGGAAGAACCTCTTTTAAATCTCTATCTAAATATGCATTTATTAGAGAAAACATTCCAAGTATAAATAAATCTTCATCTATATCTAAATGCTGCTTAAGTGATTCTGCAAAATAAGCTCTTGTTAACGAGGTTATTAATAAAATATCTGGTTTTTTATTGTTTAGACTTTTAAAAGAATATAATAGACTCCACTTTTTTAACTTATCCACCCCTAAAAGCACTATTCCCTGTCTAATTGAGTTAATGTCATATCCATATGCAGCTGAATTTACAAGTCTTAAAAGACTATAAGACATAGATAAGTCTTGTTTTATATAATTCTCTATTTTTCTAAAATCTGGATATTCTTTATTTAACTCTTCTAATATATTAACATAACTTTGTTTAAAAGGTTCTACTTTTCGACCAGATATAATATCTGGCTTAGTAAAATAAAAACCTTGATAATAATCATAATCAAATTTTTTAGCTTCTTTTAGATGTGAATAATTTTCTATTTTTTCAGCCAAAAATTTTACATCTTTGTTATATTTACTTTTAATTAAATACAAAGTTTCTTTTCTAACTTTTTTAGTTGTGTTCAAAAAATCAATTTTAATTATATCAGCAATTTTAACAAGTTCTATTAGTGATTCTTTGAATTCAAAATCATCTAACACTATTTTAAACCCTTGACTTTTTAATTCTTTACAAATTTCTACTATTTCTTCATCAACTTCAACGGTTTCTAATATTTCAATATAAATAGAATCACTTGATAATATATCAAATATCTTATTTTTAATCATTTTTGCAGTAAAATTAATAAAAGCTGGTTTGTTTTGAGTTAAATTAGAGAGACCAATTGATTCTAAACTATTCATTATAACTTCTGCAGTAGCCTTCTCGCCATCAAAAATTTCATTATTTTTGGGTGATCTAAACAACAATTCGTAAGCAAATAAATTTTCTTTTTTATCTAATATAGGTTGTCGACCCACCATTATATTTTCCATTTTTAACATCTCCATTTTTACCTGACGATTAAATTAACACAAAATAGTATTTAAACTTACTACCTATTAAATAATATTCTTTATTAACCATTATAATCCTTTATGAAATATTTCATTTTATACATTTTTTTCAAATTATTTTATAATAAAAATTCTCCATTCTAATATTAATGGCTGAGTAGGGTCCATTAATACAGAATGGAGAATTAATTAGGGAAATTTATGTCAATCCAGTCAGACTGAATTTTTTTATTTTAAATTTAATTAACTTTAATAAACTTCTTTATCGACAATTTAACTTAGCAGTTATAGTTTAATGTCTAAAATGCCTCTTGCCGGTAAAGACCATTGCAATTCCAAGTTTGTTGCAGGCTTCTATAACTTGGTCATCACGAATTGAGCCACCTGGCTGAATAATTGCTTTAACCCCAAGTTCAGCTGCTTTCTCTACAGCATCCGGGAAAGGAAAAAATGCATCTGAAGCTACAACTCCACCTTCCTGACGTCCTTCAGCTTTACGTCCAGCAATAATCATTGAATCAACTCTACTCATCTGACCTGCACCAACTCCAACTACCATCTCATCTTTAGCCATTACAATCGCATTTGATTTAACATGTTTTACTACTTTCCAGGAAAATAGTAAATCTTTAATCTGTTCTTTAGTTGGCTCTTTTTCAGTTACCACTTCCAATTCTTCTGCAGTCGTTTGAGCTAAATCTCTATCCTGAACTAAAAGCCCCCCTGTTACTTTTTTCATACTGTAACCCGGCTTATTTTTATTAATGGAAAGTTCCCCTGTTTTTAAAATACGCATCTTATCAGAACGCTCTTTTAAAATTTCTAAAGCTTCAGGCTCATAATCAGGTGCAATTACAACTTCTATAAATTTATCCTGATCTGCAATTTCTCTGGCTGTTGCTGCATCAATTTTTCTATTAGCAGCTACAATTGAACCAAAGGCAGATAATGGGTCACCTGCATGTGCATTAATAAAAGCCTGTTTTAAACTATCAGCTGTTGCCATTCCACAGGGATTAGCATGTTTGATTACTGCTGCTGTTGGCTTAGCTTCAAATTCTTTAACTAACTCTAAAGCTCCATCTGTATCATTAATGTTATTGTAAGACATCCCCTTACCATGCAGCTGTTTAGCAGTAGAAATTGATGGTTCATTCTGCTCGTCTTCTAAGTAGAAAGCTGCTTTTTGATGAGGATTTTCTCCATAGCGGAGATCTTCTCTTTTATCGTAAAGATCAAGCATTGTTTCAGGCAGTTCTTTTTTTTCATCAGCCAACACAATTTCGCCTAGATACTTCTGGATTCTCTGATCATATTCAGCAGTGTGATGGAAGGCTTTATAAGCAAGTTTCAACTTTTGAGTTTTAGTTAAACCTCCATCACCCACTTTCATTTCAGCTAAAAGATTATCATAATCAGCCGGATCAACTACTACTGCAACATCGTTGCTATTTTTAGCAGCTGAACGAATCATTGTTGGACCACCGATATCAATATTTTCTATTGCTTCTTCTAATGTCACATCATCTTTAGCAATTGTTTCGGCAAAAGGATAGAGATTACAGACCACAAGGTCAATTGTCTCAATATCCTGAGCTGCGATTTCTTTTAAGTGCTGCTCATCATCTCTAACTGCCAAAATACCTCCATGAACAGCAGGATGTAAGGTCTTTACTCTTCCGTCCATCATTTCCGGAAAATTGGTTACCTGATCAATATCAGTAACTTCAATGTCATTATCTCTTAACATCCGGCCTGTACCACCAGTTGAAATTATTTCTACTCCAAATTCTTTTAAACCTTTTGCAAACTCTACAATACCTTCCTTGTTTGAAACGCTGATTAATGCTCTTTTAATTTTAGACAAAGTTATTTTTCCTCCTTTAGAATTTTAACTTTTCGTCCTTCAATTTCGATTTTATCTTCTGCAATCAATTTCACTGCCTCAGGATAAATTTTATGTTCTTGTTTCAAAATTCTTGCTGCCAGATCATCTGGACTGTCATCAGCTTTAACTTCCACCACTGCCTGTTTGATAATTGGGCCAGTATCCATACCCTGATCTACAAAATGAACAGTACAACCGCTAAATTTAACTCCATAATCAACAGCCTGTTTTTGAGCAGCAAGTCCTTTAAAAGCAGGTAAAAGTGAAGGATGAATATTGATAATCTGATTTTTAAATTCCTTAACAAAAAGTGGGGATAAAATCCGCATATAACCGGCCAGAACAATAAGTTCCACTCCAGCATTTTTTAAAAGCCCAATTAATTCTTTTTCGTAATCTGCTTTTGTTTCAAAATGAGCAGGATCAATAAATACATGCTCTACATTTTCATGCTCTGCTCTCTTTAAAGCGCCAGCCTGCTGACGATCACTAATTAAAAGTTTAACTTCTGCTGGTATCTCACCACTTTTTATGTGATCAATAATTGATTGAAAATTCGAGCCTCGACCTGAGGCAAAAACAGCTATTTTTAGCATTTTTACACCTTCTTTATTTTATTTCGAGAGATGTGGCTTGAGCTCCTGCTTTTATTTTACCAATCAAACAGGCTTTTTCCCCCATTAACTCAAGTTCTTTAAGTATTTGAGTTTTATCATCTTTATTTATAACTAAACACATTCCAATCCCCATATTGAAAGTCCTGTACATCTCTTTTTCTTCAATCTCTCCTGCCTGTTGAATCAACTTAAAAATCTGCTGAGGCTGCCAGCTTTTCTTTTTAATTTCAGCTGTTAGACCTTCAGGTAAAATACGAGGTAGATTTTCTATCAGTCCGCCTCCAGTGATATGGGCAATTCCTTTAATCTTATATTTCTCCACTAGATTCAGAACAGTTTTTACATATATTTTTGTTGGTTTAAGCAATTCTTTTCCTAAATTATTTTCTAAGCCCTCAACTTCTGCAGTATAGTCAAAACCACCTTTTTCAAATAGTGCTGCTCGAGCTAGAGTAAAACCATTGCTGTGCAGACCCTCTGATTTAAGTCCAATAATTAAATCACCGGCCGTAATTTCTTCACCAGTAATAATCTGATCTTGATCTACAATCCCAACTGCAAAACCAGCCAAATCATATTCTCCAGGCTGATAAAAGCCTGCCATTTCAGCAGTTTCACCACCAATCAGAGCTGCCCCAGCCTGCTTGCAGCCGGCTGCAATACCTTTTACAATTTCAGCAGTTTTTTTCGGCTCCAATTTTCCTGTCGCCAGATAGTCTAGAAAAAATAAGGGTTCTGCCCCCTGCGCTAAAATATCATTAACTGACATTGCTACTAAATCTATACCAATTGTATTATGAAGATCAAGTTTAAAGGCCAGTTTAAGTTTTGTACCAACTCCATCTGTTCCTGATACTAAAACCGGATTTTTGTACTTACTTAAATCAGGTTTAAAAAGTCCGCCAAAGCCTCCCAGTCCAGTCATTACTTCCGGCCCAAAAGTCGACTGTACATCTTTTTTGATTAATTCAACCGCTTGATTACCAGCATCTATATCAACACCAGCCTTTTTGTAATCTAAACCCACTATTAATCCTCCTCACTTAAATAACGGCTGTCTATCGGATAATCTCCATCAAAACAAGCCGTACAGAATCCCAGCTCAACATCAGTTTTAATTGACTTAAGCATCCCTGCCTGAGATAGATAATGAAGGCTATCTGCGCCAATGCTCTCACTAATTTCTTCTACTGTACTTCGGCTGGCAATTAGTTCTTGTCTACGTGAAGTATCAAGGCCAAAATAACATGGATGTTCAACAGGAGGAGAGGAAATAGCCATATGAACTTCTTTGGCTCCTGCTTCTTTAATTCTACCAATAATTTGTTTGCTTGTTGTTCCTCTAACAATTGAATCATCTATTAAAATAACTCTTTTGCCCTTTATAATTTCTTTAATTGGAGATAATTTAAGCCTAACTTTTAAATCCCTAATCTCTTGAGTCGGCTGAATAAAGGTACGACCCATGTAACGGTTCCTTAAAATTCCCTGGGCATAGGAAATTCCTGATTCTTCAGCAAACCCTAAAGCTGCTGCAATTCCTGAATCCGGTACAGGTACTACAATATCTGCCTCAACATCCATCTCTCGGGCCAGCTGTTTACCCATCTCTTTACGGGCCAGCAAAACATTTTGACCGGCTATGTTGCTGTCAGGCCTGGCAAAATATATATATTCAAACACACAGAGGCTGGTTCCGTTTTCCCCTGTATAGCGTCTGCTTCTTATTCCATCTTCATCAATTACTACAACCTCACCTGGAGCTACATCACGCACAAATTCAGCTCCAATAATATCAAAGGCACAGCTTTCTGAAGCAACGATATAGCTATTATCCAGTTTTCCAATTGAAAGTGGTCTAAATCCACGCGGATCACGAATTGCAACCAACTGATCCTTGGTCATTGCCACCAGTGAAAATCCACCTTTCAGCTGATGCAGGCTCTGAATTAAAGCTTCTACTATATCATCTTCAAAAGATCGTGCCACCAGATGAGCAATTACTTCGGTATCTAAAGTAGAATGAAAAATTGAACCATTACTCTCTAGATTGTTTCTGAGTTCTGATCCATTAGCCAGATTACCATTATGAGCTAAGGCTAAATCTCCTTTCATGCTGTTAATTAAAATCGGCTGAGCATTGGCCAGTTTACTGGAACCGCTGGTTGAATAACGAACATGACCAATAGCCATCTCACCTTTTAAATTCCTAATATCTTCTTTTTCAAAAGCACTTTCTACCAGGCCCATACTCTTATGGAGATTAAAATCCCCTTGATGGTTGGCACAAATACCTGCACTTTCCTGACCTCTATGCTGCAGGGCAATTAGACCAAGATATGTTAATTCTGCTGCACTGCTATCACCATCAGCATTAAAAATACCAAAAACTCCGCATTCTTCACTCATTTTATCTTCATTCAGCTCAGCCTGAGTTAATTTTAAATCAGCTGAACTTTGTTGAACTGTTTTTAAATTCTTACTAGAGAAATTATAACTTTCTCTCATTAATTTTCCTCCCTTTAGTGCTAAAATTATTTCCAGTCCTGGCCAGTAATCCGCTTATACATTTCATGATAAGCTTCTTCTACATTACCAAGATCTCGACGAAAGCGATCTTTATCTAATTTTTCTTTTGTCTCACTATCCCAGAAACGACAGGTATCAGGAGTAATTTCATCGGCAAGAATAATTTCTCCCGCTGATGTCTTTCCAAATTCAAGTTTAAAATCAACTAAATCTACATTCCGTTCTTTTAAGAATTTAACTAAAATATCATTTATCTTATGACCAAGTGCAATTAATCTTTCTAGTTCTTCTCTTCCTGCTAATCCTAAAAGTTCAATATGGGAAACATTAATTAAAGGATCTCCTAAATCATCATCCTTATAATAAAATTCAATTACCGGCTGTTTTAGTGGTTCTCCTTCTTCCAGACCAATTCTTTTAGCCAGACTTCCTGCTGCAACATTCCGCATTACAACTTCTAAAGGAATAATCTCTACTTTTTTAACCAGAGAATCACGATCATTCAATTCCTCGATTAAATGAGTTTTAATCCCCTTTGCTTCTAAAAGTTTAAAAAAGAAATTGCTAATCTTATTATTGATCATACCTTTTTCTGCAATCTGACCTTTTTTCTGACCATCAAAGGCAGTAGCATCATCTTTAAAGTGAACAATTACCTGATCGTCTTGATTTGTACTAAAAATTTGTTTAGCCTTACCTTCATAGAGCATTTCATTTTTTTCCATCTTTTATAAAACCTCCGTTTTTAACTCATAATCAAATTTCTGCTGCCAGTTTTTAACTATCTTTTCTGTTTTCTGAGCTGCTATCCCTGTATACTTTTCTGGTTTTAAAATTAATTCTTTCTGCCGCTCAGCAAAACTTTCCCAATAACCCTGCAGTTCCTGACTTTGGTCAACCAGCTCTCTTAAAGAAAGATCTGTCTCCTGAGCTTTTAAGGTCAGCTTTCTTACTGCCTCATGGGCGTCTGGATGACCTGCTGCTGCTAAAAGAATATATAAAGGCTCAGCTACAATCATCTTTTTATTCTGTTCAAAATTTTTCTTAATATTTTCCTGGTCAACTGCCATCTTAGAGCTGACTCTGGTTAAACGGGCTGCTGCTGAAAGCAAAGCTGTTATCAGTTCAGGAATAAAACGAGAAGAAGCTGAATTTGTAAGATCCCTCTGATGTTCTGATAGCTGATCCATATAAACTGTAATCATCTGGGGCATAAAAGCCTTCCATAAGCTCTTTACATTTTCATAATTAATCGGGTTCCTTTTATGGGGCATGGTTGAAGATCCAACCTGATCTTTGCCAAAATGCTCACCAATTTCTGCAATTTCCGATCGCTGCAGCTGGCGCATATCATCAGCAAAGGCTGCTAGCACACTAAAGGTTGAAACTAAAGCGTGAATAAAATCTGTCATCGGCTCAGCCTGCACTATCTGAGTTGAATGCTCACCCGGCTTTAAGCCCAGCTCAGCTAAAACCTCTTTCTCAAACTCTTCCGGATCTTCAAAAAAGATACCGCTTGCATTATAGGCACCAACTGCTCCGGCAAATTTACCAATAAGTTTGGCTGCCTTGGCTTCAACTTCCTCTATTCTTTCTCCCAGGCGGGCAACATATTCAGCAATAGTAAAACCAAAGGTCACTGGTACTGCATGCTGACCGTGAGTTCTTCCAATCTGAACTCTATCTTTTTCTCTTAAGGCAATCTCTGCCCAGCTTTTATGTAGTTCTTTTAATTTCGGTATGATTAATTCTGAAGCTGCCTTCTGATAGCGGAGTGAATTGGCTGTATCTACAATATCATAAGAAGTAGCTGTAAAGTGAATATAGGGGCGGGTTTCTTTACTTACCTTTTTTTGAATACAATTAACTAAGGCTCTAATATTATGTTTGGTTTTTGCTTCTTCTGCATAAACTTCTGCTGTAGTTAATTCTTTGATTGCTTTTTCAACTTCAGTCGGAGCCTTATCAGGCGCCATTCCTCTTTTAGAAAGTACTTTTACTAAGGCTAATTCAACTTCTGCCTGAAAAGTAATTGTTGCGTTTTCTGAAAGGTATTTTCCAATCTCGTCAAAATTCTTTTTCCGCCTTGAATAACGGTGATCAAGGGGACTTATATTAGCAAAAATATCTCTAGTCTGCAAATTTTTCGCTCCTCTCAAGGTATTCCTGATATCCCTGGTCTTCCAATTTTTCTGCTGTAGCTAAAACTTTTTCTTTCATTTCCTGGCGGTATTCTTTCTGCTTTTGATTTAACTCTTCGTCACTGCGTGCTAAAATCTGTACTGCCAACAGGGCTGCGTTTTTGGCTCCATTGATCGCAACTGTGGCCACTGGAACTCCCGGCGGCATCTGGACTATAGAATAAAGCGAATCAAGTCCACTCAACTTTGAAGTTTTAACAGGAACGCCAATTACAGGTACGGTTGTTACTGCTGCTACCATTCCTGGTAGATGAGCTGCACCTCCAGCTCCTGCTATTATCACATCTAAACCTTTTTCTTCTGCAGTCTCTGCATAATTATATAATCTCTCAGGTGTTCGGTGAGCTGAAACAACTGTCAGCTCATATTCCACTTCAAATTTATCTAAAATTTCTGCTGCCTCTTTCATTACCGGCAGATCAGAATCACTGCCCATAATAACTCCTACTCTAGGCTTCATAAATTTTACCTCCCAATTTAATACTCTAAATTTATTCTAAAACATTGCTTCTGCTAAACTTCTTCGCCTCTGATTTCAATTAAATTACTGGCTTTAAGTGCTCTTTCTGCTGCTAATTCCAGACTATCTGCTGTCACAGTCAGGTGGCCCATTTTACGACCTAATCTGGAAATAGTCTTTTGATAAATATGAACTTTTACTCCTTCAACAGCAAGTGCGGGATCCAAGCCAACTGTCTCAGCTTTTCCTTCTTTTCCACTACCCAGAATATTTCTCATCACTGTCGGCCTTACTAAGCATGTATTCCCCAGCGGCAAAGCTGTAATTGCCCTGATATGCTGTTCATACTGAGAAGTTACACAGCCTTCAATTGTATAATGGCCTGAATTATGAGGGCGAGGTGCGATTTCGTTTATTAGCAGTTTATCCGCTTCTGTCACAAACATTTCTACACAAAAAATTCCTATCCCTTCAAAAACTTTGAGTACTTCTCTGGCAAGCTCTTCAGCTTCTTTTTTCAGTTCCTCTGAAATTTCAGCCGGCACCTTTGTCTCATATAATATATTGTTTTGGTGCTCATTTTCTCCAACTGGATAAACCTTCATCTCGCCATTCAGGCCACGAGCTGCAATAATTGAAATCTCTTTTTTAAAGGGGATATATTTTTCCACCATTAACGGATTTTTTCCTGCTCCCAATTCCTGAAAAGCACTCTCCACTCCAGCCTGATTATCAATTAAGGCGTTTCCCTTGCCATCATAACCACCTGTACAGCTTTTTAACATCAGAGGATAGCCAAACTCAAGAGCAGCCTCCTTAATATCTTCCACACTACTAATTTTTCTAAAATCAGGAACAGCTATCTGATCCTGTTTTAAAACATTTTTTTGATGATATTTGTTTTGAATAATCTCCAAGCTGCGGGCCGTCGGATATATCTTATAATCCTCAGCCTCTAGCTCTTTTAAAACTTCAACATCTATATGTTCAAATTCATAGGTTATTAAATCAGATTGTTGGGCCAGTTTTCTAATTGCCTTTTTATCATCAAAATCAGCAACAAGGTGCTGATCTGCTATACTGTGGGCAGGACATTTTTTTGTAGGGTCTAAAATGCTAACATAAAAGCCCATTTTCTTGGCCTCTAAAATCATCATTTTTCCCAGCTGACCTCCACCAATAATCCCAATCTTCTGTTTGGTCTTATCTTTAAATTTCAAATTATAACCTCCCGGTTAAATTTATTTTTTAAGTGCTTTCTGACCAATATCATTTCGAATATGAAAATCTTCAAAATTTATTTTTTCTACACCACTGTAAGCCTTCTCAATTACTTTGCCAAAACTGTTTCCTAAAGCAGTTACAGCAAGCACCCTACCTCCATCAGTCAGCAATTTATCTCCTTCAAGCCTGGTTCCTGCCTGAAAAACAATTATATCTTCAGCTGATTCTGCTTCCTTGATTCCTGTAATTTCTTTTCCTTTTTCATATTCTACTGGATAACCTCCAGAAGCCATTACCACGCAAAGAGCTTTCTGATCCTTCCACTTAATTTTAAGCTGATCTAATTTTTCGTCAACCACAGCTTCCATAATATCTATCAGATCTGTTTCTAAAAGCGGGAGTACAACCTGTGCTTCTGGGTCACCAAAACGAACATTATATTCTAAAACCTTTGCTTTTTGATCTTTAATCATCAGCCCAAAGTAAATAACCCCCTTAAAATCAAGGCCTTCACTCTGCAGAGCCTTAAGTGTTGGCTCCATAATCTCAGTTTTAAAATCTTCTTCGATCTGCTTAGTTACAACCGGGGCTGGTGCATAAGCACCCATTCCACCTGTATTTGGACCTTTACCACCATCATAGGCAGGTTTATGATCCTGCGAAGCAATCATCGGCACTATTGTTTTTCCATCACAGAAGGCAAGAATTGTAGCTTCTTCTCCTTCTAAAAACTCTTCGATAACAACTTTTTCGCCTGCGTCACCAAATTTTTCATCTTTCATGATTGTTTCAACTGCTTCTAATGCTTCTGCCTCTGTCTGAGCAACAATAACTCCTTTACCTGCTGCCAGACCTGAAGCCTTAACAACAATCGGTGCTCCCTTGGTTCTGATATACTCTGCTGCTTTTTTGGCGTCTGTAAAGCTCTGATAGGCTGCAGTTGAAATTTGATACTTCTGCATTAACTCTTTGGAAAAAGCTTTTGAACTCTCGAGCCGGGCAGCACTCTGATTTGGGCCAAAAACCTTCAGTCCATGTTCTTCAAAAAGATCAACAATTCCTGCTGCCAGAGGTGCCTCCGGTCCCACTACTGTAATATCAATCTTTTCTTTTAAGGCAAATTCTAATAGTGCCTCCTGATTACTTTCATCAAATTCAAGATTTTTACCATATGCTGCAGTTCCCGGATTACCTGCTGCTATATATAATTCTTCTACTCTACTGCTCTGAGCTAATTTCCAGGCCAGTGCATTTTCTCTTCCACCACTTCCGATGAGAAGAATGTTCATGCTATCCACTCCTACTTTAATTTATTGGTACCAGGCACATAAAATTCTTTTTCGCACCAGGAACCTGAACGTAAAAATAAGTAAATTTCTCCAAAAAATAAAAATAGCCCAGGTAGGAAGACTCTACATTCAATGAGTAGAACCTCCCCGCCTGGGCTTTTATCCCTTCGGTGTGATATATTAATATCTGTACCGCTCGGACCAGCCAGCAATTAGTAAGATATGATCTGATCAAATCTAAATTAAACAGAATTATCTCCTAGATACTGCGGAAACCTAGGTACACTTCCCTCATAGTCGAACAATTTACGGTGTCCGGTAGAGACTTGTGGGCCATATTCCCACTATTATATGAGGTACAAATTTAATTTTTAATTTTACAGTTTAATCTTAACAGATGCTAATTTTAAAGTCAAGCAAGATTTAGTTGTCTTATTATTCAGAAAGGGACTGGAATAAAACTCCAGCTTCTCTTGGTTCTAAATATATTTTTATGGTTGATAATTCCCACTCAAAAAGCCTTTTTGAATAATCTTACCTTCCATCGCTTTTAATTTTGAAACTATATAATTTTGATCCTAGTAAAATATGCTTTAAAGCAAAAAAAGTCCCGAGTTTAAAAGCTAAACCCGAGACTTATATTAATCTCATCTAATTTATTCTATTAGCCTATTTCTAATCAGCTACTGTACTTCGACACTTTCATTTACAATATCTCCATCTTCAATCTTCCAGATACCAATTGCTCCCATGCTGTCTCCAACATCATTAAATAATACCGGACCAGAAGCACCTTCATATCGGATTTTTTCTCCGGCTGCAATTAACTCTTTAGCCTTATCCCATTCATTAATATTAACCAACATTCCATCTTCAGCCAATACTTCATTAATTGCATCTCTGATAGCTGGACCCTCTGTGCTGCCGGCCTTCTCAATAGCTAGGGCCAAAACAAAGGTAGCATCAAAACTGGTATCAATATATGGTTTAGGAGGAATTTCTCCAAATTCTTCTTCATACAGCTCTGTAAATAATTCCGGTCCTTTTCCACCTGGCATTGAAGTTGGAGCTGTACCGCGCATTCCTTCTAAATATTGTTCTACACCTTCTGTAATTTCTGGGGCCTTTAAGCCGTCGGTAAAGATAAATTCATCAAAATAACCATTTTCTAAAGCCTGTCTGATAATTGTAATTCCTCCATCATCAGTATAGGCGATTAATAATAAAGCATCAGGATTTTCAGAAGCAGCATCCATCAGCTCACTTCTATAGGATACTTTATTCGGTTCAAAAGCAATAGATGCGGTTACTTCTCCACCTCTTTTTTCGAACTGCTCGATTACTGCATCATTTAGCCCCTGACCATAATCATTATTAACATAGATTATCGCCAGTGTGTCATGGTCTAAGTCAGCTGCCAGGTTTCCGGCAACTACCCCCTGTAGACTATCAGATGGTACTGTTCTAAATACATAACCATTGTCATCTAAAGTAGTCAGTACCGGAGAGGTCGACGACGGAGAGATCAAAACTACTTCTCCAGGAACTGTAACACTTTCAGCAACTGGGATTGTAACACCACTTGATAAAGCTCCCACAATTGCATTAATTCCATTTACAGAAACTAATTTCTGGGCTCCATCTACTCCTGCCTGCGGATTTGTCTGAGTATCAACATTTACTAACTCCAGTTCTTTACCACCAAGCAGACCACCTTGTTCGTTAATTATTTTTTGGGCCAGCAGAGTACCATTACGGGTAAACTGACCATAAGACGCCAGCCCACCTGTCAGCGGCATTAAAGTTCCAATTTTTACAGTTTCTTGAGCAAAAACAGCACTAACAGTCAAAGACAGGAACAACATCACCAGCATAATAACAAATATTTTCTTTTTAAACATTACTTTTCCTCCTCTTATTCTCGCTACTTTTTCGTATTTAAAATACTCAACTAAGAGTAAAATTATTTAATTCTCAACTGCTGTTTTTTTACTGCTGTACTTCTTTTCGCCAAATAGACCCTGCGGTCTACTCAAAAGAATAACTTCTAAAAATATCCCAATTAAGATTACACGGACAGCAGCGGCCTGAGTTGTATAAGCGGCCGGGAGCATTCCTGTTAAAAACTCAGTTCCAGTCCAGATTCCCCAGGTTAAAAAAGCTCCAACAATAGAACCAAAGTTATTAGCACTACCACCAATGATCAGCATTATCCAGACTAAAAATGTAGCCTGCATTGGCCTAAAAGCTTCAGGCGAAATAAAGGAAGTAAAATGAGCATAAAGTGCTCCTCCAACCCCCATCATAAAAGCACCTAAAATAAAGGCTTCCATTCGATAACGAACCACATTTTTCCCGGCAGCTTTAACTACTTCTTCATCTTCTCTAATTGCTCTCAAAACCCTGCCCCAGGGAGAATTTATACCTTTTTCACTTAAATAATAAAAAATAACAATAACTGTAATCACAATCAATAGAAAAAACAGATTGTAATTTGAACCAAAAATCCCAGCAAGTGGTTTAGGAATAGCTGAAACCCCTCGAACTCCATTAGTTAACCAGGCTTCATTTTTAACTACCAGCCTGATTATTTCAGCAATACCAATTGTTGCAATTCCCAAATAATCTTCCCGCAGCCGAATTGTTGGAATCCCCACCAGCAGGGCCAGAATAGAAGCCACTAAGCCTGCAGTCAGCAAGCCTACAATAAAGGGCATTCCAAAGCCTCCCAGATGGTCCGGAGTAGGTCCTTTGGTCACAATTGCAGAAGTATAAGCTCCAACTGCCCAAAAACCAGCGATACCTATATTAAAAAGTCCAGCAAAGCCACGCTGGATATTTAAAGCAAGAGTCATGATTGCATAAATACCAACAAAGATTAAAAAGAAAACCAGATATGAAAAAACACCAGCAAAAGTCATCTATTTACACCTTCTTTCCCATTAAACCAGAAGGTCTAATTATTAACATTAAAATCATAATTGTAAAAGCTACTGCAGGTTTATAGGCTGCAGAAATAATTAAAGTCGACATTTCCTGCGAAATACCGATTACCAGACCACCAAACATTGCCCCATAGGGACTTCCTATTCCTCCAAGAATAACTGCTGCAAAAAGTGGAAGCAACAGATTCCAGCCCATTACAGGTGTCAGGTGAGTATCAAAAGCAAGTAAGATACCTGCAGCTGCTGTCAAAACACCGCTCATTGCCCAGGTCCAGATAATCACTCTTTCTGTATTGATACCTGTTATCTGAGCCAGATCAATGTTGTCAGCCATCGCCCGCATTGCCTTACCTAATTTAGTCCTGCTTAAAAACAAATGAACTGCAATTACTAGTGATAAAGCCAGAACTAAAATTATGATCTGATTTTCTTTGATTCTCAATAAACCGTCCCCTAAGACAATTGGCATCTGAATTGCTTTCTCATAAAATTTATTCTGTGGCCCCCAGAATAAAAGGACAAAATTTCTGATAATTAAGGCGGCTCCAACAGAAGAAATCATTACAATTACAGAGTCTCTTTTCTTTAAATGTCTGTATAAAATAAGATTTAAAAGCACTGCTGTTCCGGCAGTTAAAGCTGCAGCTAAAACAAAAGCCAGCCAAAATGGCAGGCCCAGCTGTACCTTAAATAAAAAAGCAAAATAAGCACCAAGCGTCATTAAATCACCATGAGCAAAATGTCCAAATTTCAAAATCCCATAAATCAGTGATAATCCAATTGCACCCAGAGCAATAATCGATCCCAGTATTACTCCATTCAAAAAAAGCTGTAAGGCCATAGACTTATCCTCCCAAAAATAGCTGCGCTACTTCTTCATTCTCAAGTAAGCCTCTCCCACTATCCTCATATTTTTTTTCACCTGCTGCCAGTACATAACCTCGATCTGACATGGCAAGTGCTTTTTTAGCATTCTGCTCAACCATTAAAATTGAGACTCCAGTTTTATTTATCTCTGCTACCTTCTCTAAAATAAGATCAATATACATTGGGGCCAGACCGGCTGTCGGCTCATCTAAAAGCAAAAGCTTGGGCTCTATTACTAAAGCCCGACCAAAAGCCACCATCTGACGCTGTCCACCACTTAAAGTGCCTGCTTTCTTCTTCCTCTTCTCTACTAATGGTGGAAAAAGATTATAAATCAAATCAAATCTATCTTTAAGTTTTTTCTTTGATACATAGGCACCCAACTCCAGATTTTCTTCCACAGTCAGGGTCGGAAAAATATTATCAGTTTGCGGTACAAAGGATAGACCTTTTTTTATCATCTGATCAGTATTAACCTGACTTAGATTACTATTGAGATAGTTGATTTCCCCGCCCATTATATCAACAAGAGAAAATATTGATTTTAAAAGAGTAGACTTTCCAGACCCATTTGGACCCACAATTGAAACAATCTCTCCTTCATTAACTTCCAGAGAAATACCGTGGATGATTTCTATCTCACCATAGCCTGCATAGACTTCCTTAATACTTAACAATAAGACCACTCCTTAAGCCGTTTTCTCTCCCAGATAAGCTTCTAACACCTGAGGATTAGTTTTAATTTCAGCAGGTGTTCCTTCAACTAGATGCTTACCATCATTCATTACAATTACTCGATCACAGATATTCATTATCAGGTCCATATTGTGTTCAATTAGAAGAATAGTCTTTCCTCTTTCTTTTAATTTTAGAATATTTTCAGCAATTTTGTTTAATAAGGTCGGGTTAACACCAGCTCCAGGTTCATCAAGTAAAATTAGTTCTGGTTCTGCCATCAAGGCCCTACCCAGTTCAAGCAGTTTTTTCTGCCCACCTGATAAGTTAACGGCCATCTCATCAGCAAGATGTTCCATCTCCAAAAATTCAAGAGTCTCATAAGCCTTTGCTGCATTTATCTTTTCTTCGTTTTCTACCTGGGCACCTCTAAACCAGCTGTTCCAGATATTTTCACCACTCTGGCCGGAAGGTACAAGCATCAAATTCTCAAGTACGGTCATTTTCCTTAAAGTTTTAGGAATCTGAAAAGTCCTTGCCAGACCAAGTCGAGCAATCTGATGAGGCGCAAAATTATTTACTTTTTGCTCTGAAAAATATACTTCTCCCTGGTCCAATTTTAAAGAACCAGCAATTAAATTAAACATCGTTGTTTTTCCTGCTCCATTGGGGCCAATAAGTCCTGTTATCGTATTTTTTTCAACCTCAAAAGAACACTGATCAACCGCCCTAAATCCACCAAACTCCTTTACTGCACTTTTAACTTTTAACATT
>Ga0306868_1000425_pt1 | contig 27860 bp, 24 predicted proteins | sample AntRauTorckE6832_FD_190411 | JGI IMG/M metagenome (GOLD analysis project Ga0306868, IMG submission 190411) | Saline lake microbial communities from Rauer Islands, Antarctica - Metagenome Torckler E6 #832 (v2) (version 2) | ecosystem: Environmental > Aquatic > Non-marine Saline and Alkaline >... | reverse complement strand
TGGTAATTGCGGAGGGGTCACACCTGTTCCCATCTCGAACACAGAAGTTAAGTCCTCCTGCGCCTATGGTACTGCAAGGGTAACCCTGTGGGAGAGTAGGTCACTGCCGGATCCTTTTTTTTAACTATACTACCTAAAATTAAGGTAGTTTTTTACTTATAGGGGGTACATTTTTAAAGTCTAATATATACTTTCATTAATATAGTTAACTTTTATAGGGCTGGACAAAATGCCTTATAATTGTTATAATATAAAAAATGAAAGCCGTATAAAGATTCCCCGATAGCTCAGTTGGTAGAGCAGGTGACTGTTAATCATCTTGTCGTAGGTTCAAGTCCTACTCGGGGAGCCATTTTTATGATATTACGGCAAAAATGTAATTAAATAAAGACAAAAACTCATGAGGAGAGTGAATTAATTTTATGCAATTAAAAAGAGTATTATCAATAGTTATGATATTAACTTTACTAGTAGCATTTCCAGTAGCTGCACAAGAAGGTGAAACAACAGAGTCAGATCAACCCGAAGTAGCTGCAGTTGTAAATGGAGAAGATATTTCAATGCAAGAACTTGACCAATATTCTGGTACACAAAACTTAATTATGTCATTATATAGATCTAATCCTGAATTTACACAGGTATTATTACAAACTGAAGCAGGTCAAAATGTAATTGAAGAGTTTCAAAAAGTAAAATTAGATCAGTTAATTACTGAAAAATTATTGGCTCAAGAAGCTGATAGTAGAGGAATTGAACTTTCAGAAGAAGAGCAAACTGAAATATTCAATAAACAACTTGAAGGTATAAAACAACAAAACGATATGAATGATGAACAGTTAGAACAAACTTTACAACAACAAGGTATTGAATCAATTGACGCATATAAAGAGAGATTTTTTGAATTAAATAAAGATAGCTTAATAATTAATAAGCTTCAAGAAACTGTTATGGGTGAAGCTGAAGTAACTGAAGAAGAAATAAAAACTTATTATGAAGAAAACAAATCTGAGTTTGAAGTTCAAGAACAAGTTCAAGCAAGTCATATTCTTCTAGAAGATGAAAAAACAGCTCAAGAAGTATTAACTGAATTAGAAAATGGTGCTGAGTTTACTGAACTAGCGAAAGAGTATTCAACAGGACCTTCTGCTGAAGATGGTGGTTCATTAGGTTATGTAAGTAAAGATCAAAATATTGCTCAAGGATTTAAAGATGCTTTATTTAAATTAGAAGTAGACAGTATAAGTGATGTAGTAGAAACACAATATGGTTTCCATATTATTAAAGTTTCTGATAAAAGAGAAGCTGGAACAAAAAGTTATGAAGAAGTAAAAGATCAAATTAAACAACAACTTACAAACCAAAAAGGTCAAAGTATTTGGGAACAATTTGTAAGAGAACTTAGAGATGAAGCTCAAATAGAAAATAAACTATAAATTAAGATAAAAAAATAAATAATACAATCAATGGGAAGGTGAATATTCACCTTCCCTTATTTATTTTTAGAGGGATTACATTTTAAATAGAGAAATAATACATTTAGAGAAGGAGGGTATTTAATTGAAAAGTAGAGACCAATTAATATACAATAACTTAGATAAAATATTGGATAATATTAATGAAGGGATTCATGTTGTAAATGAAGTAGGAAAAACTATCATTTATAATAAAAAGATGTCAGAATTAGAAAGCATGGATAAAGATATTGTATTAGGCAAAAAAATTACAGATGTTTTTCCTTCTCTAAATGAAAATAACAGTACCTTAATGTTAACATTGAAAAACAAAAAGGAAATAAAGAATAATCAACAGGAATATCTTAATAAATACGGACAAAAGATTATTACTATAAATAGTACAATACCAATTTTTTTGGAAAACGGTAGTGTATGGGCTTTAGAGATTGCTAGGGATATTACAGAAACCAAAAAGTTATATAATAAAATCGTGTCATTACAGGAAAAGTTATATACAGATGATAATTTAGATGATGATCAAAATAGGCACTTTACATTTAATGATATCAAGGGTGAAAATAAAAAATTAAAACAGGTAATGAACTATGCCAGACAGGCAGCTAGAACAGATTCTTCAATTTTAATAGTTGGAGATACAGGTACAGGAAAAGAGCTTTTTGCACAAGGGATACATAGTGGAAGTCGAAGACAAAATAAACCCTTTATAGCTCAAAACTGTGCAGCTTTACCTGAAAATCTTCTAGAAGGTATTTTATTTGGTACCAGAAAAGGTGGTTTTACTGGTGCTATAAACAGAAAGGGTTTATTTGAACAAGCAAATGGTGGAACACTTCTTTTAGATGAAATAAATTCTATGTCAAAATCATTACAGGCTAAACTACTTAGAGTATTACAGGAAGGTTTGGTCCGACCTGTGGGAGGTAAAGAAGATATTAAAGTAGATGTTAGAATTATTGCCACCAGTAATAAGTCTCCTGTGGAATCTATAAGAGAAGGCAATTTAAGAGAAGATCTATATTACAGACTTGCAGTTGTTTTACTACAGTTACCTTTATTATCCGAAAGACAGGATGATATATTACTTTTAGCCAACTATTTTATTAATATAATCAATAAAAAGTTCAATAAAAGAATTATGGGATTAAGTGATGAAGTTAAAGAAATATTCTATAATTACAGTTGGCCAGGTAATGTAAGACAACTTGAACATGTTATTGAAGGTGCAATTAATATAATAAGTGATGGTAATTACATTAAAAAAGAACATGTTAAACCATTTTTGATCGATATAAGATCTAATCAAAAAGAACAAAAAATAGATAATCAAAAAACATTGCCGGAAAAAATGGAAAAGTTAGAAAAGGAATATATAATTGAAGCACTTAAAAAGAATGCCAAAAATATCACAACTACCGCAAAATATCTTGGCATTAAAAGGCAAAGTCTTCAGTATAGGATGAATAAATATGATATTAATTTAGATGATCTTTAAATATTAATTAATGTATAAAGACTTTATTTGTGGTGCTGATAACAGTTAGTTATTGGTATCACAAATTTTTTATGTATAATTGTCTTTTATGGCATACGATATGTATATATATAAGGGTGGGATATAATTATGATATTATAACGCAAAATAATTTTATCAGGGGTGTGATATAGTTGAATAATGATATAGATATAATAAATAGAGAGAAAAAGATTTTAAAATTAACAGAAAATTTAGTAAATATTGAAAGTGTAAGTAATACCAAAGGTGTTGTAAAAATAGGTAACTATATCCATGATAAGTTAGAAAAATGGCCATATTTTCAAAAAAATCCAGAACATTTATTAAAACTACCATTAAAAAATGATAAGATGAATAGATTTAATTTAGCTGCACTGGTAAAAAGTGAGAAAAAGGCAAAAAATACTATAGTGTATATAAGTCATATGGATACGGTTGATATAGGAGAGTATAGAGATTTAAAGGATTTGGCAACAAAACCAGATAAATTGGTAGAAAAGTTAAAAACAAGGGATCTTTCTTCAGATGTCAAAAAGGATATTGAATCTGGGGAGTGGCTATTTGGACGTGGAAGTGCTGATATGAAGTCTGGAGTAGCTGTTGAGTTAGAACTTTTAAAAGAATTTTCAGAAAATACTAACGATTTAGATGGAAATATACTTGTGATTATAACGGTTAATGAAGAAGCGGATTCATTAGGTATGCTAAATATTGCAAAACCATTAGTAGAATTAGCAAAAAAAGAAAGTCTTGACTATATAGGTGGTATAAATACTGATTATACAACTGATGAGATAGGTAATAAGCCAAGGGATAGATATATATATAAAGGTACTTTAGGAAAAATTGTACCAGCCTTATATGTTGTAGGAAAAGGCTCCCATGTTGGTGATGTGTTTGGTGGTTTTGATGTTAACTTACTAATGTCTGAACTTACTTCAAGAATTGATAACAATATGGAATTAGCAGATAAATATAATGATAGAATTACTGACCCTCCAATTTCACTTAAACAGGAAGATTTAAAAGTTGAATACAATGGGCAGCTGCCCTATGAAGGTTTTTCTTACTATAACTTTTTGAACTTCAATAGAGGTACTGCTGAAGTAATGGATATATTTAAAGAAGAAGTATTAGATAGTATTAGATCATCTCTCGATTGGGTTGAGGGTAATTTTAGAGTATATAAGAGCTATCATCCTAAACAAGATATATCAATTGATTTGGATATTGACTGTTATAGTTATCAGGAGTTACTAGAAATTGTAAATGAAAAGTATATAAAAGACAAGATAGAAGCAGAAATTGAAAATGTATTAAACAAGGTAGAAAAAGAAGGAATAAAAGATTTAAGGATTCATTCTTTAAGAATTATTCAAAGGATGTGGGAGCTATCTGAATTAGAAGGCCCAGCAGTTATCATATTTTTAGTTCCTCCGTTTTATCCACCACAAAACCCTGAAATAGATGATATTAAGTTTAAAAAATTTAATTCAATGGTTGAAAAAGCTATTAATAATTTTGATGTAAATATAGATCATGACTATAATATTATAATTAAAGATTTCTTTCCATTTTTATCAGATGCTAGTTTTGCAGCTTTTCAGGGTGATAAAAAGGATGAAGAAGTTTTAAAAAATAATATGCCTTATTGGGGTAAAGGTTGGAAAATTGATATAGATTCAGTTCGTGAATTAAATTTACCTGTAATTGATGTGGGAGTACATGGTAAAGGGGCACATAAATATTTAGAAAGAGTTCATATACCATATACTATGAAGGTACTCCCTGAATTAATAAAGAGTATAACAGAAAATACACTGCAAAATTTTTAATAAACAACCGAAAAATTTTGCGGTAATAGGGGGTGGTTATATATAAAGTTGGTATTGTAGCCGAGTAGATTAGTAGTTAAAATAAAAAAAGGGGGAAATATAAAATAATGTTAAGAAGTAAAAAGATAGTTATTTTGTCATTAGCTTTATCACTTTTATTAGTTTTTGGTGGGATTGCTCAGGCACAGGAGTATGAAATGGTGATTTCTCATTATACAATAGAAGATACCTCTATAAGTGGAATAGCCGCTTCTTTATTATACTTTGAAAATATGGTAGAAACTAGATCAGATGGTTCAATTGATGTAAAGATATTTGGTAATAGTTCATTAGGTGGGGTTCAAGAAGTTACAAGGCAGACTGTTAACGGTGATACTGTTCAGGCTTCAATTGCTTATGGTGGTGTATTTGCTACATTTTTTCCAAAATATCAGTTAATGTATTCACCATACTTATTTGAAAACTATCGTTCAGCCTGGTCATTCTTTGATAGTGACTATTTTGCAGAATTTATGAATGAAGCTAGAGAAGAAACCGGTCTTAGACATTTAGGTGTATATGATGATGGAGGCGGATTTGTTGCCTTTACAAATAATAAAAAATTAATTAAAAACCCAGATGATATGGAAGGTTTAAGAATTAGAACTGAGGGTGGAAATGCAGCACAACTTGCAATGATTGAAGCTTTAGGCGCAGAAGCAGTACCACTTCCTTGGGGAGATGTTACTACTGCATTAGCCAGTAATGTAGCAGATGGACAGTTTAATGCTCCTTATGTAAATGAATTTGCTAAGTTCTGGGAAGTAAATGATTATTCATCCTGGATTAAGTTTATCTTTAATACAGCAGTTTGGTCTGTTAGTGATGAATGGTTCCAAACATTACCAGAAAAAGAGCAAAATATAATTTTAACTACTGCTGAGGAATCAATTGATATGGCAAGAGGAATTAATTCGCAACAGTCCTTATTAGGTTGGGAAAGATCTAAAAAAGAATTTGAAGACACATATAATCCTCCACCTCAAGTTATGGAAGAATGGAAAGAAGTCTTAAGACCTGCTTTCTATGAATGGATAACTGAAGATTTTGGTATTCCTGCTGATGAAGTAGATGAATTTTGGAATAAAGCAGAAGAAATCAGTAATGATGTAGACAATAAAATAATATCAAATTATGGAGTAAAATAATTAGTTTTAAATGACAACATAAAAAGCGGGGGATCTCTGTTTTATAGGGATTCCCTGCAAATATATGTAAAAGGGGTGTAACTGAATGCTAAAAAAGATTAAAGCATTAAGTGATTTTTTAGATAATGTAACTTTGAAATTTGCATCAGTACTTGTAGCAGTTATATTGATAATTTCAGTGTATGGTGCATTTTTTCGTTACGTACTAGGTAGTCCCCTTCCTTGGCCACTTCCAGTTGAAAGAATTTTGATGATATGGAGTGCTCTTTTAGGTATAGCTGCTGCATTTAAAAGAAATCAACATATGGGAGTAGAGGGACTTATAAAGTCACTTCCAGAGAACTTTGAAAGAGTGTTAAGGTATGTAATATTTTTATTTGTATTTCTATTTATAGGAGCATTATTTTGGTACGGTCTACAAGAAACTTTAACAAATAATGATACTTATATGATTACCGGTAAATTAAGAATAAGCTCTAAATGGTTAGTTGCAGCTATTCCTGTAAGTGCATTTATACATTTAATTCATTTATTAACAGCTCCAAGTATGATTGATGAACAAATCAAACTGGACCTTGCTGATGAGTTAATTGATGAACAGGTAAATAGATAAGGGAGGGGTGTAAAGAATGCTGTCTGTTTTTATTGTATTTTTTATAATAGTAGCTATTGGTGTTCCAATAGCATATTCAATTGGACTTGCGGGAATGTTTGGACTTTTTATAGCAGGAGGAACAAGTTTTTTCACAATAATTTCTACAAGACTTCTTGCTGCTGTATCTGATTTTATATTAATCTCAATACCTTTGTTTATATTAACATCAGAGTTTTTAAATAGAAGTGGTATGACGGAAAAAATAGTAAACTTTGCATTAAGTTTTATTGGTAGATTTAGAGGTGGACTTTCACATGTTAACATTGGTGCAAGTATATTATTTGCAGGCTTAACGGGTACTGCTGTTACTGATACAGCAGCAATTGGTAATATCTTAATACCTGCAATGAAAAAAAGAGGATATGGAGCAGCTTATAGTGCAGCTGTTACGGCTTCTTCTTCAGTAATTGGTCCAATTATTCCACCTAGTTTAATTATGATTGTTTATGCCAGTATGTTTAAAGAAGTTTCCGTTATTTCAATGTTTGCAGCTGGTATTATTCCGGGACTAATAATTGGTTTATCATTACTTGCAATCAGTACATTTGTTTCAATGAAAAGAAACTATCCAAAAGAAAAACATTTTACTTGGAAACAAAGATGGGCAGCAACTAAAGATGCAATTTGGGCACTACTGACACCATTAATTATTCTAGGTGCGATTCTCTCAGGTGTTACTACAATAACTGAAGCAGGTGCTCTTGCAGCCCTTTATGCTTTTTTAGTAGGAGTTTTTGTTTATAAAAATCTTGGATTTAAAGAAATTTATGATTCATTAAAAAACAGTGTTATTTTATCAGGAGTTGTATTCTTTTTAATTGGATCAGCTAATATTTTAGGCTGGGTAGTAACTTATAGTGGTCTTACTAAAACCCTAGGTAATGCTATGTTAAATTTCAGTGAAAGTCATATCATACAACTATTAATGGTTAACATTCTCTTTTTATTAGTAGGAATGTTTTTAGATATAGGTCCTGCTGTAGTTTTATTGGCACCAATTGTAACACCGGTAATGGTTCAATTAGGTTTTGATCCTCTGCATTTTGCTATGATTATGATGGTTAATGTAAACATTGGAAATGCAACACCACCAATGGGGATGACATTGATGGTGGCCTCTCAAATTGCCCGGGTGCCGTATGAAAAAGCAATAAAAGAAGTTGCTCCTTTTATTGCTGCTGAAATAGGAGCCCTGTTATTAATTTCGTATCTTCCAGAACTAACTTTATGGATTCCTAGAATTTTAGGTTTAAGTTGGGGCTAAAATGTAGTAAAATATAGATTAGTGGCATAATTATTGCATATATATTAATATGTGAATAATTTGTATAATAATAATTAGTCAAAAATTAAAAGGAGTTGATATTAAGTGATTATTGGTGTACCTAAGGAAATTAAAAGTAATGAGAACAGAGTTGCAATTACTGCAGCTGGCGTGGAAGCATTTGTTAATAATGGTCACAAGGTAGTTATTGAAAAAAGTGCAGGTGAAGGAAGCGGTATAACTGATCAAGATTATATCAAAGCAGGAGCTAAAATGTTAGATACTCCTAAAGATGTATTTGATGAAGCTGATATGATCATGAAAGTTAAAGAACCTTTAGAAGAAGAATACGATTATTTTAAAGAAGGTCAGATTCTTTATACATACCTTCATCTAGCAGCAGAAGAAAAGCTAACTAAAGCTTTAATGGAAAAAAACGTAGTTTCAATTGCATATGAAACCATTCAACTTGATGATGGGTCTTTACCTCTTTTAACACCGATGAGTGAGGTAGCTGGACGTTTAGCAACACAGGAAGGTGCAAGATTTTTAGAAAAACCACAAGGTGGAAAAGGTGTTCTATTAGGTGGAATTCCTGGAGTAAGCCCTGCTAAGGTTGTAGTAATAGGTGGCGGTATAGTTGGTATGAATGCTGCTAAGATGGCTGTAGGACTTGGAGCGGATGTCACAATTTTAGATATCAATCCTAAACAAATGAGATATATTGATGATGTATTTAACGGTAGAGTTAAAACTGTTATGTCTAATAACTATAATATTTTAGCAGAAATTAAAGAAGCTGACTTAGTTATTGGTGCTGTTTTAATTCCAGGTGCAAAAGCCCCTGATTTAGTAACTGAAGAAATGATAAAAGAAATGTCAGAAGGTTCAGTTCTTGTAGATGTAGCAATTGATCAAGGTGGTTGTATTGAAACAACTTATCCAACTACTCATGATGACCCTGTATTTACTAAATATGGAGTAATTCATTATTCTGTTGCAAATATGCCGGGTGCTGTGGCAAGAACTTCAACATATGGATTAACTAACTGTACATTACCATATGGACTTCAACTGGCAAATAAGGGATATAAGAAGGCTATGTTAGACGATAAAGCATTAGCATTAGGTCTTAATGTATACGAAGGCAAGATAGTATATAAAGCAGTTGCTGAAGCATTTGACATGGAATATACACCACTAGAAGAAGTTATGAAAAACTTCTAAAGATCACAATAGGAGGAGATTATTAATGGAAAATATAAAAGTAGTACTTTGGGGTATGGGCTCCATGGGAAGCGGAATGGGTAAATACCTTGTAGATAAAAAAGGTGTTGAAATTGTAGGTGCAATCGCTAACCGTGAATCTAAAGCTGGTAAAGATGTAGGACAATTTTTTGGACTAGATAAAGAAGTTGGAGTTAAAATTACCAATGATCCAATGAGTGTAATTACAGAAGATGTTGATGTAGTATTACAGGCAACTTCTTCTTTTGTTGAAGATGTTTACCCACAAATAGAGGAAATAGTTAAAAGAAAAGTAAATGTAATCTCAATTGCTGAAGAAATGGCTTATCCTATAGTTGGAAGTAAAGAGTTAAGTGAAAAAATAGATAAACTTGCAAAAGAAAATGGTGTTTCTGTTTTAGGTACAGGAATCAATCCTGGGTTTGTTTTAGACTTATTAATTATTGCATTAAGTGGAGCATGTGCAAAGGTAGATAAAATTGAAGCTGCAAGAATTAATGACTTATCACCATTTGGTCCTACAGTAATGAGAACTCAAGGTGTAGGAACAACAGTTGAAGAATTTGAAAAGGGTATCAAAGATGGTTCTATCGTAGGTCATATTGGTTTCTTAGAATCTATTAATATGATAGCTGACCGTTTAGGTATTGACTTAGATAAAATAGAACAAACCAGAGAACCAATCGTTTCAGAAACACATAGAGAGACCGAACATGTTAAAGTAAAACCAGGTATGGTAGCAGGGTGTAGACACATCGCTAGAGGATATAGTGATGGTAAAGAAGTTATCCTATTAGAACATCCACAGCAGATTCATCCTGGTAAAGAAGGAACTGAAACCGGTGATTATATTAAGATTAAAGGAATACCAGATATTAATATGTCAATTCAACCTGAAATTCCTGGTGGAATCGGTACAATGGCAGTTGCAATTAATATGATTCCTGTAATTATAGGTGCAAAGGCAGGATTAGTTACAATGAAAGATCTACCAGTTCCTGCTGCAATGGTTGGCGATTTAAGAAAGTTAATGGACTAAAATAATTATTAATTGGAGGTATTGTTATGGGAGATGTTATTAAAGCCGGTAGTTGGGTACAGATCTATCAAGTAATTCTTCCTGCTGGTAAAAGAGCTCCCCAGGTACCTGAAGATACAAAAAAAGTACCTTTAGAGTTAAAAGCCAAAGGCTTTTTACAAGAGGATGCTAATCTAGGAGATACTGTTGAAATCAAAACAGTGACTAATAGGATTCTTAAGGGAGAGTTAATAGAAGTTAATCCATCATATGAACATAAATTCGGTAAGATGATTCCCGAATTATTACAAATTGGTCCTCAGATTAGAAAGATTATAAGGGATAAGGAGGTGTAAGGATTGGCAGCAAATGACTATGGTGAAGTAATGGGAAGAAAAAATGAAATAATGAAAAAAGCTGTTGGAATAGACTATGAGAGATTTGCTACCGGTAAAATTGGATTTGACTATGAAAGAATGATGTCAGAAGTGGGATACAAGTTAGATGAAATAATTAAAATCCAAAGTGAAACTGCTGTTGGTAAAACTCCATTTATTGAATTAAAAAACATAACAAAGTTAGCACGCAAATTAGCTCCTGAAGGTAAAGGAGCAAGGATCTTTTTAAAAGATGAAGCTGCTAATCCATCTGGTAGCTATAAAGCCAGGAGAGCCTCTGTATCAGTTTACCATGCTGAAAAGGAAGGTTATCCAGGGGTTGTGGCAGCAACAAGTGGTAACTACGGAGCAGCAGTTGCATCTCAGGCTGTAATGAGAAATCTAGAAACAATTATAGTTCAGGAAGTCTTTGATAGTAGAGGTGTGGGACAACCTGAAATATTAGAAAAGGGAAGAAAATGTGAAGCCTATGGAGCTGAAGTACTACAGTTAAGTGTAGGACCTGAACTGTTCTATACTTTCCTTAGGGTATTAGAAGATACCGGATTTTTTAATGCCTCATTATATACTCCATTTGGTATAGCAGGAGTAGAACCATTAGGATATGAAATAGTTAAAGAACTTAAAGAAAGAGAAAACAAAGAACCTGATGCAGTGATTATAACTCATGCCGGTGGTGGAAACTTAACCGGTACTGCACGAGGTATCTTAAAATCTGGAGCAAAAGATACTAAAATAATTGCAGCAAGTGTAGACTTAAGCGGTCTTCATATGGCAAGTGATCATGATTTTAATAGAAAATCATTTACAACAGGTCATACTGGATTTGGAGTTCCTTTTGCAACCTGGCCGGATAGGGCAGATGTACCTAGAAATGCTGCAAGAGCTTTAAGATATATGGATGAATATGTAACTGTAAAACAGGGAGAGGTATTTTATATAACTGAAGCTTTAGCACAGATTGAAGGCATGGAACGCGGACCTGCCGGAAATACTTCTTTAGCTGCTGCTTTTGATTTGGCACAAAAGATGAATGAAGATCAAATCATAGTTGTTCAAGAAACTGAATATACCGGTGCTGGGAAACACCCAATGGCACAACTAAACTTTGCTAAAGAAAATGGTATTGATGTCAGAAATGGTCATCCTGAACAAGAAAAAGCAGGTAAGTCAGTTATTATCCCTGAACATCCTTCACAAATAAAGACAAGAGATGTTGATTTAGATCAGCTTAAACTTTCATATTTAACAAAAGTAGTTAAAGACACTAATGTAAAAGAAATTAACCAAATTGATCTTAAGTTTTTAGCTGATGAGATAAATAAATCAAAAAAAGCTACAGAAAAAATACTTAAAGAAGAGTTTAACCTAGCTGTAGTTGGAGGTTAAAGTATGAAAGTAGATTTGTTAATAGCTGAAATAGGTAGTACTACTACATTAGTAAATGCATTTGATAATATAGGAAGTGCAAACCCTGACTTTATTGGTCAGGGTTTGGCACCTACTTCAGTACTTAATGGGGATGTAACGATTGGTGTAAACCAAGCAATTTCAGACCTTGAAACAAAATTAGGTATTGATAAACTAAATTGGGAAGAGTTTATGGCAACAAGTTCTGCTGCAGGTGGACTTAAAATGACTGTTCACGGCCTTGTAAAAGACATGACAGTAAAGGCAGCAGAAGAAGCAGCCCTAGGAGCTGGTGCTGTAATTAAAATGGTCACAGCAGGCAACCTAAGGGAGTTTCAGCTCGGTAAAATTAAAGATATTTCACCTAATATTGTATTATTGGCTGGTGGAGTAGACTATGGTGAAGAAGATGTAATAATTAATAATGCAAAAAAGTTAAGTACATTAGATATTGATGTACCTTTTATCTATGCGGGCAATAAAGTACTACAGGAAGAAGTAAAAAGCATATTTAATAAAAAGGGTAAAAATATTATAATTGCCGAAAACGTCTATCCGAAAATTGATACTTTAAATATTGAAGAAACAAGGAGCATTATTCATGATGTGTTTGCAAAACATATTGTGAGAGCTCCGGGTATGTCTAAGATTAAAGAAATGCTTTCAATTGATATGATGCCAACTCCGGGAGCAGTTATGAAGGCATCTCAACTTTTAAAAGAAGGTATCGGCAATTTAGTAACAATTGATATTGGAGGAGCTACAACTGATGTTCATTCAGTTACAGAAGATTCTTTAAATGTAAGAGAAATATTAATGAATCCAGAGCCGATGGCAAAAAGAACTGTAGAAGGAGATCTAGGTGTTTATCTAAATGCATCACATGTTTATGATATGCTTAGTGATAAAGTTGGTTTAGAAAAAATTGATGATCTACCACCGATTCCTAGAAATGAAAAAGAAGAGAAATATATTTATGAATTAGCAAAAAAAGCAGCTATTACAGCACTTGAAAGACATGCTGGAAAGTATAGGGACTTATATGGAGCAAGTGGTAGACAGACTGTTGCTGAAGGTAAAGATCTAACAGCAGTTAATTGGATTATAGGTACAGGTGGTGCGTTAACCAGGTTAGAAAAGGGCAAATATATTCTAGGTTATTTAAAGGACTTTAACAAAACATTACTTTTACCACCGAAATCTGCAAAATCATTAATAGACAATGATTATATCATGGCTTCAATGGGGCTTATGAGTAATAAATATCCTAAGGCAGCCTTGGCTTTACTTAAAAAAAGTTTAAAGTTCAATCAATAGATTATTTTTATTAAGAAGGGAAGTGGTCAGATGCCGATTAAAAGAGAAGATGATTTTGAAAAACGAAGTACTCATCTAAAAAATTTATCTGATAAAGAGTTAAAAGAAAAGTTTTGGGATCTAACAGAAGAAATAGTTGATCCACTTATTGATCTTGCAAAAACACATACCTCAGCTTCAATAGAAAGATCTGTCTTACTAAGGATGGGTTTTAATAGTGTTGATGCAAAAGCAATCGTTAATGAAGTAGTTAAAGCTAATCTTTTAGGCAAAGGAGCAGGACATGTTGTATATAAGCTTGCTCAAAAAGAAGACAGACCTATTAAAGAAGTTGGATTAGATATAGGAAATGAAAAATATAATAAAAAACAACTACAAGCTTTATTTGATGGGGGTGAAAAATAATGGAATTAAAGCCAGATCAAAAGATAAATATAAAAGAAATACTTAAAGATATTGAAAATTATCGCCCTCGTCGTAAAGGTTGGACCTGGAGAAACAAAAAAGAAAATCAAAAAATTGGACCATTTGAATATAAGGAAATGGCTGAAGGCTTAAAAAACAGTGTTCCATTACCTGCTGCCCGTAGTTTTGATAATATAGATCCTCAACCTGGACCGGTAATTACTACCGAGATCGCTTCCGGTCGTTTTGAAGATGATATTAGAAGAATGAGAATGGCAGCCTGGCATGGAGCAGACCATATTATGGTTATAAGAACAGCTGGGCAAAGTCACTTTGATGGACTTATTGAAGGTACACCAGAAGGTGTAGGCGGAATTCCCATTACTAGAAAACAGATTAGGGCTACACGTAAAGCCCTCGACTATATAGAAGATGAAGTTGGAAGACCAATTAACTTTCACTCTTATGTAAGTGGTGTTGCCGGTGCTGAAATAGCTGTATTATTTGCTGAAGAGGGAGTAAATGGTGCTCATCAAGATCCACAGTATAACATCTTATATAGAAATGTAAATATGTATAGATCTTTTGTTGATGCTGCTGTGGCTAAAAAAATTATGTCCAGTACAGGAATGTTACAGATTGATGGAGCACATAATGCAAACGCTACTGCCCGTCAAGCCTGGAAGGTTATGCCTGAATTATTTGTACAACATGCAATAAATTCATTGTTTTCTGTAAAATCTGGAATGCCAAAAGATAAGATTTCTTTATCAACTGTACCTCCAGTTGCCGCACCAGCACCTGATTTAAGAATGAACCTTCCTTACGCAATCGCTTTAAGAGATCTTTTTGATGAATATAAGTTTAGAGCACAACAAAACACTAAGTACATGCAATCTTCTATAAGAGAGGCAACAGTTACTCATACCTTAAACTTATTATTATCTGAGTTAACTTCTGCAGACATACAAAGTACAATTACTCCTGATGAAGGTAGGAATGTACCTTGGCATTACTTTAATGTTCAAGCGGTTGATACTGCAAAACAAGCCTTTGCAGGAATGGATGGACTAAAAGACTTAATAGAGATTAAAAAAGATGAAGGTTATCTAAAAGAAGCATCAAGAGAATTAAAAGAAAGAGCAGTACTCTTTATGGAAGAAATTTTAGAAACCGGTGGATATTTCAAAGCAGTTTCTGAAGGATTTTTTGTTGATTCTGGTAAATATCCAGAACGTAATGGTGATGGAATTGTTAGAAAATTAGATGGTGGAGTAGCTGCTAATTCAATAGTTCCTCGTGATGACGACTATATGGCACCGGTTTGTGACCACTTTGGATATAATAATCTGCCGGAAGATATTGATAAACCATGTGATTTAATTGGTGGATGTACATTACACAGTCCAGAAAAAATAGATTTTATTGATGAATTAGATCCAGATGATAATGTTGAAAAGAGATTAGAAAAGACAAAAGAGTTTAGAGAAGATAATCAGTTAAAACCTGAGGTTGAATGGCTTGGAGATGGCTGGGTAAATATCACGATGTTTTTACCTGAAAGTGAAGACGTTGCTGAAGTAGCTGCTGTAGAGATTGCAAAAAAAATGAATCTAAAAAACCCAGAAGTTATTCATAAGGAAGTTATGCAACCAGCAGAAGGAACATTATGTGAAGTTAAAGGTAAAGTTGACTTTTCAATAGATATTGATAAACTAGAAATTCCTGAAAAAGAAGAATCACTACCTTTTGATGAACTTAGAGGCTATGTTGATGATAATCCAGTTAATGTAGTTGCTGCTACAGTAGGTAAAGATGAACACTCTGTAGGAATGAGAGAAATTATTGATATAAAACACGGTGGTATAGAAAAATATGGTATAGATGTTACCTATCTTGGTACTTCAGTACCTATTTCAAAAGTAGTGGATGCAGCTATAGAAACAAATGCTGATGCTATATTAATCAGTACTATAATTAGTCATAATGATGTTCACCGCACAAACATGAAAAAACTAAGTGACCTTTGTGTTGAAAAAGGAATTAGGGATGATGTGATCTTAATTGCTGGTGGTACACAGGTTAATAATGACATAGCACTTAAAGCCGGTATGGATGCCGGTTTCGGTCGAGGAACCCATGGTGATGATGTTGCAACATTTATGGTAAAAACACTAAGAGGGGACTATGATGGAAAAGAATAATAAGCCTACTAGACCTGTTTGGGCTGAAGTTAATTTAGATAATATAAAGTTTAACTTAAAACAGGTAAAAAAGAACATTCCAGAAAACACAAAGATAATGGCTGTTGTAAAAGCTGATGGTTACGGCCATGGAGTAATACCTGTTGCTCAAGCAGTCCTTGAAGCTGGAGCAGATCGGTTAGCTGTAGCTTTACCGGAAGAAGGCAAACAACTTAGGGAAAATGGTTTTAAGCTCCCTATTCAAATTTTAGGTGAAGTATTAAATAATCAGATACCTATTTTAATAGAAAATGATTTAATACCTACGATATCAAAGATTGATACAGTTGAAAGATTAAATGAATTAGCTGCTAAAAAAGATATAAACAAAAAAATTCATGTAAAGATAGATACTGGAATGGGAAGAATAGGTGTTTTTCCAGACGATGCAGTTGATTTTATAAAGAAGGTAAATTCATTTAAAAACATTGATATTGAAGGAATCATGACTCATTTTGCAAAAGCTGATGAAAAAGACAAATCTTATACCTATAAACAATGGGAGAGGTTTAAGTCTGTAATTGATGAATTAAAAGAAGTAGATATAGAGATACCTATTAAACAGGCTGCCAATAGTGCTACTATAATTGATTTACCCGAGTTTGCATTAAATATGGTAAGACCTGGTATTATGATGTATGGACTACGACCATCCCATGAGGTTGATGAGTCTTTTAAGTTAAAACCAGCATTAAGCTGGAAAGCTAAAATAGTATACTTAAAAGAAGTCCCTCCAGGAACAGGGATTAGTTATGGAGCAACCTATATTACAAAGAAAAAAGCAAAAATTGCAACAATACCTATGGGTTATGCTGATGGGTTTTCAAGACTTCTATCTAATAAAGGAGAAGTTTTAATAAATGGTAAGCGAGCTCCTATTAGAGGTAGAGTATGTATGGATCAGTTTATGGTTGATATAACAGATATTGATAATGTAAATATAGGAGATGAAGTAGTTTTAATTGGAAAACAGGGTACAGAAGAGATTACTGCAACTGAAATGGCTGATTTAATAGGTACAATAAACTATGAAATTACCTGTGATATATCAAAAAGAGTTCCAAGAGTGTATAAATAACATCAATTCCCCCACTTAATTTTCAGTGGGGGATATTTTGTTATTGCATTTTTAAATTATTATTATATAATTGTCTTAATAATTATACTAAAAGGAGCATCATAAATGACAAAGTTATCTAAAATAGATAAGATGGTACAAAACTTAATAAATATGACAAAGATGATTTTTGATGCTGAATTAATTGTAATTGATGAAGACAAAAATGTTATAGCTTCAACCGTTGAGCCAGAAAATGTTACTGATTATAATTTAAGCAGTTTATTAAAGTATGAAATTGCGATTGATAAAAGAAAGCTTGGATTTATCTATTTAGATGATAAAAATATAAATAAGAGTCATAATAAAAAGATCGAAAGTTATCTAAAACAATTAATTGATATAATAACTGAAAAATATATTGAAAAGATGATGGAGTTAGAGACTGAAAAACTGTTTTTTCAGTTAAACTCAGTTTTAGACTCTATTAAACCCGGTATCATGGTAGCTGATCTGCAGGGTTTAATTACCTTTGTTAACCAGGAGTTTGAAAATATTACCGGGGTAAAAAAGAGTGCTATAATAGGTCAACATTTAAATTCTATATTTAATGACAGTTCCATTTTAAAGGTTTTACAGCTTAATGAAGAGATTTGGAATAAAGAGGTCATATTTAACAATGAATCTATTTCAAAAAGAGTGATTGTAAGTGCTAACCCCATTAAAAAGAACAATAAAAAAAGAGGTATTGTGATTACAATAAGGGGTATTAAAGATATTCAAAAAATAATTAATGACCTTTATGTTGATATTAAAAAACCAAGTTTTGACAATATAATTGGAGAAAGCAAAATTTTAAAAAATGCAAAAGATAGAGCTAAAAAAGTTGTTTACAGCAGTTCTTCTGTTTTAATTAGAGGTGAAAGCGGTACAGGAAAAGAGCTTTTTGCAAGGGCAATTCATGAAGAAAGCAAAAGAAGCAAAGAAAACTTTGTATCTATTAACTGTGCTGCAATACCAGCAGAGTTATTAGAAAGTGAACTTTTTGGTTATGAATCAGGTTCTTTTACAGGTGCTAAAAAGGATGGTAAACCAGGTAAGTTTGAGATAGCAGATAAGGGTACAATATTTTTAGATGAGATAGGAGATATGCCTTTACAACTTCAGGCAAAGATTTTAAAGTTTATTCAAGATAGGCAGTTTTATAGAATCGGGGGAGTTAAAAAGATAGATGTAGATGTTAGAATTATATCTGCAACAAACAGAAACTTAGAAAAATTAATTAAAGATAAAAAGTTTAGGGAAGATTTATACTACCGTCTAAATGTTATACCTCTATATATACCTCCACTTAGAAAAAGAGATGAAGATATCTTGTTATTAGTAGAGCACTTTATAAATAAATTTAACCATAAGTTAAATAAAAATATTAAGGGGATTACAGACCAGGTTGAAGAAAAACTCCTTAATTATAACTGGCCGGGTAATGTAAGAGAGCTAGAAAATGTTATAGAATATGCAATTAATATGGAAACCACTAATTTACTCACAATAGATAATCTGCCTAATAGGTTATTCAATAGTAATCCAAAAGAAATTAGTAGTGATTTAGAAAGTGAAATCAATAAAGTAGAACGAGATATTATAATTAAAGCATTAAATAAGTATGGGCGAAGTACAAAAGGAAAACTTAAAGCTGCAGATAGTTTAGGGATAGGAAAAACAACTTTATATAAAAAAATCAATAAGTATAATATAGAATAATAATTCCAGATAAGTGGAAATAATTCCACTTTAATGGAATTATTTTTTGTTTAGGATAGATTTTATATAGTAATTTAAAATTAAAAACTATAAATGCAGGCATAATAACAATATTTTTTATTTTCTGATAATTGGCATAAAAAATGCACTTTATAATAGTCAAAAGGGAAATAGGAGGTGTAATTTTTTACTTTAGTCCAAACAAAAAATATGGAGGTAAGAGTAGATGAGTAAAAAAATTAGAACAATTACTTTTTTGATGGTTTTTATCTTAATCTCAACTATTAGTGTAAGTGCAGCTCCTTTAATTATCAAATTGGCACATGAAGAACCAGGTAATGCAGAGGTATCTAGTATACATACTGCAGCACTAGTTTTTAAAAATATTGTAGAGACACAGTCTAATGGTGAAATGGAAGTAAAGATATATCCAGCAAGTTCCATGGGTGAGCAAAGAGAAAGAATGGAACTAACTGAAGCAAATGTATTACAAGTAAATATTGCTTCAATTGGAGGATTAGCTCAGTTTTATCCAGCAATAAGTGCAATAGATTTACCTTTCGCTATTCCAAACCATGCTGTGGCAAATGAAGTATTTAACGGTGAGTTTGGTGACAAATTAAGAAAAAATATATTAGAAGAAACCGGATTTAGATTCTTAACTACAAGTGGTGGTAGTTTTTATGTATTAAGTAATAATGTTAGACCTATAAAGACACCAGCAGATATGGAAGGTATTAAATTTAGAACTATGTCTGTACCTTCTCATATTGCAATGATGAGGTCATTAGGTGGAGCTGCAACTCCAGTAGCTTGGTCTGAACTGTATACTTCACTTCAAACTGGTGTTGTAGAAGGTCAACATAACCCAATTCCTATAATGGCTATTGGTGGGTTACAGGAAGTTCAAGATTATGCTACATTAACCAATCATTTATATGGAGCAGATTGGTGGATAACAAGTCAAGACTTTTATAATTCATTAACTGAAGAGCAGAGAAAAATATTTACTAATGCATATACAAATGCAGCAGTTGCAGGACAGGGTAAAAAATTAATGCTTTCCGCAACAGAATATGGGGTAGGATTTTTAGAAGAAGCTGGTATTGAAGTATATTCACCAACAAGTGAAGAGCTTAAACAGTTTAAAGATTTGGCTGTTCCAGCTGTTTTAGAAGCTATAGAAGAAGATTTAGGAGATAAAGGAGTACAGTTGGCTAATGATTTATTAGAAGCAGTAGAAAAAGCAGAAGCCAAACTATATTAATAATTTATTAGATTTATATACTGGGGATAGATTTTTTATCCCCAGCTTAAAAATTATGGGGTGATTAGTTTGAGTATAAATGAATGGGCTCGTAAAATCAGCAACATTTTTGAAAGAATAACAGCTATTCCTCTAATGGTAATTGGTGGAGGTATGGTATTAGTAGTTTTAGTAGGTACACTTTGGAGATATGCATTTAACGACCCATTACTTTGGACTGAAGAAGCAGCTAGATATTTGATGATCTGGATGGCTTTAGTAGGTGCAAGCATAACTTTAAAAAGAAGAGAACATGTGGGTATTGAAATTGTAGTAAACAAATTTAAACCTAAAATTAGAAAAATTATTGGAGTTATTATAAATCTCTTTATTTTATACTTTTTATACATATTAATAGTTCATGGTTATAAGATGGCGGCAGGTGCGCGTAATCAACTTTCACCTGCTTTAAGGATCTCAATGTATTGGCCCTTGTTATCTGTACCAGCCATGGGGTTATTTACTTCAATACAGTTAATCTTACAGATGATTATAGATATTACAGAATTAGGTGATCATAAATGATTAGTTTTATGGTAATTGTATTTTTCCTTTTGTTAATAGCAGGGACACCGATTGCATTTGCTTTAGGTATAACTGCAGTATTTACATTTATAAAAATGGATGCACCAGTATTAATGATGTTAGTACCTCAAAGATTTTATTCAGGGATAAATATGTTTGCTTTAATGGCGATGCCCTTTTTTATGTTAGCTGGAGATATTATGAACCGTATACAAATTACACATCGACTAGTAAAATTAGCTAATGTTTTAGTTGGACATATTAGAGGTGGTCTAGCACATGTTAATATCTTAGTTAGTATTTTCTTTGCAGGTTTAACCGGTGCAGCAGTTTCTGATACAGCAGCATTAGGAACTATGTTAATACCAGCAATGGTTGAGGATGGTTATGATAAAGACTTTTCCGCTGCTATTACAGCAGCTTCATCAATTATCGGACCGATAATCCCCCCCAGTATTATTATGGTTATTTATGGGTCTTTAATGAATGTTTCCATCGCTGGTCTTTTTGCTGCTGGAATTGTTCCGGGAGTTTTAGTTGGTATTTCACTTATGTTAGCAGCTGGTTACATATCTAAGAAAAGAAATTATCCTATTGGAGACAAAAAGCCTACGGTAAAAGAGATTGCTATAAGCTTTAAAGAAGCTATAATTCCTCTCTTAATGCCTATAATAATATTAGGAGGAATTTTATCAGGAATATTCACACCAACAGAAGCGGCAGCAATTGCAGTATTATATGCATTGTTTGTTGGATTTTTTGTCTTCAAAAATTTAAAACTTAAAGACATTCCAGAACTATTATATGAAATGGTAAGAAATAGTGGTTCAGTATTTATTATATTATCAGCAGCATCAATATTGGGTTGGATATTGGCTAATGAACAGATACCGGAGTTAATTGGATCTATGATTTTAAGTGTTAGTCAAAATAAGATAATAGTTTTACTAATAATTAATGCGATCTTAATTATATTAGGTATGTTTATGGATATGACAGCTGCATTAATAATTTTAGGACCTATTTTACATCCTTTAGCAGTTAGTGTTGGAGTTCACCCCCTACATTTTGGTATAATAATGGTAGTGAACTTAAATATTGCCTTGATGACCCCACCTTTAGGGGCATGTCTATTTGTTGCCTGTGGGATATCAAAGTTAAAGTTAGAAGAAATTTCTAAAGAGATATGGCCTTTTATATTAATAGAAGTTTCTGTATTGTTACTTATTACTTATGTACCTGAAATATCAATGTTTGTACCAAAATTATTAGGATTATATTAATATCTGATTTTTAAGGAGGAACTGTAAATGTCTAAGGAAGAATTATTAGAAAAAATATTAGATAATTATAATGAGGATGAGGCAGTAAATTTATTAGCAGATCTAATTAAAATTCCCAGTCATAAATACAGTCAATATCAAGAAAGCAAAATTGCTGAGTACATTAGAGATTACTTTATCAATGAAAATATTGAAGATGTAAAAATAGAATATATTGAAGAAAACCGGCCAAATTTAATTGCCAAGATAAATGGGAATGGCAAAAAGGAAAGTCTAATGTTTAATGGACATTTAGATACTGTACCTCCTTATAATATGGTAATACCTGCTTTTGAACCTGTTATTACTGAAAATAAGATTTCAGGTAGAGGAGCAGTTGATATGAAAGGATCAATTGCAGCAATGCTTACTGCAATGGCTTTGATTAAAAGGTCAGATATTAAGTTAAAAGGAGACTTGTTTTTTACAGGAGTAATTGATCAAGAACAAAGATCAGTTGGATCAGTAGATTTAGTAGATAAAAATATTGATGTAGATTATGCTGTTGTAGGTGAACCTACTAATTTAAAAATTTGTAATGCTCACAAGGGTATGGAGTGGATAAAAATAATAATTAAAGGTAAGTCTGCTCATGGTAGTACACCAGAAAAGGGAATAAATCCAATTTATCATGCCTGTAGGATTGCAAGTGAGATTGAACTATTAAATAAAGAATTAGAAATGAGAGAAAATGATATAATGGGTAATCCTACAGTAAATGTGGGAGTAATTTCTGGAGGTAATGATCCTAATATAGTACCAAGTGTTTGTTATATTGAAGTGGATAGAAGATATACAACGGAAGAAAAGCGTGAAGATATATATGAGGAAATAAAAAGGATAATAACACGTCTAAATGCTGCATATCCAGCATATCAAACAGAAATCATTAGTATGGATGATAGAATTTGTCCTTTGAAAAATATTCCTTTAAAAACAAACGAAGATAATAAATTAATTAAAGCGTTAAAAAAAGGTGTTAAAAACTCCGGTTTAAAAGATACAGAAGTAACTTCATTTAGGGGTTGGAGTGATGCAGCCCTTTTTGTAAATGAACTTAATATACCTTCTGTAGTATTTGGACCTGGTCTACCAGAACAATGCCATGCTGCAGATGAAAGTTTAGAGATTGAACAGTTAAAAAAAGCAGTAAAAGTTTATCTATCTTTAATAATTGAACTATGCTATTAAACGTAAAAGAAAGAAGGGCTTAAATTGTATGACTTGATTATAAAAGACGCAAATATTATAGATGGTAGTGGAGAAAGCTCTTATAAATCAGATATCGCTATAATTGGTGAAAAGATAGTTAAAATAGATATAAGTATTAATGATGAAGCAAAAAAGATTATTAATGCAGAAAATAAAAATGTTGTTCCCGGCTTTATAGATATGCACTGTCACGATGAAGTAGAGATCTTAAAAAACAATACAGTAGTACCAAAAATTAAACAAGGAGTTACAACTGTAGTTAATGGAAACTGTGGAATAGGATTTATACCAGTAAATCCAGAGAAAAAAAGCGACCTTTATGATTTTGCATCAAAGTTATTTAATCTTGAAGATATTGAAATTTCTTGGAGCAATTATGAAACCTTTAAAAAACAATTTACAGAAAACAATTTAGGAATTAATATTGTAAATTTAATACCACACGGAGCTTTAAGAATATCTGTTATGGGATTTAAAGAAAAAACAGCAGATGAAAAAGAAAAAACAGAGATGGGGTTAATTTTAGAAGATTACTTAAAAAACGGTGCTTATGGTATGTCTACAGGTTTGCTATACCCCCCATGTTCATATGCTAACCTAGAAGAGTTAACATATCTTTGCAGTATATTAGCTAAACATAATAAGATATTTACTATCCATCTTCGTAATGAATCTGATGAAATAATAAAATCAATAAAAGATGTTATAGAGATTGCCAAAAAAACAGGTGTTTCTGTTGAAGTTTCCCACCTTAACATATCAGGAAAAGATAATTGGGGAAAATCCAAAGAGGTCCTTACATTAATTGAAAAAGCAAGAGATGAAGGTTATAATATTAACTGTGATCAGTATCCATATAAAGCCGGGAGCACTTTTATAAGTGCCTTATTGCCACAATGGAGTTTAGATGGTGGTACAAGTAGTTTAATTGAAAAGTTAAAAAGTAATAAAGATAATATTAAAGAAAGAATTAAAGATGAAATTGAAAATGGAATAGATGGCTGGGATAATATAATTAAATCCTCAGGCTGGGACAATATTGTAATTAACTCTGTAAAAAGCAAAGGAAAAAAAGATATAGTTGGGAAGAGTTTATTAGAGATCTCCAAACTATGGGCTATAGACAAATATGAAGTATTATATAAATTAATTGTTGAAGAAAGAGGAGAAGTAACAGTATTAATTTTCAGTGTAGATGAAGAGGATTTATACAGGATATTTAAAAAAGAATATATTATGGTTGGAACTGATGGTATAAAACTAGATGGAAAGCCACATCCTAGACTTTTTGGGACATATTTTAAAATATTAGATAAATTCATTAAAGAGAAAAAGCTATTAAGTTTGGAAAAAACAATTAGAAAGATGACTTCACTTCCTGCTGGAAAGTTAAAGCTAAAAGACAGAGGATTAATTAAAGAAAACTATTTTGCAGATTTAGTGATTCTTGATTTCGAAAAGATTAAAGATGTAGCTACTTATGAAGAACCTGAATTAACGGGTGAGGGAATAAAATATGTAATACTAAATGGTAATGTTATTGTTAAAGATAAAAGTGTTGTAAGTAAAACTAATGGAAAGTTCTTATAAAATAAGAAAAGAGGCGGAATATCCGCCTCTTTTAATAGATTTTCTTAGTTATTATTTTTGTTTTTATCGTTTTCAAAGAAATCTTTAAAGTCTCTGTTTCCTGAAACCTCTTTTTTAGTTTTGTTGAAAAAGTCTCTAAAGTCTCTACTTCCATGATCAAACATTTATAAATCACTCCTTTTATAGATTAGATGTTTTTTTATGGTACATTCACAATCATAAGGTAAAATACCTCTGTAATATAGTAAGTATTTAACAAATTTTAAATTAATGGGGGAAATATATATGGATAATTATCTAAAAAAATCTCAAACCATACATATTAGGGAGACTAGATTAGATGATTTGGATTTTGTAATTGATACAGAAAGTGCAAAAGAAAATAAAAAAAATGTGTTTCAATGGACAAAAGATGAACATATTAAAATAATAGACAACATAGATACTTTACATTTATTAATAGAGGATGAAAACAATAATAGTATTGGTTATGCAATAGTTGCAGGTTTAAGAAGTAACAATAAAAGTATTGAGCTTAGAAGAGTTGTTATAAATAAAAAAAATAAGGGTTATGGAAGCGAGTTTTTAAGACTTATAAAGGAGTATACTTTTGAAGATTTAGGATATCATAAATTATGGCTTGATTTTTTTGATAGTAACAAAAGAGTTGAAAGCTTATATATAAGAAATGGATTTAAAAGAGATGGTAAACTAAGAGATCTATATTTTTATAACAATAGATATATAACAATGGTAGTTATGTCTATATTAGAAGATGAGTATTATGCAAATAAGTATTAAGCAGGACTTTTTTACTAATTTTTATTGCAATTAATATTAATATATAATATAATTATAAAAAATATAATACTGATAAATAGTTGATTGGGAATAGTAAATTATATTTCTTTATAGAAAGTTAATGGTTGCTGGAAATTAACAAGAAGTATAATTGAATCCACCCATGATAGGTAGAGGTAAATCTTAAGTAACTCTACCCGGCAAAGACCGTTAACTTATTAAGTGGACCATATTGGTTAAAAAGGGTGGCACCACGGGTAATATACTCTCGTCCCTAGTAGTAGGGAATGAGGGTTTTTTTTATTTTATATATAAATTTTGATATAAAAACTAAGGAGGGCTATCATGTTAGATCGTAAATTTATCCGCGAGAATATTGAAAAGGTTGAACAGTCATTAAAAAACAGACAGATGGAAAGTCCGTTAGATAGGTTTCAAGAGTTAGAAGAAAAAAGAAGAGACATTTTATATGAAAACGAACAACTAAGACATAAAAGGAATATTAACTCAGATAAAATAGGTGAACTTAAACGAGAAGGTAAAGATGCCAGTCATATTATTGAAGAAATGAAAGAAGTATCTGATAAGATAAAAGAATATGATGAAGAGCTTGATAAAGTTGAAACTGAATTAGATGATATATTATTAAGAATCCCAAATATTCCAAATGAATCAGTACCGGTTGGTGTAGATGAGGAAGATAATAGAGAATTAAGAAAATGGGGAGAGCCAAGGGAATTTGATTTTGAATATAAAGCCCATTGGGAACTTGGAGAAGACCTTGATATATTAGATTTTGAACGTGGTGGAAAAGTCACAGGTGCCAGATTTACATTTATGAAAAAAGCTGGAGCTAGATTAGAAAGAAGTTTAATTAACTTTATGCTTGATTTACACACTCAAGAACACGATTATAGTGAAGTATTCCCACCATTTATTGCAAATGCAGAAAGTATGACAGGTACAGGTCAATTACCTAAGTTTGAAAAAGATATGTTTAAGTTGAATGGTTTACCTTACTATCTCATACCTACAGCAGAAGTTCCGGTTACTAATATGTATAGGGATGAAATCTTACAAAAGGAAGAACTACCTATCTATCATACGGCTTACAGTGCATGTTTTAGAGCTGAAGCTGGTGCACATGGAAGAGATACAAGAGGAATTATCCGTCAGCATCAATTCAATAAAGTTGAGATGGTGAAGTTTGTTGAACCAGAAACATCTTATGATGAATTAGAAAGAATAACAAGTGATGCTGAAGAAGTATTACAAAAACTAGAATTACCATATAGAGTTGTAGCTTTATGTACTGGAGACCTCACTTTTTCTTCTGCAAAAACTTATGACCTTGAAGTATGGATGCCAGCTTATGATACTTACCGTGAAATATCTAGTTGCAGTAACTTTGAGGATTTTCAGGCAAGAAGAGCAGGTATTAGGTATAGACCAGAACCTGATGTAAGTACAAATTATGTTCATACATTAAATGGATCTGGATTAGCAATTGGAAGAACAGTTGCAGCCATTTTAGAAAATTATCAAAATGAAGATGGAAGTGTTACAGTACCTGAGGTACTTAGACCATATATGGGAATTGATGTAATTAAATAAAAAAAATTAACTGATTGCTGTTATTGTCTTGACAATGACCTCATTATATAGTAAAATTTAAACTGTGCCAAAAATGGAGAGATGTCCGAATTGGCTAAGGAGCCGGACTTGAAATCCGGTGAAGCCGAAAGGTGTCGGGGTTCGAGTCCCCGTCTCTCCGCCATTGAAATAATAGGGCTTATGCCCTTTTTAGAAACCTGCCGAAAGGCGGGTTTTTTGCGTTTTTACCCAAAATCCTGCTAAAATCCTGCTAATTTTTTTAAACTAACATATTTAAACATAAAATATACAGGGGATTTTTTAATTACATTCCCCTGTATATTATTTATTTTATTCATTTTTAATATGTTTTTTGTATTTAGATACAGCTTCTTTTTGTATATTTGGTTGTAGATGCGCATAAGTATCCATAGTTGTTGTGATATTTGAATGACCAAGACACTTTCATTTGGGCTCCTGATTCTAAACATTAAAGACAATTATGGAGAATTTGTCATAAAAGCCAATAAGTGTCCTTAGATTCCTTTTAAAAAATAATAAGGGATCAGATTTTATTAATTGCAAGGTTTAATGTACGGTTTTAATGTTTTGATCTTGTATAAATCTCAAATTTTTCAGGTAACTCCTTTAGCATGTTGAAATAACTGCTTTGATGTCTTGAAATTAAACATTTTTCTAGGATAAGTATTGATAAAATTTTG
>Ga0306868_1000424_pt1 | contig 27891 bp, 29 predicted proteins | sample AntRauTorckE6832_FD_190411 | JGI IMG/M metagenome (GOLD analysis project Ga0306868, IMG submission 190411) | Saline lake microbial communities from Rauer Islands, Antarctica - Metagenome Torckler E6 #832 (v2) (version 2) | ecosystem: Environmental > Aquatic > Non-marine Saline and Alkaline >... | reverse complement strand
TTATTAGAAGAAAAACCTTTAATAAAGGACGACTCCTTGATTCGAAATGGAAAGTAATTTTTGATGCAACATATCTGTATAGTTTTGGTAAAAGACACTGTGAACATTGCTTAACTCAGACCTTTAATCGGGATACAGAAGATGAAATCACAGTTTATAGCCATAAAGTCTTAGAAGCTAAAATAGTACTATCTGAAGATATCGTCATCAGTATAGGTACAGAGTTTGTTGAAAATGAAGGTGAAAATGTTACAAAACAAGATTCAGAATTAAAAGCATTTAAAAGACTTTCTGAAAAAGTTAAAAACGATTTTCCGAGATTACCTATCTGTATGTTAGCTGATAGTCTTTATGCAGCGAAACCTGTTATGGATATATGTAAATCATATGACTGGGACTATGTGATTAGATTTAAAGATGGCAGTATACCAACCTTAGCGAAAGAATTTGAGGCACTTTTAAGTCTATCTGATCAAGAAAAAAATACAAATAATAAAAATATAAATTGCGTTAATGCAATAGATTATAGAAAAACAAAAGTTAGTATATTTACCTTTGAAACTATAAATATATCCGATGAAGGCGTAGAAACAAAAATTAAATTTAAGTGGATAACGAATATAGAAGTGACTGATAAAAACGTAGAAGAACTAGCTGATACAGGAAGAGACCGTTGGAAAATAGAGAATGAAGGCTTCAATACACAAAAGAATCTAAGATACAATATCACCCACGCCAATAGTTTAAATTACAATGCCATGAAAAACCATTATTTAATAACTCAAATAGCTGATATTATTTTACAGTTATTTACAGCGAGTAATCAGATGGTAAAAATCTTAAAAAAGAGCATAAAAAAAATATCATCCGATCTACTAAAATGGCTTACGACAACTATTTTAAGTAAGGACGATATCTTTTATTCTCAGAAACGGACGACAATCCATTTCATCTGACTATGTAATTGTACCAGAAAGTGGTGATATATGAAACTAAAAAGTAAAATTAATCAACAAAAATAACTGATGAAGTTTTTCATACTTATGCACTGTTGATAACTTTTTAAAAAAACAGTTGTTATCAACAGGAATAAAAATTTATGAAAAATAGTATCGGAAAACAGTTTTGATTAAATTTACCTTTTGGAGCTGCCATAGGAAGCTTCTACTTGATTTCTGATACCACTATCTTTTTTTATTTCTTTTCTTCTGGCAGCTTGTTTTTCTTTGTCTTTTGGTGGTCTGCCTAATCTTGGTCCACTTATTCTGATGTTTCTTTTTTTTAACCATCTATTATTCTCTCTATTTCTAAATATTGTATCAGCCATAACAGCTTCAGGATAATATCCAAAGCGCTCCTTATAGGTATTAACTGCTTCTATTAAATATATTCCCTCATTAAAATTATCAAAACTCATGTGTTCTACAAAACTAAATCCATCAATAACGGATGTTAAAATCTTACAACCAAATTCTACTCTTTTGCCTGCTTTTCCTCTGACGATTGGTCGTATATAAGGTTGATGTAAACTTACTATTCTGTCTTTTACTTTTCTTACATCTGATTCATACATGTATTTTTGTTGTTCATATATTTTTTTAATTGTTTCTAGTTTTTCTAAACCAACTGCTGATAATAGTTCAATTCTCTCTGGGGTATTTTCTAGATATCTTTTTACATAATTTAAATTTCTTTTTACATAGGATAATTGCTTTTTTATCGCTATTCTGATTGATTTCTTTGATTTACGTCGTTTCTTTTCAATGGCAAGGTAATCTTTTCGTGCTTTACCTTTATATGTACGTGGTATTCTCTTTTGGCCAATATCTGGCCCATGTAATACATCAATTATTTTTTCTAGATATTCTCTACTTTTATTAAGTAAATTAACATCTGTCGGGTATTTTATATCTCCAGGTGCAACTGTTGCATCGAGTATCAAATCACCATAATTTTCATTTTTAGTTACATAATTTACTGTTATATCTATAATTTTTTTGTTTTGATTTAACCCTTCATTAGCTTTTATTTTTTTAAGTTTTTTTTAACGATATCTTTTTTTCTTTCCTTTTGAATCACTTCTAAAATAATCTCTTCATTGATTTTATTTATTAAATCACTATCAATTCTTTTTCTAAAAAATGACATTAATGACTTAGAAAAAGGTGCTTCGCCTTCTTTAAGTTGTATGCCTAAAAAGTACTGTAGATACTTACTTTCTTTAATCTGTTCAATCAGTTCTGCATCTGAGTAATCGTATTTATATTTTATTAACAATGCGCCAAGGGCTACTCTAAAACTATATGCATGTTCCCCTGTGTATGATTTTTTAAAATTTGCTTCATACGTTTTTTCATATTTATGCCATGGGATAATTTCTGCGAGTTTCACCCACCTATTTTCTGGATCTAACTTTACTTGGTACGTTAAAAAACATTCTTTAATACTCATCTGACTACATTTTTTTTCATACATTTCTATCACCTCAAAGATAGTTATCGCTTGATTCCCTTGTATCTATCATATCATTTTTTGATGAAGAATGCAGTATTTTAAAGCATTTATTCCTGTTTTTTTGTCTGTTGTTCATCCCCTAAATACGAAGCATTATTTTTTTTGGTATTTATCAATATTTAACTGAAATAATTCATTTCTTAAATTTTCAATGGAATCACTGATTATAAAACTATTATTAATCAGTTCATTATAATATGTTGAAAAAGTCTCCTTAAAAAAATACTCTGAATTATTTAACATAATAATTTTATAAGCTTCTTTAACTTCTTTCCTTAATTCGCCATCCTTATCAAAAATATCATTATAATTTGTCCCATAGAGGATATAGTCTACATTACTAATAAAATAACTGTATATTTTAGGATAAAACTTTGATTTTGAATATTTATTTAAAAAACTCTCTGTTAAAGTAATATTTTGTCTAATATATTGCCACTGAATATTGATACTCTCATTAGGATTATATAAGTTAATATTTACAATTCTAAAATCTTTAATTTCTTGACTTAAACGGTGCTCATATTGAGAAAAGAAATTATGATTAATATTTGTGTGATACTTACCATTATTAAACTCTAAAGAATAACCACCTCTATAGAGAGTCATTAATTTATTTTTCAGGACCTGATCATTTAGTTGATGTAAATCACTTTCAGCTATTATTTTTCCAAATTTTTTCTTCAATTCATTTTGGATATTTTCATTTTGAATCATTTGATCATGAATATTTAATTTCTCGTATTGAAAATTAATAAATTTTATAATTAGTTCATTTAAAGTTTTATCATTAATACTACTGGCTCGTAAAAAGATAAAATTTAATAATTCAGACTCGCTTGGATTAAGTGCTAATAATTGATTAAAATCACTAATCACTTTAATTGATATTTTCTCTTCTGCTTCTTCTTTAATACTTTCATTTTTGCTACTTAAATCTTCACTTTTCTTTTTTTCAGTATTATTCCGATTATTATTAATGATGAAATTGTATATACTAAAAATACTTATCAATAAAATGATTATTAAAAGAATAATTATGACATGCTTCTTTTTTTTCATATGATCCTTCCTTATAAAGTAACCTCTATAAACTGTTTATAATTGTATCATTTAAATTTTTATTTTTAAATAAAATATTTTTGAAATTAAGATTTATTATGTTATAATTTTAAAATACAAGTGTTTGTCATAGGAGTACAGATTGGAGTTAAATATGAATACATTAGTGAGCACTAGGAATAATAATAATGAAGTAACATATCCTGAGGCCATTCTTAAGGGAATTTCTAAAGATAAGGGACTTTTTGTTCCAAAATCATTCAATAAAATTGATTTTTCTCAAGATAAATTTCGCGATATGTCATATGAAGGGTATGTTTATGAAATTTTACAACTATTTTTAGATTCCATGACTGAAGTTGAGTTAAAAAATATTATTAAAAAGTCATATAGTAATAAATTCGATCACGATGCAATTGTTCCGTTAAAAGAAATCAACAATCAATTTATAGTTGAATTATTTCATGGACCAACACTCGCTTTCAAAGATATGGCGTTATCAATTCTTCCTAACCTTTTGAAATTTTCAAAGAAAAAAATTGATGAGAGTAGCAAAACTGTTATTTTAACAGCCACATCTGGTGATACAGGAAAAGCTGCTTTAGAGGGATTTGCTAATATTGAAGGTATTGAAATAATTGTGTTTTATCCTGAAAATGGTGTTAGCCCAATCCAAAGAAAACAAATGTTAACTCAAGAAGGCAAAAATGTACATGTCTTTGGTATTGAAGGTAATTTTGATGATGCTCAAAGTGCAGTTAAAGAAATATTTAATGATGAAGTATTCAACGAAACTTTAAAAGTTAATAATTGTAAATTTTCATCTGCTAATTCAATAAATATTGGAAGATTATTACCACAAATTGTCTATTATGTTTCTTCTTATTTTGATTTAATCAAAAAAAATAAAATTTCTTTTGGAGAAAAAGTAAACTTTGTTGTCCCTACTGGGAATTTCGGGAATATTTTAGCAGGAAAATATGCAAAAGAAATTGGATTACCAATTAATAATTTCATTTGTGCAAGTAATGAGAATAATATTCTAACTGACTTTATTAATACTGGTACTTATGATCTCAATAGAAATTTTATTAAAACCATCTCCCCATCAATGGATATCCTTATTTCAAGTAATCTTGAAAGATTATTATTTTATTTAGCCAATAATGATGCAGATAAAGTAAATCAATTGATGGATAATTTAGAAAAGAATAAGAAATATACTATTGATTCTTCTATGAAAGAAAAAATGGAAGACTTTAAAGGTTTTTATTCTTCTGAAAAAGAAACAAAAGAAACCATCAATAGTGTATTTGTAAAATATAATTATTTAATGGATCCACATACGGCTGTAGCTTATAATGTTTATAATAAATACCAAAAAGAAACTAAGGATTTAACCAAAACTCTAATTTTATCTACTGCAAGTCCTTTTAAGTTCCCTAAAAGTGTTGGAAAAGCAATTGGTATTAATGAAACATTAGAAGATTTTGAATTAATCACCCGTATTGCTGAACTTGGATCAATTGATATTCCCAAAAATATTGATGCATTAAGAAATAAAAAGGAAATTCATAATAAGAATATTCAAATCAATGAAATGAAAGATAATATTTTGAAAGTTTTAAATATTTAGTATTTATATTTTATATTGACAATTAATATCACTATGGTATAATTTAAATTGTTGATATTTGGGAGTAGATGGGTGCTGGTGTGCCCACTGGTCTTCAAAACCAGCTTGAGGGGTTCAGAGCCTCTTAGATGAGTTCGATTCTCATATATTCCCGCCAAAAAAAGTAGAACCTTAATTAGGTTCTACTTTTTTGTGATAAAATTTTTCTTAAAAATAATTCTATAAGCATTGTCCTCTTCAATTACTTTAAAATTTTTATAAAGCACATCACTATCCTTTTCATATTTTATTACAACATTCCAGTAATCATTGTATTTCTGTGTAAAGTATAATATTTCTTGGTAATTATTTATTTCTTCTACTAAATTATCTGCTGATAATTTAAATTCTGAATAGGAAATTTCGTTTTTTGAGGATTGACTTAACAAATTATATCCTTGGTCGTATCGCGCAACAGTCAGATAGTTTATAAAATTAATTACAACGTCAGATGGCGAAAGTTCGTCATGGTATATTAAAGACTCTAATCTTGGTAAAGGATTACTTAAATTATAACCATGCATTTCTTTGAATATCTTCTCACCGTTAAAAAACAATTGAACTCTTGCATCAATATTATTTTCAGTTATTGTATTCACTAAACTCCATACATAAAGATCTATGTTTTCTACATTTGAAATACTAAAACCATCTTTATTAATATCTAAATTAACATAATAAACGTCATCAATTGTATCTAAGCTTTCTAAAGATATGCTATAGTCAAATATACTTTTTAAACGTCTATCCTTAGCACCCTTCATTATTTCGCTTAATAATGACATTTCTAAAAACTTGTCTTGAATATACAATTTTCTTTCTTCACTCACAAGCCCCTTTGAACCAACAAAATATAAATTTGTATTAAAAGATGCAACTTCATTAGAGGAATCCATATAATGCTTTGCTTCTATCTCATCAATTTGGATGAAATTTATAAAATAATAAGATGTAAATATAATGATTATAAAGAGAAATAGTAATCCACGATATAATATTTTCATCTAATAACCACCTAAACTTTCTTATTCGGTATTTTAATATTTACGATTGTTCCAACATTTATTTTGCTTTTAATTTCAATGGTACCATCGTGTAACTCAATAATTTCTTGGGCGATTGATAAACCTAAGCCAGTTGAGCCTTTCTTTGTTGATCTTGATTCATCTACTCGATAGAATCTATCAAATATATATGGTAAATCATCTTTAGAAATACCAACACCAGTATCTTTGATGATAATATTTATCATTTCATCAATTTTATATAATTCAATTATGATACTTCCGGATTCAGTATACTTTATACTGTTACCAATTAAATTTATTAACCCACGTTGAAATTTTGAACGATCAATAATTGTTTGAACTTTATCCGTTTCTTTAAAAGTCAATTCTAGATTCTTACTGTCAGCAATCGGTTTTAAAGTTGAGAGCACATCTCTTATCATAAAATTTATGGAAGTCAATTCATAGTTAAATTTTACTTCATCTTTTTCAATATCCACTAGATATAATAGATCTTCAATGACGTGACTTAACCGTTTTAATTCAGAATTAACATCAGCCATGAACTCACGATATAATGGTTCATCCCAAGTTTCTTGACTCATAATCGTTTCAGATAAAATCGTCATTGATGTAATTGGGGTTCTTAACTCGTGAGAAACATTTGAAACAAATTTCTTTCTACGGTTTTCAATTTGTTTGAATTTTGTAGATAAAATATTGAAGGAAGAACTTAACTGCTCTATTTCATCTAATGTATCATTAGTAAAATTTGATTTATCTACTATATTTGAAACGGATTGTACACGATCATTTAGTTCAACAATAGGTGAACTAATAGTATTAGAAAATATTAAACTCACAACAAAGGTGATTAATAACGCAATTAAAGAAATGAATATTATCCCATTCATACGCTCAGAAGTATCAGAATAAATGTAACCAATATCAGATATTATAAAGACAACACCTTCTACAATGTTATCTTTAATTATTGGTGTCGTATTATAGGAAAGTCTACGATGTTCAAATCTATAATTGCTTGTGTCTTCTTTCCCGCTTAAAGCACTACTTACTTCGGGTATTAATGAAAGATCTTCACTAACACTCTTGTTACTTGTATCTAATAAAACATTTCCATTTTGATTAAGTATTAATATTCGACTATCAATATTAATACTATACTTTGTTATTAATGAGTGTACATAATCACTAGCATATTGGTTTTTATCAATTGAATTTATAAATGAATCTGCTTGATTGGCAATAATATTACTTTGTACATTTATCAATTGATTATGGTCATTCATATTATTTGTTAAAAATGATGAATACATAAATATGTTAATTATTAGAAGAATCAAAAAAATTAAGGTAATATAAGTTGACAACAGTTTCCAACGTATACTGTGAAAATTCTTTCTATTGAGCGAAGTAATAGCCTACGCCCCACTTTGTTAAAATATATTTTGGTTCAGATGGCTCTTTTTCAATTTTTTCCCTTAATCTTCTCACATGTACATCTACTGTTCTAACATCACCAAAATATTCGTATCCCCATATTTCTTCTAATAATTTTTCTCTTGAAAAAACTTCACCACGATTTGACAATAACAATATTAGTAAATCAAATTCTTTGGCTGTTAAATTTATCCTTTCCTCATCTAGATAAACTTTTCTACCTAAGGAATTTACTTTGAAATTATCAAATACCATTTCATTTGACTTGTTTTCTTCATTAGAATCATTTTCACTAAAGCTCACACGTCTTAAAATAGCGTTAACTCTAGCTTTTAACTCTAGCATATTAAATGGTTTTGTCATATAATCATCAGCACCATATTCTAAACCTAACACCTTTGATGAGTCATCACCTTTTGCAGTCAACATAATAATAGGAACCATTGATGTTTTTCTTACTTTCTTACATACTTCAAGTCCATTCATTTTAGGCAGCATTATATCAAGTAATACTAAATCGTAATCATTCTCCATAATTTTATCGTATGCATCTGCGCCATCAACAGCTGTTTCAACTTCATAACCTTCTTGTAGTAAACTAAATTTTAGTCCTTTTAATAGAATCTCTTCATCATCTACAACCAATAACTTTTTATTCATTTTATTCTCCTTTTAATTTTCTAATATCATTTTCTCGTACCGTTAAATTTATTGAATCAAAATAATCTAGTATTGGAATAACAATTTTTCTTGATGAATCAATTAAATCTCTAAATTCTCCTAATGTAATTTCATTATTCTTTATTAAATATTCTACTATTTCAGCTTTTGCTTTATCTAAATTCTTTCGATGAATTGTTATATCTTCTGACAAACGAACCAGTTTATTGTCTTTAATCAAATTATTGAAAATTACTCTTTCTTCGTTTTTAATATTTAGCTCATCCATCACTTCTGATAGTTTCAACGGATTAAATTCTGCATCTAAATAATAATTGTTTATTTTATCATATACTTTTTTCTCATCTATTGAATAGTTAACCTTAAAATCAAATAAAGCAATTTCTGATTCTTGTATTTTAATCACTTCACTTTTTAAAGATTCTTCAAGTAACGAATCAAAGTGATTTTTATCTATTCCTTCAAATATTTTTAATCGAATTTCTTCCTTGTTAATCCCATTATCTAAGTGATTATTTTTATGGTAGTTTTCAAGAAAATTTATCATTTGCTTTTCAAGATCTTTGTAATAATCTAACGAGTAATAAACATCTTTAATTTTGATTACTTTATTCTCTTCAATTAACTGTTCTAAAACCTTAATAATTTCAGATTTTCTTAAACCAGTATATTTTATAATAGTTATCAGATTATTATTTTCAAAAAAATTATTTTTTAAATATGACAACACTATTTCTTTTGTATCACCACTTGATATTATTTCTAGTTTTTTGATTATATTTGGATCAAACTTTTTATGGTAAGTTGATTTGGATTTCAAAACTTTCCCGCCACCAATTGTTTCTAATGGTGAATAAAACCTAATAACAAATTTGTCATTAAATTTACACACTATAGGGTCTTCTAACTTTAATTGAGCAAATACTGTATCACCAGGTAAAATCATCTCACTATTCAATATAGAGATTCTACACATCACTTCAGTTGTACCTATATATAAACGAAGTCTTGTATTGTTTTGTATTACACGTTTTGTTGTTTTTAAAGTTGTGAATTCGACATCAATTAAATCTGTTACAAAATAGGTGTCCTTAGGTGCAATAACATCGCCTCTATTGATTTCTTCTTTACTTATATTAGGAATGTTAATTGCTACCCTTTGTCCGGCATGAGCTGACTCAACTTCTTCATTATGAACTTGTATAGTTCTTGCTTTAGATGTTAAATGACTAGGAAATACTTCAATGGCATCACCTTTATTTATTTTACCTTCAACTAAAGTACCAGTTACAACTGTACCCAAACCCTTCAATGTAAAGGCACGATCAATGGGCAATCTAAAATCACTTGCAATCAAACTTCGGTCTTTTTCATTATATTTTTGCGTAATTAAATCCTTTAATTCTTGAATACCTTCTAGGGTTTTAGAAGAAGTCTCAATCATTGGTGCGTCTTCTAAAAACGTACCTTCGACATACTCTAAGATTTCTTCTTTTACTAATTCAATAAAAGCATCTTCAACTAAATCTTTTTTGGTGATACAAATGATTCCTTGATCTATATCTAAAAATCTTAAGATATCAATATGTTCTTTTGTCTGAGGCATTACAGACTCATCCGCTGCTACAATTAATAACACAAGATCAATTCCACTAACCCCTGCCAACATATTTTTAATGAACTTTTCATGTCCGGGCACATCAATAATACCTACTTTTTCTCCATTTTCTAAAGTTAAGTAAGCAAAACCTAAATCAATAGTAATACCACGATCTTTTTCTTCTTGAAATCTATCTGTTTCGATATTTGTTAAAGCTTTTACTAATGCACTTTTACCATGGTCTATATGTCCTGCTGTTCCAATAATATAACTAGACATTGTTTCCTCCTGATATAATTTCAGTTAAAGATTCTTTAATTTTATCAAATTCATGGATTTCTACAGTTCTTAAATCAATCAAAAATTGATCATTTTTAATTCTTCCTACAACTGGATTAGAAGCAGTTCTTAAAGCTTGTGAAATTTCATCAGGTTTCATGTTTTTAATAGATAGAACTAAACCATAAGTTTTAAGTTCTGTTAACGGCATAGAACCACCCCCTACTTGAGATGTATCTTCTATTATTTTAGTTGTCAAATCATTTAGTTGATCTATAATTTCTTTTAAATCTTCTGATTTCTTATAAATTACTTCTGGTTCAATTAAAATATTTTTAATGGTTGGATTATTATTTTTTAACGTATCCAAATTTAAATATTGTCTTAAGGTTCCTTCAAGGGCAGCTAATGTCATCTTATCAACTCTTAACGCTCTTGTTAATTGATTATATTTCATTGCTTCAATGTATTTTTTCTTTCCAATAATAATACCTGCTTGTGGTCCACCAAGCATTTTATCACCAGAAAAAGATATCACATCCACACCTTTTTTTACAATTTCATGAACCGTTGGTTCATCAATATTAATAGCTTCTGAAAAATCAAATAAAAGTCCACTACCAAGATCTTCATATACGGGTATATTTTTTTCCTTTCCAAGGGTTACTAAATCTTCTCTTTCAACAGCTTTAGTAAAGCCAAGAATTCTATAATTACTCGTATGTACCTTTAATAACACACCCGTTTCATCATTAACGGCACTCTGATAGTCTCTTAAGTGGGTCTTGTTGGTTGTTCCAACTTCTCTTAAAACAGTACCACTTCTTTTCATAACATCTGGCACTCTGAAAGAACCGCCGATTTCAACTAATTCACCTCTAGAAACGATGGCTTCTTTATTTTTGGCTAAAGTATCTAAAACTAACATCACAGCAGCAGCATTGTTATTCACTACCATCGCCCCTTCAGCACCAGTTAATCTACAAATCAATTCTTCAGTATGGTTGTACCGGTGCCCTCTTTTACCCGTATCTAAATTAAATTCTAAATTCGAATAATTTGTAGCAATCTCGTATACTTCCTTGGCGACGGATTCACTTATACATGAACGACCTAAATTTGTATGTATAACAATGCCTGTACCATTTACAACACTTCTTAAATTCATTTGTGTGTATTTTTTTGTTTTTATTATTATTGTTTTTACTATATTTTTTTCATCAACTTTAAAATCATCAATTTCTGAAGACTCTAATTGAGCAATGTTTTCTCTCAATTGAGCTAATTCTTCATCAATAAAGTATTTTATAATATTCCTTGGCTCATCACCTATTATATTTTTAATTTTTTCATTATTTAATAAATCATCTACTTTTGGAATGTTTCTGAATAAATCTTGTTTTTTCATTAATCCTCCTTACATTCACTTTATTATATCATATTTTATATGTATAAAAAATTACTAAATTCAAACAAAAAACCCAAAATGAAAACTCACTTTAGGTTTATTTTTATAGTTATTTTACATAAATAGCTTTTTCTTTTTCATCAATTACTTCTCCAATGATACTATATTGAGTTTCTAAGTGTTCATCAAAATAATCTGTAAGCCTACTTAAATAAGCCTTTGGTATAGAAATGAGTAATCCGCCAGAGGTTTGTGGATCAAATAAGATATCCTGCATAGAAATATTTACATTTTCAAAGGAAACAAATTCTGATATATAATCTTGATTTCTATACGCTGCTGCTGGGATTATTCCCATTTCAGCATGCTCAATAGCACCATCAATAACTGCAATTCGTGAAGAATCAATTTCAATTGATTTTTTACTACCCTTTGCCATCTCATATAAATGACCAAGTAATCCAAAGCCGGTCACATCAGTTCCTGAATTAACAGAAAATCTGTGTAAAGCTTCGCCTGCTACATTATTTAAGGTTTTTATGTTTCTCGTTAGTTCTCGAATCTCTTCGTCGGTCAATAAGTCGGCTTTCAAAGCCGTTAGTAAAATACCAACGCCTAAGGGTTTTGTTAGAACGATTGTATCTCCAGTTTTAGCTGTAGCATTACTAATAATATTGTCCGGATGAATCTCTCCAGTTACAGATAAACCATACTTCGGTTCGTCATCTTCAACAGAGTGGCCACCTACTAAAATAGCACCTGCTTCTTTTACCTTTTCAGCTCCACCAAGTAATATTTGTTCTAGTATATCACTTGATAGACAGCTTGGAAAACCAACAATATTCATCGCTAGCGTTGGTTTGCCACCCATTGCATAAATATCACTTAATGCGTTGGCTGCTGCTATTTGTCCGAAATCATAAGGATCATTGACAACAGGGGTAAAAAAATCAAGGGTTTGAATAATTGCTTTATCATCAGATAATTTATAAACAGCGGCATCATCCGATGTATCAAATCCAACCAGTAAATTTTCATTATATAATTTTGGGATATTTCGCAATACATGCGATAAGGTCTTCGGACCTATTTTAGCGCCTCAGCCAGAAGCTTCTGTATATTGTGTTAATTTAATTTCTTTTTCCATTTAAAACAACTCCTAATCAGTACACATTATTTTTTATTTGCTCTAATTTTGCATCGCCAATACCATTGACGTTAAGCAAATCGCTCATTTTTTTAAAGGTTCCATTTTTCTCTCTATAGTTAACAATTCGCTTCGAAATGACTTCACCAATACCATCAATTTCTTCTAATTCTTTCGAACTTAATTGATTAAAATCAGTTAATGTTAGACGGTCAACAGATTGGTCACTTTCAGTAGTAGTATTTTTACTAGGGATGTGAATTTTTAAACCATCTTCTAATACCCTTGCAAGGTTTACTCTAGCAACATCAGCATTAGTTGATAACCCACCAGATATTTTTACTAAATCATCAAGTCGATCATTTACGTTTAGCTCGTAAACACCAGGACTGTTTACCTCACCAGAAATATGAACTAAGATACTCTCTTCATTTTCTATTTCTAAATTTATTGTACTTTTTTCATTGTCTAAATTAATTTCAATGCTGTTTTTATTCATTGCTAAACCAAACTTTGTAATGATAACTAATAGAACTAACACAAAGATTATAACAGTATCCTTATTTTTTAGTTTTAATTTCATTCAACCCTCCAATATTACTGCTAAGTATGTTAATTATATATTTTAGAATTAAATAAATCAAATAAATATGTTATAATATTTTTTGAGGTGGTACTTTGAGAAAACTAAAAATTTCAATATCTATTATACTAATGTTATTTGTTAGTATAACATATTCAACTGTCAATTTTGCTAATGATACAATTGATGAGGATTATTCCATCACGACTAATGATATTTTTTCAGAAGGTGCTATTTTAATGAATGCATCTACAGGACAGATCTTATTTGAGAAAAATGCTCAAAAAAAGCTGTATCCCGCCAGTACAACTAAAATCTTAACTGCACTACTCATTGAAGAAAAATTCAATTTAGATGAAGAAGTTGTAATCGATCCTGAGAGTCCGTTCACGATTGGGGCTCGAATTTATGTCAATGAAGATGAAATCTTCACCATAGAGCAACTTTTAAATGCTTTACTAATCGATTCAGCCAATGATGTAGCTAATGCATTAGCAATTCACCATTCTGGTAGTATTGAAGAATTTTCTAAGAAAATGAATGAAAAAGCGAAAACTTTAGGTGCCATTAATTCGAATTTTGTTAATCCCAGTGGATTACATAATAAAGATCATTACACCACTGCTTTTGATTTAGGTCAAATAGCAAAAGAATTTTATAAAAATGACATGCTAATGAGTATTGTAAAAAAATCAACCTATAGTATTCCGCCAACAAATAAAGTCGATGAAACTAGATATCTAAAATCATCAAATAAATTTTTATACAGTGAATCTAGCAATTACTTACTAGATTATCGTGATCAACAGATTTTTGCAAAATTTGATTTAGTTACTGGTATGAAAACAGGCTATACAGATGCGGCTAACAATTGCTTAATAACATCTGCAACCAATGGCGAAAAAGAATTAATTTCTGTTATTTTAAATGCCACTGGTCGGAATTCTTATACAGATTCAAGAAAACTAATTGAATTTGGATTTAATGAGTTTAGAATAAAAAAATATTTTACAAAAAATGATATTGTTAAAGAAATAGAAATTAATAATTTTAAAAAATCTAAAATTTCTCTACTTGCTAAAGAAGATATCACTGCACTTTTAAACGAAAATTATAATCCAAATAAGCTTACTACAGAAACTATTGTGTTTGATATAAATCTTCCTATAGAAAAAGGTAGTATCATCGGCGAGTTCAATGTCTATTATGATCAGAAACTGATTATTTCATCACCTTTGGTTACAAATATTTCAGTAACAAATGCTTTATTATTAAATGAAGAAACGGATTATTTTATTGAGAAAAATTCTGTGGATTATATGTTCATATTAGGTATTTTCCTAAAGATACTCATAGCATTTATCATATGGCGAAGCGCTATCACTCTTATAAGAGTGATATTTGAAAAATAATAATAATACCCTTTTAATCAGGTTTATGTTATAATTTAATGGATTGTTAAAAGAAGAAAGGAAGATAAAATGTCATTATATGAAAATTGGAACGATAAAATTGATAGTTACGAAAGTCAAGAAGAATACAACGAATTTTGGGGTGAATATATTCCTAAAGAAGAGGCAATTTACAAAAAAATATTAGCTGATAATATGAAAAAAATCACTGGTCAATTAAAAGAAATTGCTAGTGACTTTAGTCGAGATGAATTGACTATTATTGGTTTCTTAGATGGTATTAATACCAGTCTTGTAGAACCGCTCAACTTAGAAGATATTACACCTGATAGCAACTTAACGATTGAAATTGATTTTGAAAAATTATATTATAACATGCATGACGCCAATGCTGATTGGTTATACAATTTAGAAGAATGGAATAATATTCTTACAAGTGAAAAAAAGGATGAAATAACTCGCGAGTTCAATGAATCAAAAATATTTACACATGAAGAAAAAAAAGTTGGTCGTAATGATCCGTGTCCTTGTGGCAGTGGAAAGAAATATAAAAAATGTTGTATCAATAAATAAATAAAAAAAGTCTTATTAGGTTTAACTAGTAAGACTTTTTAATTTATGTCAGATGTTCCAGTTACTTTATTTCGACCTGTTTTTTTGGAAATATATAAATTTTTGTCAGCTTTTTTAATAAGATCAATGGGTTTTATATCATCTAATTTATTTGTTGTTGCGACGCCAAGTGAGATTGTTAATTTTCTATTATTTTCAACTTTATAATTTTCAATATTTAATAATTCTATACTCTCTCTAATACGTTCTGCAATTTCCATGACCGAATCATGCTTTAAACCATTAAAAAGCGCAATAAATTCTTCGCCACCATATCGGGCAACAATATCATCTTCTCTCAATTTAAGAGCCTTCGCAACTTCTTTTAATACAAAATCCCCTTTAACATGTCCATAATAGTCATTGAATAATTTGAATGAATCAATATCAATCATAATAATGGAAATGTTTTCTTCTTTTGATTTTGATAGTTTCCATTGTCTTTCTAATATTTCATTAAAATGTTTTTTATTAGAAATACCTGTAAGATCATCAATCATTAACTCGTTTTTCAAAGAAGCTTTTTCTTCACTCATTATTAATTCTTGTTCTTCAACATATTTGAAATTTGAATAATAACTATTAAAAACACTTGCTAACACTCTAAAAAATTCTTTATCTTCTTCTGAAAAAGATTTTTCACTACTGTTACTTATTTCATAAGTCATGCCACCTATGATTCTATTATTATGTTCTAAGCCCATAATAATGGTTTCTTTAGTTGGAATTATAGCCTTCTCATAATTCTTCAATTGTGATAGTCGATTCTCACGATTAAATTTTTCTAAAGTTTGTTTTGTAATGTTTTCAACATATCTTAATTTTCTTGTGGGGAACTGAAAGTCCAAAACAGAAATATCAGATTGATTTAAGACTGATTTACTATGACCTAATGTATAAATAAATTGAACTTTCCCTTCTTTAAATAGATAAACTGCACCTAAATCAACTTTATCTATCAAATCACCGCCAATATTGAATAACTGAGTTAAGTAATAATTTTCATTATTTATTTTACCATCAATAGAGATGATTTTTAATAGTAATTCTTTAAAAATTTCCGCAGATCGTGTTCTTTTTTTAACAGTTAATTCTAAATCAGTCATAATATTTTCAATCTTACATTCATACTCGATTTCTTTTGTTCGATCGGTAAAAAATAAAAGATAACTAATTGTATTTCTTGAATGAATCTTTTTAATTGCCAATTGATATATTCTATCATTTATTTTTTTCTGATAACTTGAAATAACCTCATCATTTTTAAGTTGATCTATCAAAAAATCCCAAAAGGTTCTATCAATTATTTCATATATGGATTGATTCTTTGACTTTTTTAAAAATGAAAATTCTTTAATCATTATTTTATTTGCATAAAAAATTTCACCTTTAATACTTACATCTAAAACACCAATAGGCATATTATCAAGTATTTTAAAAGTTTTTCTGTGAAAAAAATAGTCTATTTTTCTTAGTAACCAATTTTTTAATTGCATACTAATCCCTCATGACATAAATTTCTATTAAATTAATGTTAGGCTAATAAGTTAAACTTTCTAAATAAGGTCACCCAAATCCAAAAATTTGGGTGACAAGTATAATAAAAATATTATTTTAAATAAGCAACCATTTGGATCTCTACGTCTGCACCTAAAGGTAATTTAGCAACTTCTACAGCTGCTCTTGCTGGTTTATGATCTGTAAAAAATTCTGCATAAACACCATTCATATCTGCAAAATCATTCATATTTTGTAGAAATACTGTTGTTTTAACAACATTTTCTAATGATGTTCCCGCTTCTTTAAGTATAGCTTTTGCATTTTCTAAAGATTGTCTTGTTTGATCTTTAATTGATCCTGTAACCATTTCTCCAGTTTCTGGATTCATTGGTAATTGACCTGAAACGTAAACAAAATCACCAGCTTTCATTGCTTGTGAATATGGTCCAACTGCTGCTGGTGCTTTTTTAGTACTAACCTTTTCTAAACTCATTACTATTCCCCCTTAATTTCATCTAAATAATTATATATTGTATACTTAGATACTTGAAGTACCTCAGCAACGTAATCAATAGCACCTTTAATTAAAAAGGCGCCTTGATGATCTAATTTTTTAACAATTAAAACCTTCTCGTCCTTTGATAAATATATAATAGGTCGGCCCAGTTCATTAATCGTATCTTTAACTATATCACTTAAAATAATATTGACTTTATTTTTACTAGGTTTTTCAGTATCTGCTTCGCCTATTCTCATTATATCATTAATTACATTTTTAGCTGCAATAAAATCCGTAATATCAATATTTATACATAAACAACCAATAAATTTACCAGCATCATTCTTAATAAACATTGTAGACGATTTCAAAACACGACCATCAATATTTTTTTCTGAATAATTAATGATATCTTCGTTTACTGTACCTTCTCTTACTTTTTCAAGTGAAATCTTTGTCATAGGACTATTTAAATCACGACCAGTGACATGACCATTTTCAATAGCAACAATTGAATTTTTTAAATCTTTAAATTCATGAAGTACAACTTCACAGTTTTTACCAAAGGTTTTAGAAATACCTTTTACAAGTGGTATGAATTTCTCAATTATTGGATCAACCATATTACTTCACCACTATATTTACAAGCCGTTTAGGAACAACTATTACTTTAACAATATTTCTCCCGTTAATATCATCTACAATTTTTTCAGTACTCACTGCAATTGATTCAAGTTCTTTCTTATCAATGTTCGGATCAACCATCACATGGTCTCTAACTTTTCCATTCACTTGAATTACAATTTCTATTTCATCCTTTACTAATGCTTTCGGATCAAATATTGGCCACTTTTGTGTGTGAATTGAATCTTCCTTACCGATTATTTCCCAAAGTTCTTCTGTGAAATGTGGTGCAAAAGGTGCTAACATTAATAAAATACTTTCAACACCCTTTGATAATAATGGGTAATTCATATCCTTCTTGCCTTGGGTATACTTGTACATTGTATTTACTAATTCCATAACAAAACTTATAGCCGTATTAAAGTTAAATCGTTCAGAAATATCACTGGTTACATTCTTAATCACTTCATTTATTTTAAAATTTAATTTTTTATCATTTTTATTATTAATAACAATTGTTGAATCAAAATCTAGGTTATCCTTCAAGTCTTCTACTAATCGCCAGACTCTATTGATAAATCTAAATGAACCTTCAACACCATCGTCACTCCACTCTAAGTCTCTTTCTGGTGGTGCAGCAAATAGTACAAAAAGTCTAGCTGTATCTGCACCATATTTGTCAATTATCTCTCTTGGTGAAACAACATTTCCTTTTGATTTTGACATTTTAGCACCATCTTTTAAAACCATACCCTGGGTTAATAAGTTTTTAAAAGGTTCTTCTACAGGTGAAATATCTAGATCATATAAAACTTTAGTAAAGAAACGTGCATATAAAAGATGTAGTATAGCATGTTCAACGCCACCGATATACTGATCAACATCCATCCAATATTTTGCCTTTTCTTTATCAAATATTTTTTCGTCATTCTTTGCGTCAGTATATCTAAGAAAATACCATGATGAATCAACAAATGTATCCATTGTATCAACTTCCCTCGTGGCTTTACCACCACATTTAGGACAAGTCGCATTCATAAATGTTTGTGATGTTTTCAAAGGTGATTCTCCTTCACCAGTAAATTCAACATCTGTCGGTAATTTTACCGGCAAATCTTTTTCGGGTACAGGCACTTCACCACAATCCTCACAGTAAACAATTGGTATCGGTGTACCCCAATATCTTTGACGAGAAATTAACCAATCTCTTAATTTAAAATTAGTTGTTTTCTTACCAATATTTTTTTCATCTAAGTCATTAATGATTCTTTCAATGGCATCTTCATTTTTAAGACCATCATACTCTCCGGAATTAATCATAGTACCTGAAGCACTAAAAGCAGCTTCTAAATTATTAACATCTATGGCCTCATCCTTTGGGTCTACAACAGGTACAATATCTAAATCATATTTCTTAGCAAACTCAAAATCTCTCTCATCGTGAGCTGGTACGGCCATAATTGCCCCAGTACCATAATCCATCATTACATAATTTGCAATATATATAGGAATTTCTTTCCCATTAACTGGATTGACACAATACTCTCCAATAAAAAGACCTTTTTTCTCAAGTGTTGTCGCTGATCTTTCAATACTTGATAATTTATTTAACTCTACTAAAAAATCATCTACATCCGCTTCATATTTCGTTTCAGAAGCTAATTCTTTAACATAAGGATGTTCCGGTGCTAAAACCATAAAAGTCGCTCCAAATAGCGTGTCAGGACGAGTTGTAAATACTTTCAGTTCTTTTTTAGAATTTTTTATTTTAAATTCTACTTCAGCACCTTCTGATTTACCAATCCAATTTGCTTGCATTAGCTTTACCTTTTCTGGCCAACCATCTAAAGTTTCAATATCATTTAACAACTCATCGGCATACTCAGTTATTTTAAAATACCATTGAGTCAAATTCTTCTTTGTTACTTCACTATCACATCGTTCACATAAACCATCTACAACTTGTTCATTTGCTAATACTGTTTCACAACTGGTACACCAATTCACAGGAGATTTTGCTTTATAAGCTAAACCTTCATTGTATAATTGTAAAAATATCCATTGGGTCCATTTGTAATAATCTTCATTTGAAGTCGCAACTTCACGATCCCAATCGTAACTAATACCCAGTTCATTCAATTGATCTTGCATTTCTTTAATGTTTTTACGTGTCCAAATATCAGGGTGTATACCATTTTTTATTGCAGCATTTTCAGCAGGCAATCCAAAGGAATCCCAGCCAATGGGGTGAAGAACATTTTTGCCATTCATTGTTTTAAATCTAGCAATTACATCACCTATTGAATAATTTCTTACATGGCCCATATGTAATTTTCCAGAAGGATAAGGAAACATTTCAAGACAATAATATTTTTCTTTATCTGAGGACTCATTTACTTTATAAACCTCATCTTTTTCCCATTTCTCTTGCCATTTTTTTTCCACAGTTCCATAATTATATGTCATTTTAACTCCTTTCAAAAAACAAAAAAGGCACCGTTTATATATAGAGACGAAATTTTCGCGGTACCACTCTAATTTGACTTAAGTCCTCATATGTTTTTAAAGATAACAAACCTATTTTCTCACTAAGGTTAATTCAGAAAATTATCAATATTGATTTACAGCAACCATCAACTCTCTTTGGATTGAAATTAACTTACTACGCCTTATTCTATATTCAATTATTATAAATATTTTATAGATTTTACTGCTGATTGTCAATATCAATTTTTGATGATTCTTCACAAAAACGATCTATATTATAAAACTCGCGTTTTTCTTTACTAAATATATGCACTACAAAATCAATATAATCTAATAGTAACCAACCTGAATCACTGTTACCTTCAGAATGTTTTACTTTAATATTTGCTTTTGATAATTCTTTTTTTAAATTATTTGATAAGGCGCCTACATGTCTTTCAGACATACCCGTAGTAATAATTAAATAATCAGTATAAGGGATTTGCCCTTTAACATCGTATAAAGAAATGTCTAAGCCTTTTTTTTCATCAAGAATTTTTGCTGCTTTAATTGCATTGTTTCTAATTTCTTCCATCTTTAACTCCTTCTAATTAATCACATATACACATATAATAGATTATTATTGTTGATCCAACAATCTATTTCTAAGGATAATACTTTCTAAATATATTTGTTCATTTTTCTTAATAATATACTCAATTGATTTGTCAAGTGCTGCGATCATACCTTCTTCAAGATCTTGGTAAACAAGTTTTCTGATTTTATGATAGCCTTTAAATTTTCTTCTATTGGGTTCTATTAAATCTGCTAAATATAATATCATATCGAATCGACTCATATTTCTATCTGCAAAAGTATGGTATCTTATTGCATTTAATATGATTTCATCATCTATACCGAATTCTCTTTTAATCAATTCAGCGCCAACAGGACCATGACATAAATCTTTAATCTCAACAATCATTGGCTCTAAATCCAAATTAAATTCTTTCGCTAAATTTCTTAATTCTTCATTAGAATACATTTTAGCATAATCATGTAAAAAAGCTGCTATTTTCATGCGTTCAACATCTTCATCATATAATTTAGATAACTCGATAGCAGTTTCCATTACACCAATTGAATGCTTAAATCTAAATTTATCATTATTTTTAAGTTCTTCAATTATTTTCTCTATATTATACATAAATCCCCTATCTAAATAAATTATTCGTGTGAATATAATCAATTACATCTGAATCTAGCATGTATTCAACACTTTTATTCTCTAGAATTCTATTTCGAATATTGGTAGAAGAAAGCCCAATTAAAGGCATTTTAATTCGTTCTATTTTAACTTCAAATTTTTTTTCCAAAAAAGCTATTTTATTTTTTACTTTTTCTTGGTTATAAGTTGGTCGCATAATAGAAACGAATTTAATTAACTTGAATAGTTTTTTATACTCTCTCCAAGTTTCAATCTGCAATAATGAGTCCGCTCCAACTATAAAGTAGATTTCACAATTTTTGAATCTACCCTTTAATAAATGCTCCATAGTTTCTACAGTATAGTTTGTTTTACTATTCCCAATTTCAACAGCAATAGTATCTAAAAAATCATTATTTTTCTCAACTATATTGCACATATTCAATCGATGACTAACATCTATCATTGACTGATTTTTTTTATGTGGTGGCCTTTCATTTGGCATTAAATAGACTTTGTCTAAATTTAATTGTTCATAAGTGTATCGACACATTAAAATATGTCCAATATGAATTGGGTTAAAAGAACCACCTAAAATACCAATTTTTCTTGTCATGGTTTACTCCGGCAATTTAATTACTGGTTCTTCATGATTTGGTCGATAAATAACCAATTTTTTTCCTATGGCTTGAACGAATTCTGCATTCAATGGTTCTAGTATTTCGCCTGCAGCATCTTTAGGTTTCAAATAATTATTGTTTAAAACATTAATTTTTACTAATTCATGATCTTCTAAAGTTTTATCTAATTGCTCTAAAAAACTTTCGTTTATTCCATCTTTCCCAATTTGTAATAAGGGATTTAGCTTATTAGCTAATCCTCTTAAGTAACTTCTTTGTTTTCCAGTTAACATAATTTCTCCTTTACTCAATATACTCTAGTTCATAACCTTCAATATTAATAACGTCTCCATCATTAACACCCATTTTTCTTAATTTATTTAATACATTTTTTCTCTCTAATAATTTATGGAAACGTCGCATAGATTCAAGATTTTCGAAATCAGTTGAGAAAATTAATCGTTCCATAGAAGGACCTGTTACGTAGAATATTCCTTTTTTCTTTTCTATGTTAACAGTGTCTTGATCTTCTTCATTAAATTCAACAAGTAGTTCCGAATCATCGAATAATGGTTCAACTTGAATAGTATCTAATAATTCTGTTGCTCTTTTAAGCAAAGGTTCAATACCTTTATTAGTAGCAGCAGAAATTGGAAATACCTCGTAACCTCTTTTTTCCATTTCTTTCGTAAATTCTATAAGATTTTCATTGTCTTCAGTCACTAGATCTATTTTATTAGCAGCAATTAATTGTTTACGATTGGCTAACTGTTCATTATAAGATCGTAATTCATCATTAATTTCATCAAAATCTTTAATTGGATCTCTACCTTCTAAACCTGAAACATCAACAAAGTGTATTAATAACTTCGTTCGTTCAACATGTCGTAAAAACTCATACCCTAAACCAATGCCCTTTGAAGCACCATTAATCAATCCTGGGATATCAGCAATTACAAAACTTTTACCTGGTATAGAATTAACAACCCCTAAATTCGGTTTTAACGTCGTAAAATGATAATTAGCTATTTTGGGATTTGCCGCCGTAGCTGCTGATAAAAATGTTGATTTACCAACATTAGGAAAACCTAATAAGCCAACATCGGCGATTAACTTTAATTCAATTGTAACGAATTTTTCTTCACCTTTAAAACCGGGTTCACTAAAATTGGGTGCTTTTCTTGTAGAAGTGGCAAATTTTCTATTCCCTCTACCACCACGACCACCTTTAGCAATAACAGCTTCTTCACCTGGTTCAGTCAAATCAGCAATAATAATATTGTTCTCATCTTTAACAATTGTTCCAGGTGGTACAGGTAAAATTAAGTCTTCACCACTTTTACCATATTGACTTTTTCTTTTACCATGGTCACCACTTTCAGCAATAAATTTCTTTTTAAACTTAAAATCCATTAATGTTCTCATACCAGGATCTACTTTAAAAATTACGCTACCACCACGACCACCATCTCCACCATCAGGACCACCAGCCGGTACAAATTTCTCTCTTCTAAAAGCTTTCGAGCCATCTCCGCCTCGTCCACCAATTACTTTAACATCTAATTTATCTACAAACATTTTACACCTCTCTATTTAATATTATGAATAAATGAGAAAAAGCACTTATGCATAACATTAATCATAAAAAAATGTCCATCAAAACTTAGATGGACATCCATTTTTATGCTTCATATACACTTACTTTCTTCTGTGTTTTATTCTTTCTTTCAAATTTTACTACGCCATCTACTTTAGCAAATAGAGTATCGTCGCCGCCTCTACCTACATTTGTACCAGGGTGTATTTTAGTGCCTCTTTGTCGAACTAAGATGCTTCCTGCTGAAACTCTTTGACCATCAGCTCTTTTAACACCTAATCGTTTTGATTCACTATCTCTTCCGTTTCTAGAACTACCTACACCTTTTTTACTGGCAAATAATTGAAGATTAAATCCTTTTATCATTCAAATTCACCTCCTGTTGAATTATATTAATATAATTATTATACGATTGCTTAATACCCATTAAACCTAATTCAAAAGACTTTAGGAGTAATTGAGCACTTCCATTAATATTCTTAGGTTTTATTTTTATAAATGTATGACCACTGTCAATTTTATACTCAAATTCATCTAAATCAGTCAATTCATCAATTGAACTAATTGTTGTTTGAGCTAAGACTGATACTGCAGCACATACGATATCTTTTCCGTAATCATTAAAATTTGCATGACCAGAAATATCAAACCCTGTTATTAAACCTTTAGACCTGAATAAGATAACTTTTAAACTGCTATCCATTGTTACAGGTTAATTGATTCAATTTGAACCTTAGTATAAGGTTGTCTATGACCTTGTTTCTTTCTATAACCCTCTTTGTTTTTATACTTAAAAACAATTACTTTAGGTCCTTTTCCATTTTCAATAACAGAAGCTTTAACTTTTGCTGATTCAACATAAGGGTTTCCAATAGCTAATTCGCCATCATTAGAAACAATTAATACTTCATCAAAATCAATAGTATCGCCTGCTTCAACTTCTAATTTTTCAATGAAAAGTTGATCGCCTTCTTGAACTCTATATTGTTTTCCACCAGTTTCAATTACTGCGTACATAATGCACCTCCTTATTTAAGACTCGCCAACAACTAGGTAACTTTAAAAGTTTTCAAAACCCGTGTTGTGCGGTTACCTAAAATATTATATAATAATAACAAAGCAAAGTCAAAAAGTATTTTTGATAAATTATAGGAGCAGAATTGCAAATTTAAATGCACGATTTCTCAAATTAATTTTTATACCTGTTATTATCATTAAGCTATCTTGATTTTATAGTCACTTTTTTTATTGAAAATTTGATTTGGTGTTTTAAAATTGAACATTTTTCTAGGATAATTATTCATAAATTTCTGTATCCTTTTTATCATTCTTCTTGTTACACTCTTAAAACTACTGCCTTTAGGCAAAAACCGACGAATCATTCGATTCATGTTTTCATTACTGCCTCTTTGCCATGATGAATAAGCATCACAAAAATATTGCTTTGTTCGCTTAATTGAACTTTTAGTAAAGGATTTTTCTATGCCTTTATAATCTTTAAATTCACTACCGTTATCTGTTTTATCCTGAATTCAGGATAATACCGATTATACCGAAGAAAAAACTATGCTGAAGTTTTATTAGAAGCATTGCTATTGATCGTTGTTTTTTATTTTCTTCGGCATAGTATTGTCGCTCAATCCAGAGAATAAATAACTTTCCTTATATCTTCTCGTCTCCATATTTTATCTTCTTCCTTAAACATTAGAGCAGCTTTATTCATTGATTCACCCATCATTCCAAGTGTTGAAAAAGCATAAAATCTAGAAGTTGTTGAGACGCTTTTGTGTCCTAATAATTGCATGATAAATGGAAGTGGAACACCATTTCTATACAAATCCATTGCCTTTGTTTTTCAAATTAAATGACAATGGACTTTTTCAGGCATTTCCTTACAACCTTTTTCTATCGATGTTAGATGCAGTTTTTAGAATCAAATTGATGCTGTCAGCAGATAAACTATGAGGTCTTCTATCATGAAGTACCTCCTTTTATATTTGGTACTTCTATTACAAAATACTATGCCGAAAAATAGTATTAATACTAGTAAATATAATGACTTCAGCAGTTTTTCGGTATAATTATTTCTTCGGTATAATCGGTGTGGAAAATTTGTATATTCATTAGATTGCATTTTATCGTTGAAAATGCTTTATATACTAAAGCGGCAGTTTTATTAGGGCCTGCACTATATCCAAGAATTTCTCTGTTGTGTAAATCAGTAATTAGGCACACGTAATTCCATTTTCCATTGACTCTTATATAAGTTAAATCACTTACAACGACTTCTAGTACTTTGCGATTATCAAATTTTCTGTCAACAATATTAATAATTTTGTCGTTGTTGCAAGTAGACTTGTGAACTTTATAATTCGCAACTGTATATACTGATACAAGACCGGTTTGAGCCATAATTCGTCCAATTCGTCGTCTAGAAAGAATTTTCCCTTCATTTTTTAACTCTTTTTTTATTCGTCTAGTGCCATAGCATTTACGATTAGCTTTGAAGATTCTAATAACATCGTCAGTAAATGGTTCTATTTCAACTGTATATGGCTTTTGTAATTCATAATAGTAAGTGCTTCTCGGAATCTTTAGGACAATGCACATTGCTGATATCGAGTATTTATCACTATTCTCTTTAATGATATTCACTTTCGTCCTAGTATTAGCGCTGCTTGCTTTATTAGCTTGCTATCCAGAGGAAAATATCATTCTCCATTTCAAGTTTTTTATTTCTTTTACGAAGTTGGATCAGTTCTTTTTCTGAATCGGATAAATTATCTTTACTTTTAAATGAACCCGTTGCTTGATGCTGCTTAATCCAGTTATTGAGGGTTGAAGGGTATAAATCATATTCTTTTTTAATTTCAGATTTAGGTTTGCCATTAAGATAAAGTTGAACAATTTGTTTCTTAAATTCCTCTGTGAATATACGACGTTTCCGTTTGCTCATAGACATAATAATTCTCCTTTTTTGATCTCATTTTATATGACCTTAAGGATTCTGTCCAATTAAGTATAACCTATCCAATTAATTCTAAATAAAGCGTAGATCCAAAGATTAAAGCAGTTTAGAAAATAAATTTAAATATAATACTCTATTAGCAGATTAGTTACATATCAATTCATTTAATGAATTTTAAGAAATAATATCTGCAAAGTAGAATGATTTAAAAAGTAAGAAAACTTACTTTAAATACATTTAGTTAACGTAGATAATAGGCCATTAGAATTAGTTCTTTAATTGAATCCATGATATCAGTGTGGTGGGAGCAGTAACGAAGGAACTATCTTGGAAAACTGTTATATTAATGATCTTAATTTACCTGTTAAAAAGAATTTAAAACGTCACTTGTCAAGTTACCACTTGCTTCATTATTCTTGAAAACCTTAAAGTATAGAAAAAAGGGAGAAAGAGAATGGAGGGTAAAATGGAATTAGTTTTTATTTTGGACAAAAGTGGATCAATGACAGGTCTTGAATCAGATACAATAGGTGGTTTTAATAGTCTGTTAGAGAAGCAAAAGAGAAAAAAAGGAAGCGTTACTGTTACAACTATATTATTTAACGATCACTACCAAGGGATACATGATAGAGTACCGATTCAACACGTCAGACCTTTAACACAAAACGACTATATTATTGGTGGTAGAACAGCACTTTTAAATGCTATCGGCATAACAATTAATGATTTAATTAAAGTACAAAAGAAAGCTGGCAGAAAAAAATCAGCAAGTAAAGTTTTGTTTGTTATTATAACCGATGGTATGGAAAATTCAAGTCGTGAGTATACCTATAATAGAATTAAAAAATTAATTGGTGTTGAAGAAGAAAAATACGGATGGGAGTTTTTATTTTTAGGTGCCAATATAGATGCAGCTAAAATGGCTGATAATGTTGGGATAAGACGTGAAAGGGGCTGTTAATTATCATG
>Ga0306868_1000422_pt1 | contig 27906 bp, 27 predicted proteins | sample AntRauTorckE6832_FD_190411 | JGI IMG/M metagenome (GOLD analysis project Ga0306868, IMG submission 190411) | Saline lake microbial communities from Rauer Islands, Antarctica - Metagenome Torckler E6 #832 (v2) (version 2) | ecosystem: Environmental > Aquatic > Non-marine Saline and Alkaline >... | reverse complement strand
TAATACCTGAGGTTGTAAAAGTGATCAAAGATGAGCGTGATGGCTCTGAAAGGGAATTTAAAATGCCCAATCATTGTCCTGTCTGTGGTGGTGAGGTAATCAGAGCTGAGGGAGAAGCAGTCAGCCGCTGTAATAATATCAGCTGTCCGGCTCAGCGTAAGGAGACTATTCTGCATTTTGTTTCCAGAGATGCCATGAATATTGAGGGAGTAGGACCGGCTTTAATTGAACAGCTGCTTGAAAATAATCTAATTGAAGATTATGCTGATTTATATTTCTTAAAAGAGGCACATCTTAAAGATTTAGAAAGAATGGGAGAAAAGTCTTCCCAAAATGTAATAGAGGCGATTGAAGCCAGTAAAAAACGAGAGTTTTTTAGAGTGCTTTATGCTTTAGGTATCAGACATGTTGGGATCGGAGCAGCTAGAATTTTAGCTGCAAATTTTGCTTCGATTGAGGAAATTAAAAATGCTTCTGCTGCAGAGTTGGAAGCAATTGATGAGATTGGTCCTGTAATTGCCGAAAGTATTGCTGGATTTTTTAAAGAAAGGCATAACAGGGATCTTTTAAGCCGTTTAAAACAGGCGGAAATTAGACTGGAAAGAGAAGCTGATCCGGAACAAGAAAAGTTTTTAGATGGTCTAAAATTTGTTTTTACTGGCTCGCTAAACAATTATACTCGGACTGAGGTCAAAGACCTGGTCGAAAAGGCTGGAGGAAGAGCCGTTTCTTCAGTTAGTTCTAAGATAGATTATCTGGTAATTGGAGATAATCCGGGTTCTAAATATGATCAGGCTCAGGAACTCGGGGTAGAAATTTTAAATGAAGCTGATTTTAAAGAGATGATTGAGCAAAATAAATTATCCTAAAGTGAGGAGGGAATTTAAATGATTGATAAAAAAGATGTTGAATATGCAGCCGGTCTGGCCCAGCTTAAACTTGATGAAGATGAGAAAGAAAAATATACAGAGCAGATTGGTGAAATTTTGGATTATGTAGATAAGCTGAGTGAACTGGATACTGATGATGTTGTACCAACAGCATATACTGTAAAGATGAAAAATGTTCTGCGTAAAGATGAAGTTAAAGAATCTTTACCACGCGAAAAATCACTGGCAAATGCACCTGATGAAAAAGATGGACAGTTTAGAGCACCAAAAATTATGTCAGATTAAGCAGCTGAGGAGGTAAGAAAATAAAATGAATATTTATGATCTAACAATTCACGAATTAAAAGAAAAAATTGCTGCCGGAGAATTGACTCCTGCAGAAATTAAAAAAGCTTATAAAGATAGAATTAATAAAGTAGACGCTAAAGTAAAATCTTATATTACAGTAACTGATGAACTGGCAGATGAGCAGCTTAAAGAATATGAAAATAAAAAAGACGAACTGCTGGCTGGAATTCCAATCGCAGTTAAAGATAATATGTCAACAGATGGGATTAAAACCAGCTGTGCTTCTAAGATGCTTGAAAATTATAAACCACCCTATGATGCAACAGTAGTTGAAAAATTAAATGAAGCTGGAGCAGTTATTATGGGTAAAACTAATATGGATGAGTTTGCTATGGGTTCTTCCACCGAAAACTCAGCTTTTTTTGATACCCACAACCCCTGGAATTTAAATCATGCTCCTGGTGGCTCCAGTGGTGGATCAGCCGCAGCAGTTGCAGCAGGAGAATGTGCAGCAGCCTTAGGTTCTGATACAGGAGGTTCAATCAGACAGCCCGCATCTTACTGTGGTGTGGTTGGTTTAAAGCCTACTTATGGAATGGTGTCCCGCTATGGTCTAGTAGCTTTTGCATCTTCTTTAGATCAGATTGGTCCAATTACTAAAGATGTAGAGGATACTGCACTGATGATGAATGTAATAGCCGGTCATGATCCAAAGGATTCAACTTCGATTCAGGGTAAAAAAGAAGATTATACTGAGTATTTAAAAGAAGATGTCAGCGGCATGAAAATCGGAATTCCTGAAGAATATTTTAATTTAGATTTCGATCAGGAAGTCAAAGATAGTGTAATGGCAGCTGTAGAAAAGCTCAAGGATGCAGGAGCTGAAGTAGAGACAGTACATATGACAGATGCTTCTTATGCCCTGGCAGCCTATTATGTAATTGCTCCCGCAGAAGCCAGTTCCAATCTGGCCCGTTATGACGGAGTTCGTTATGGACTGCGCAGTGAACATGCAGCAGATGTGAGTGAGATGTTTACAAATACCCGTCACGAGGGTTTTGGGGATGAAGTTAAAAGAAGAATAATGATCGGAACCTATGCTTTAAGCTCAGGTTATTATGATGCCTATTATCTTAAAGCACAGAAGGTTAGAACCCTGATTAAAGATGATTTTGACCGCATTTTTAATGACTTTGACCTGATTATAACTCCAACAGCTCCTACAACAGCAATTGAGCTGGGATCAAAAAGCGATCCTCTAGAGATGTATTATACTGATATCTTTACAGTGCCGATAAATATCGCCGGTGTGCCTGCAATGTCTGTACCCTGTGGTTTTGACAGTAATCAGATGCCAATTGGTCTGCAGTTAATTGGACCTCATTTTGGAGAAGGAAAGATTATTCAGGCAGCTTATACCTTAGAGAAGTTATTAAATATCAAAGATAAAAGAGCAGAATTATAAATTATTGAGAGAGGTGAAAAAATGTCCACTAAATACGAAACAGTAATTGGACTTGAAGTCCATGTACAGTTAAATACAAAATCTAAAATTTTCTGCGGCTGTAGTACAGAATTTGGAAAAGAGCCAAATGAAAACACCTGTCCGGTCTGTCTGGGACTGCCTGGAACACTTCCGGTATTAAATAAAAAAGTAGTAGACTATGCAATTATGGCAGGACTTGCTTTAAACTGTGATATCGCTGAATATTCTAAGTTTGATCGTAAAAATTATTTTTATCCTGATTTACCTAAAGCTTATCAGATTTCTCAGTTTGATCTTCCTGTTGCAGAAGATGGTAAGATTGAAATTGAAACTGAAGCGGGTATCTTTAATATTGGAGTGACCAGAGTTCATTTAGAGGAAGATGCAGGTAAATTAATCCATGAAGGTAGTATTGATAAATCTAAAGGTAGTCTAGTAGATTACAATAGAACTGGAGTACCTCTGATTGAGATTGTTAGTGAACCAGATATGAGAACTCCAGCTCAGGCAAAAGCTTATTTAACTGAGCTGAAAATGATTATGGAGTATCTTAATGTTTCTGACTGCAATATGGAAGAAGGTTCACTGCGCTGTGATGCCAATGTTTCACTACGCCCGGTCGGACAAAAAGAGTTTGGTACCAGAGCTGAGCTTAAAAATATGAACTCTTTTAGTGCTGTAGAAAAAGGTTTAGAATATGAAGTTGAAAGACAGCGCGAAATCCTCGAAGAGGGAGGAGAAGTTGTTCAGGAGACAAGAACCTGGGATGAATCTTTAAATAAAACAATTTCCATGCGGGGTAAAGAAGCGGCTCATGATTACCGCTATTTCCCTGAGCCAGATTTAGTTCCCTTAGAAATTGATGAAGCCTGGAAGGAAGAAATGAGGCAGGAAATTCCGGAGCTGCCGAGAGAAAAATATAAGCGTTTTATGGCTGAGTTGGGACTACCAGAATATGATGCAGGTGTTTTAACAGGTGATAAAGAGATGGCAGTTTTCTTTGAAGAAGTACTCAAAGATTATGCTGACCCTAAAAACTTAAGCAACTGGATGATGGGTGAATTTTTAAGATTATTAAATGAAAATAATCAGTCTCCATTTGAATCCGGAGTCAGTCCAATTAATCTGGCTAAAATGCTGAAGATGATTGACGAAGATATCATCAGTGGTAAGATTGCTAAAGAAGTCTTCGAGAAAATGTACAATAGTGGTAATGATCCAAAAACTATTGTTGAAGAAGAGGGTTTAAAACAGATTAGTGATGAAGATGAATTAGAAAATATTGTGGATGGAATTATTGATGACAATCCAGATGCAGTAGAAGATGTACAAAATGGTAAAGATAGAGCAATTGGATTTTTAGTAGGTCAGGTTATGAAAGAAACAAGAGGGAAGGCCAATCCTGGTCTGGTAAATCAGATGCTTAGAGATAAATTAATGGATTAATTAGCAGTTAATTAAGTAACTAGAAAAAATTATTTACTGGTCTCCGGAAAGCTTCATTTCTGGAGGCCAGTAAGATTATTAGCAGCTGAATGAAAATTATTTTTTAAGGGTGATTTTTTTGAAAATTGAAAATATACAAGAAAAAATACAGAATAGAATACCTGGACCCACCAGAATTCAGCATTATTTTTCAGTTTTAATTCCCCTGATAGAAATTAAGGGGCAAACACATTTGATATATGAACTGCGGTCAAAAAATCTTTCTACCCAACCGGGAGAAGTTTCTTTTCCGGGGGGGAGAATCGAGCGGGGAGAAGAGTTTTCTCAGGCTGCAGTTAGAGAATGCAGTGAAGAATTATTAATTCCTGAAGAAAAAATTGAGCTTTTAGGTGAAGCAGATTATTTAATTACTCCCTTTAATTTTGTAATTTATGCTTTTGTGGGTAAAATTAAGGTTGATTCAATTGAGTCAATAAAGGTCAATAATTATGAAGTGGAAGAAATTTTTACAGTTCCTTTAGATTATTTTCTGCGCCACCAGGTTGAAAAATATGCTGCAGTTTTAAAAAGTGAATTTGATCAGGATTTTCCCTATCATCTGCTGCCACAGGGAGAGAAATACAATCCACGCCAGGGAGATTATCAGATTTATTTTTACCGCTATCAGGACCGAGTTATTTGGGGGATTACAGCTGAAATTACTAAAGCTTTTATTGATATTTTAAGACATTAGTTTATTTTATCTATAGCAGGAAAAAAGTGAGCTGTCTTGAATAATAGAGTTAAGTATTGATAAATATTATAGATAAAGGAGTTGAATATAAATGAATCAGTTAATTTTTGCAGGCAGCTGGTCACCATATCTTGTTGGTTCTTTAATTGGTGTTTTAAGTTGGTTTTCTTTTATAATTTCGAAAAAGCCCTTAGGGACTTCTACTTCCTATGCCAGGGCTTCTGCTAGGTTGGGATCTATCTTTTTTGGAGATTCTGTTTATGATTGGAAATATTATCAGAAGTATAAACCTGAACTTGAATGGCAGTCGATGCTGGTAATTGGAATTGTGATTGGAAGTTTTATTTCAGCGATTCTTTCCGGGCAGTTTCAGTTCTCTTTTATACCTCTGACTGAATTTGAATCAATTTTAAATCAGAATATAATAGGTAGGATATTTTCTGCTTTTGTCGGTGGGATTTTGCTGGGCTTTGGAGCCCGTCTGGCAGGTGGCTGTACCAGCGGTCATGGTATAAGTGGAGCTTTTCAGCTGAGTATTGCCAGCTGGATTAGTCTGATAAGCTTTTTTGTTGGTGGAGCTGTAACTGCACTTTTAATTCTTTAATTGGGTAGGTGAATATATATGGAAAGTAAAGCTAGATTACTCAAAGGTCTGGGCACAGGGATTATCTTTGGTTTTTTACTTCATCGAGGTGGAGTAACAGATTATAATGTACTGGTTGGTCAGCTCCTTCTAGAGGATTTTACTGTAGCTAAAATAATTTTAACTGCAATAGTTGTTGGAATGCTCGGTGTACATTTTTTAAGTGATAGAAAGCTTATTGAACTTAAACCTAAGTCTGGTTCACTGAGGCGTACTATTCCAGGAGGTTTAATTTTTGGGGTAGGATTTGCTCTACTTGGTTATTGTCCGGGGACTATTGCTGGAGCAATTGGTCAGGGAAGTATAGATGCTCTGATACCTGGACTTTTAGGAATTTTTAGTGGGTCATTTTTCTTTGCTGCTTTTTATGAGAAATATAGTGATTCAATAGATAAGAAAGAATTTAAATTTAAAACACTGCCTGAGTTTTTTAAAGTAAATCACTGGCAGGTTATTATTCCACTATCAGTAGTTATAATTTTATTTTTGCTCTGGCTGGAAAGCCTGGGTTTTTAGAATGAATATGGATATTGCCTTAACCTTAATAATTCTGCTAACAACAATCATCTTATTTATAACTGAGGCCTTTAGAGTTGATATTACTGCAATAATTGTAATGTTAACTCTGGCCTGGACAGGACTTCTTAGTCCAGCTGAGGCTTTTTCAGGCCTTGCCAGTAATGCTGTGATAGCTGTAATTGCAATTATGATCATTGGTTATGGGCTCGAGCAGTCTGGATTTATGCAGAAGTTAAGTAGGCCTCTACTGGCAGCAGCCGGTGAAGAGGAAAAAAGATTAATGGTTATTTTATCTCTTGCTGCTGGAACAGTCTCAGCTTTAATGCAGAATATTGGTGTGATCGCCTTATTTTTACCTATTGTCAGAAAGATGACTAAAAAGCTTGGTTTGTCTTTAAGAAAAGTTTTGATGCCGGTTGGATTTGCAGTTATACTTGGTGGGAATCTGACTATGGTTGGAGCAGGAAATTTAATAATTCTTAATGACCTTTTACTTCAGCAGAATACTGAAACGTTTAATCTTTTTGCTGTATTTCCGCTTGGACTTGCAGTTTTATTATTTGGAATTAGCTATTTTTATTTTTTTGGCAGCAGGCTTTTGCCGGAAGCTGAAAAAAAAGAAGAGGGATTTTTTAAAACACAGCAGCGATTGATTGATGATTGGGAGCTTGGAACTAAGGTTCACAATTATATAATTCCCGAAAATTCTGAGCTTTTAAATAAAACTCTTGAAGAATCAAGACTCTGGTCAGATTATAATCTTTATCTACTTGCTCTAATAGAGGACAGTGACATCTCATATGCTCCCTGGCGCTTCAGCAGATTTGCTGCTGAGCAGGAGGTAATAATCATGGGAGAAGAAGCTGATCTGCATAATTTTGCTGAAGCTTATGATTTAATTCCAGAAGAAGAGTGTGACCACTGCCTAAAGCACAGTGAATTGGAAGATACAGCCTTTGCAGAGCTAATGATACCACCACGTTCAACACTTGCAGGAAAATCTATTAAAGAAGTTGAGATCCGAAAAAACTATTTTGTTAATCCTATATACTTAATTAGGGGAGAAAAAGAAATTGGAGATGACTTTTCTGATTTTACTTTAAGAGCAGGAGATACTCTGGTTGTCTATGGACTTAATAAAAATATTAGACATTTAAAAACTGAGAATGAACTTATTTTGTTGACTTCTCTGCCGGGAGAAAAGACTGAAGAGAATAAACCATTTCTGGCAATTGGATCATTTTTATTATCTATTCTGCTCATAATTTTAGGATTTAATATAGGATTATCTTTCTTTACCGGAGCAGTACTTTTAATTTTATCAGGTATTGTAAAGCCTAATCAAATTTATCAGGCAGTGGACTGGAAAACAGTTTTTTTATTAACAGGTTTAATTCCACTGGGAATAGCTATGGAAAATACCGGGGCGGCTAATTATCTGGCTAATTTAATGATTATGCCGCTGCAGAATGGTCCTGTTTTTTTAATACTTTTAGCTGTATCTCTCCTGGCCAGTATCTTCACATTATTTATGTCAAATGTTGCTGCCACAGTTGTGCTGGTTCCACTGGTTATGATAATTGGCAGGCAGATTGGAGTTGACCCGCGGGGACTTGCTCTGCTGGCTGCAGTGTCAGCTTCTAATTCTTTTATCCTGCCGACTCATCAGGTCAATGCCTTCTTTATGTCAGCTGGTGATTACAGGAGTAGTGATTATTTAAAGGCTGGAGGCCTTTTATCGTTGAGTTATATTTTTATCACTAGTTTAATGATTTATCTATTTTATATTTAAAGCTAATGCAGATTCAAACTACTAAATTGGAGTGATTATTGATGTTATTTGAAAAAATTGAGTCACCCGGTCTTGCTCATATCTCATATTTGATTGGTGATAAAAATGAAGCTGTGGTGATTGATCCAAGAAGAGATGTTGATATTTATTTAGAAAAAGCTGTTGAAGCAGGTTATAAAATTACTAATGTTTTTGAGACTCATCGGAATGAAGATTATATTATCGGTTCAACTGAATTAAAAGCCAAAACAGGGGCAAAAATCTGGCATGCAGATCAAATGCTTGATTATCAGTATGGAGAGCCTGTGCAGGATGGACAGGTATTTAAAGTTGGAAGCTTAGAAATAGAAGCGATGCAGACTCCAGGTCATACCCCAGGCTCGATGAGCTATATCCTTTATGGTTATGAAGGAGAAGCCTGGATGGTCTTTACAGGCGATGCTCTTTTTGCTGGTGATGTAGGTAGAATTGATTTTTTAGGAGAAGAGAATTTAGAGAAGACAGGAAGCTGGCTCTATGATTCTATTTTCAATAAGATTCTGCCCTTAGGTGATGAAGTGATTCTCTGTCCTGCCCATGGTGCAGGCTCAGTCTGTGCCTCAGCTATTGCTGAAAGGGAATGGACAACTATTGGGATTGAAAGAAAGTTGAATCCAAAACTTCAGGTTAAAAACAAGGAAGAATTTATTGAACTGGTTGCTGAGATGCTGGAATATCCGCCTTATTTTAAAAATATGGAAGCATCAAATTTAACTGGCTCAGAGTTTTTAGCCCATTATCAGAAACCGGCTGCTCTTTCTGCTGCTGAATTTGCTGAAGCTTTGAAGGATGAAAATACTTATATTATAGATCTTAGGCAGGAAGTAAGCTATGCATCTGCTCATCTGCCAGGCTCAATTTCTATACCTCTGCAGAATCTGCCAAGTTTTGTTGGCTGGTTTATTCCAGTTGGGGCTAAAATTCTGCTGGTAACTGAAGGTGAGTACCCGAAAGAGGCAATCAAGCATTTATATAGGACTGGCTATGATAATATTCTTGGTTATTTAAAAGGTGGTATGATTAACTGGCATATGGCTGGTAAAAAGAGTGCAGCGATTAAGACAGTTACTGTTGATAAGCTATGCACACTGCTGGATACCGAGCCGGATGATCGCTTTATTCTTGATATTCGTTCAGAAGATGAGCGAGAGGAAGAAGGTGAAATTCAAGAGGCAGAGCATATTCATTTAACTCAACTCCCTGAACATTATGCAGAGTTACCTCAGGATAAGCCTTTGTATATTTTCTGTGGTAGTGGTCTGAGATCAATGACTGCAGCAAGTTTACTGGAAAATGAAGGCTTTAGCAATCAGAGGGTAGTTTTAGGTGGTTTAATCGCCTGGAATTCGACGAGCTGTCCAATTGTTTAATAAAAAAATTGATAAAAATAGGGTGGTCTTTTGGGCCACCTTTAATCTTAAATTCCAAAAATATTTATAATAACTTTGTTAAAAAATTCTTAAATAACTTGACTTTTCACTAACTATATCGTATTATTTAGATAAAGTCAGATAAATGGAGGTAAGAAAATGCCTTTTTTTACAAATGAAAAAGCATCAGAAGTATTAGAAGAAAATTTAAAAATTTTAGAGGAGGAAGCTTCTCTCTTAAAGGCACTTGCTCATCCTATTCGTTTAGCAATTGTTAAGGGATTAATGAATGAAGAAGGGTGTAATGTCTCAGAGATGCAGCATTGCTTAAAAATACCGCAGTCTACACTATCTCAGCATTTAGCTAAGTTAAGAGAGGCTGATATTTTAAGCAGTGAGCGCAATGGCCTGGAAAGAAATTATTATGTTGTTGCTGAGCAGGCAAAAAAAATTGTCAAAGTTCTTAGTGCTTTAAAACTGGATACATAGAATTAACTTAAAAAGGAGCCCATCAGGGCTCCTTTAACTTTAACTTATGATTTCCTCTGTTTCTTCCATTTTTTTAAATAAGCGTTTGAGTTTCAGCCTTAACCAGATAGAAGCTGGCAAAATACTGGCAGCTTCTGAAATAGGGAAAGCATACCAGAGATATTCCAAACCAAAGTAATGTCCCAGCAGATACATAACAGGCAGTAGTACAACAATTTGACGCAAAAATGAAAAAATAAGACTTGGGAAACCATTGCCCAGAGCCTGAAAGGTAGTTGAAACTATTATTGCAGGACCAATAATCGGAAAAGCAATACTTATTTTTTTCAGGGCATCTGTACCAATCTTCAGCAGTTTTGGATCACTATTAAACATTTTAATTAACAACTCAGGTACAGTCTGAAAAATAATAAACCCTGTAGTTGTAAAGACTATAGCAACTAATAAGGCCGATTTAAAAGTCTTTTTCATCCGCTCTGGATTATTATGGCCATAATTATAACCCATGATCGGCATATAGCCCTGGTTAAGACCAAAAACCGGCATAAAAACAAAGGACTGCAGCCTGAAATAAATTCCAGCTGCTGCAATTGCAGTACTGCCGAAGTCGGCCAGAATTTTATTCATCCCTCCCAGCATGAAGCTTACCAAAAACTGCATTACCATTGCCGGAAAACCAACTACATAAATATCCTTAATTATTTGAAAATCAAAAGCAAAATCTGTTAAAGAAATCTTCAGCTCATTTTTTTTGCTAAAAAGTAAAATATAAATTAAAAAACTGCCGCTAATTATTCTGGCAATAACTGTGGCTATTGCTGCTCCAGCAACTCCCATCTCAGGAAAAATCCAGATTCCATAAATTAAAAAGGGATCAAGAATGATATTTATAATTGAACCAATCAGCATGGCTATCATAGGGGTAAAGGTATTGCCCTCTCCTCGAAGAATATTATTACTAATCATAGGAAAAAACATAGCAATTGAACCAATAAGAATAATTTTGATATATTCACTTCCCATTTTTATTAGATTAGCTTCACTGGTAAATAACTGCAGAATCTGATTAGAAAATAAATAGCCAAAAATAGCAACTATTATTCCATAAAAAAGAGAAAGCATAATACTGTGTTCAGCTGCATTAACAGCAGCCTGATTATTATTTTCTCCGAGCCGTCTGGAAATCAGAGAGCTGGCGCCAACACCGGTTCCAACTCCAATCCCAATTAATATCATTTGAATCGGAAAGGCCAGAGATAAGGCAGAAAGAGCATCAGTGCTGATTCTGCCAACATATATACTGTCAACTACATTATAGAGGGCCTGAATAGCCATTGCTATAATTGATGGTATAGAGAGCCTCATTAAAAGAGGGATTATTGCTTCTGTACCTAGTTTTTGAGAATTACTTTGCATTTTAATATCCTCCATTTATTTATTATTTAAAATATGTGGTTAAATAAGAAACTAAAGGAATGCTGAATGCAGCCATTAGAGTAGATAAAAAGAGGCATTCAGCTGCAAAAATATAATTCCCTTCATATCTTTCAGCAAAAATAACTCCATTGGCAGCAGCAGGCATTGCCATCTGTAAAACCAGAATAGTTCTAATCGGGTCACTAATATTAAAATAATTTAAGACTATTAAGGCAGCAGCAGGAATCATTAGGAGTTTGAAAGTAGAATAAGCAATAATATTTAAATCCTTAAAAATCCCAGAAATTTTAATTTGAGCCAGGCCACTGCCGATAACCAGCATTGATAGAGGGAAAGTTGCTTCTGCCAGCATATCTAGAGCAGTCATAATTGAAGTTGGTAGTTTGATACCCATTAACATTAAGAATATACCAATAATTATCGCAATTACTCCATTATTAAAGATATTTCGCAACTTGATCTTTTTAGTCTTATTATTTTGGAAAAAGAGGTTGATTCCATAAGTCCATAAAAAGATATGAAAAACAACAACTCCAATTGAACCAAAGAAAATACCGTTTTCAGGGAAGAGAACATCGATAACCGGCAGTCCCATATAACCAACATTACCAAAAATTAAGAAAAATTGAAGTATAATTTTTTTATCTTTTGAAATTGGAAATGTCCTGGAAATTATTGAAGCCAGAATGATCAAAATCAGATAAAAAGCAAACCAGTACAGAATTAAGTTGGTAAAATCCCCTAGAATTTTAGCGGTGATATCAATCTGTAAAGAAGAAATTAGCATAGCCGGGAGGATTAAATCTAAAAGAATCTTTGAAATAGCACCGGTTTCTTTTTGGTCTAAATGTTTGCTGCGCCTGAGAAAATAACCGACAGCAATTAGTATAAATAATGATATGATTTGATTTATTACAATTTGGAAATCCAAAGAACTGCCTCCTGTTCTGTTATTTTAAATTTAAGAAATTAATTAAAGCAAAATAATTGATTTTAAAACAGAGTGAAATTTGTTTCTAAATCATAAATATTCTATCAAATAATTCTACCACAGACGTCTCAGACTGTAAAGCCAGCTTGATAAGAGGGAGTTTTTTATGATAAACTTGATATGTATGAGATTGTAATTATGATTATAGAGGAGTGCCAATTTTGAAAAAAGGTGAGATTAAAACTTTTAAAATAGAAGATTTAGCCCATGGTGGAGACGGAGTGGCCAGAGCAGAAAATGGAATGGCTGTTTTCATTTCTCTGACCTTACCCGGGGATCTGGTAAAAGCAAAAATTACTAAAATAAAAAAAGACTATGCTTTTGCAGAGCTGATAGAAGTTATAGAAGCAGGAACAGGCAGAATTAAAGCCCCCTGTCCGGTATATAATGACTGTGGAGGCTGTCAACTGCAGCATATAAATTATCAAAAAGAACTGGAATTTAAACAAAATAATATTAAACAGCTGCTCAACCGTATAGCAGAAATTGAAGACTTTAAATTAAAAGATGTGCTGGCTGCAGATGATGATTTTCGTTACCGCAATAAAGCTCAATTCCCTTTGGGATTAGATGAGAACGATCAGATAACAGCAGGCTTTTATAAAAGGGGAAGCCACGATATTGTTCCCAACCATAACTGCTTAATTCAGCATCCTTTAATCAACAGGATTTTAAGAATCACCCTGGAAGAATTAAATAAATTTCAGTTGAGTGTCTATAATGAAAAAACTCTTAGGGGGCTGCTGCGGCATCTTGTAATTAGAGTCGGCAGCTGTACCAATCAGGCTTTACTGGTAATGGTCACCAATGGTGATGATTTTATTGATAAAAATTTAATTGCCAGGACCCTGATGCGTAAAATCCCAGAGCTAAAGGGTGTAGTTCAAAATGTAAATAATCAAAATACTAATGTTATATTTGGTAAAGAAGATATTCTTTTAGCTGGAGAAAATAAAATTACCGAATATATTGGAAAGACAGCTTATTTAATTTCTGCCAGATCATTTTTTCAGGTTAATACCATGCAGGCCCAGAAATTATATGATACTGCAGCAGATTATCTGGGAGATGAAAGCAGTGGCAGAATAATTGATGCCTTTTCTGGTACAGGCAGTATTGCTCTTTATCTGGCAGATCAGGCAGATAAAATTTATGCAGTTGAATCTTTAAAATCAGCTGTTATAGATGCCAGAGCCAATGCTGAGTTAAATAATATAAAAAATGTGGATTTTGAGCTGGGTCTGGTGGAAGATAAACTGCCAGAGATATTAGAAAAAGATCAGATTGATTCAATTATTTTTGATCCTCCACGGAAGGGACTTGATGAAAAAACTATTCAACTGCTGCTTGAAAAAGAGATTAAAAAAATAATTTATATTTCCTGTAATCCAGCTACCCAGGCTAGAGATTTAAAGAGTTTAAAAGAAAAATACAGCTTAATTGAAATTCAGCCTGTAGATCTTTTTCCACAGACCTATCATATAGAGTCTGTAGCTTTATTAAAGCTAAAAAATTAAAATTAGAAACTTATAACTGCTCAAATTGACTCTAAGCTCTATTTTTTAAGTTCAGATTAAAAATTAATAACTTGCTAAAACACTTTAACTTATGATATATTATTATAAAGTTAGACTAAATTTAAAGAAATAAAAAACTCCATAATTGGAGGTTAAATTATGAACTTATTTTTACTGATTGTATTTTTGCTTGTTGGAGCTGCCGGGCTTATTTATAATGTTGATTCTGGAGTCTTTATTGGTTTAGGATTAATTCCCTGGCAGATATTAAAGATAAAACTAAAAAGAAAATATGTTTTAACTTCAATAATCATTAGTTCAATTGCCGGCCTTGGCTATTTTATTTATCATTCAAAGTGGTTAATTGCGTCTTTATTTATCTTTATCCAGCTTTATAATTACTGGGGATATTTAAATATAGTTAACGAATAAAATTAAATTTCAAAAAAGGATATGAAGGAGGAATAAAAATGCCGACATATTTATATGAGTGTGAAAATTGTGGAAGATTTGAAGAGTTTCAAAATATCAGTGATGATGCTTTAGAAGAATGTCCGGAATGTAGTGGTGAGGTTAAAAGGATTATTGGCTCACCAGGAATAATTTTTAAGGGATCTAATTTTTATGTAAATCAAGCTAAAAAAGACTCAGCTAAGGGTAAAGAAAAGAAGAGTGAAAAAGTTTCTTAAAATTATTTATCCATCCTGCTTAAAAGCAGGATTTAAATGAGATAGAAAATTATGCAAATAAGCCGGCCTTAGTGCCGGTTTTAATTTTTTTCTACGCTGAAAAAGAAAGAAGGTAAATAAATGACTGTTGTAGCTGCAAAAGAATGTTATAGTTATCAGGCAGATGAATTATCGGAAAAGTTGGATTCTTTACTGGATGAACTTGGAGGATTGGATAGTTTTATCAGTGCAGGTGATAGGGTGCTTTTGAAGACTAATCTCTTAATGGGAAAATCACCTGAGGCAGCTGTTACTACCAACCCTGAATTTATAAGAGCACTTGCAAAAAAAGTCAAAGCACTGGGGGCTGAGGTTGTGATTGCCGATAGTCCAGGAGGTCCTTTTAATGAAAAACTGCTAAAAAGATCCTATAAAAAATCTGGATTATATCAGCTGGCTGCTGAAGAAGAACTGGAATTAAATTATAATACTGATTCAAAAAAACATGATTATAAAGCAGGTAAGATCAATAAATCATTTCAACTGGCTGATTATTTAGAAGCTGCTGATCTAGTTATTAATCTGCCAAAATTAAAAACTCATGGCTTAACAATGTATACAGGTGCAGTTAAAAATATTTTTGGTTGTATACCTGGAGTCTTAAAAGCTGAATATCATCTGAGGATGCAGTCAGTTTACGATTTTTCGAGGATGTTAAATGATTTAGCAGGACTGGTTGCTCCTGAATTAACAATTATGGATGCAGTTGTAGGGATGGAAGGAGAAGGACCTTCCAATGGGAAGCCTAAAGAATTTAATTATTTACTGGCCTCTACTTCTCCTTATTATTTAGATTTAGCAGCTGTTAGATTAATGGGGATTAAAGCTGAGGAAAAAGTCCCTTCAATTAAGGCTGCACTGACAGATCAGATTATTAAAAAAGAAAATTTAGAGCTTAGAGGAGATCAACTTGTGGCTCCTTCCGAGGTCGAGATACCTAAAATTGAAAAAGAAAATAATCTACTTGATGCAAAATTACCTGATTTTTTATCAGATGTTTTAGAAAAAATTCTGCGGCCAAAACCAGTATTTAAAGAAGATAAATGTGTAGGCTGCAGGACCTGTGCCGAAAACTGCCCACCTGAAGCAATTACAATGGTAGATAATTTTCCGGAAGTGGAATTAGAAACATGTATTCGCTGTTTCTGCTGTCAGGAATTATGTCCTTATGATGCAGTAGAAATTAAATATCCACTACTGGCTAAGTTATTTTTTTCAAATTAATGGAGGTTTAAGAGATAATGAAGATTGGAGTTATTTCAGATACACATCTGCCCAATGCAGATCAGGATTTTCCGGCAGAATTAATAGAACAATTAAAGAAAGTTGATCTAATAATTCATGCTGGTGACCACTGTGAGGAAAGATTTTTAAATAAGCTAAAATCTATTGCAGAAGTTAAAACAATTGCCGGTAACAGGGATAGTTATCCCTTACAAAAAAAGTTAAAGGATAAAATAACTTTTGAGGCTGCCGGGAAGAAGATTTCTGTTATTCATGGACATCAGTTTAGAGGTAAAAATATTCTCCAGGGCTTAAATTATAGTTTTAATGACAGTGATATAATAGTTTTTGGACATACACACCGCCCTTTTAATGAGCGCTTAAGTGATAAATTGTTTTTTAATCCAGGCTCACCTACAGATAAACGTCTGGAAAAAAATTATACATTTGGTATAATAGAAATTGGAGAAGAAATAAAAGCTGAAATTAAAATTTTAGAGGAGGAATCTTAATGTCAGTACATGATACAGCAAGAAGGTTAAAGAGGAAACTGGAGAATTCTGATGAGTATCTAAATTATCTCGAATTACGGAAAAAGGTAATGGCAAAAGAGGGTTCGAAGAAGATGCTCCTTGATTATCAGAATCTGATGATGGAAATGCAGACTAAGCGGATGTCAGGGGAAGAGTTGAGCGAAGAGGATAAAGAAAGACTGCAGAATCTACAAAACTTTATTGAAATCAATAATACTGTAAAAAAATATTTAGAAGCAGAATATGCTGTAAGTCAAATGATTAATGACATTCAAAAAACCATATTTTCGGATATTGAAGTTGGAATTCCGGAATCAGAATTAGAATCAGAAAAAGCCGAGTCAGAAATAGAGCCTAAAGCTGGAGCAGAGTCTGAGTCAGAAGTTTTTAAAGACAGCAAAAAATAAATTAAAAAAGCATCCCCTTTTGAGGATGCTTTTAAAATCTTTTTTATTTGTATGATAGAAATTTAAATTTGTTTTTAAAATTATACAGGTACTACTTCTTTAACACCGTCAACATTTTCTTTTAAAGTTCTTTCGATACCATTTTTTATGGTTAAGGTTGACATTGGGCAACCACTACAGGCTCCTAAAAGTTTAACTTTAACAACACCATCTTCAGTAACTTCTACTAATTCGACATCTCCACCGTCAGCCTGAAGACTTGGTCTAATTTTATCAATATATTTCTGTACTTCTTCTTTCATTCTTGCACCTCCTAAATTGATATTTGATTATATTATACAAAAAAACTCAAGATTTTACAAGTTAAAATTTAAAGGAATGATTTAAATGGCTGATTTTGTCCACCTCCACAACCACTCAGCTTTCAGTTTGCTGGATGGAGCAATCAGAGTGGATTCGTTAATTGAAAAGACAAAAGAATATGAGATGCCGGCAGTTGCTATCACCGATCACGGAGTGCTCTATGGGATGATTGATTTCTATAGAAAGGCCAAAAAAGAAGGAGTTAAACCGATTATTGGAGCAGAACTTTATCTAGCGCCAGGCAGCCGCTTTGAAAAGAGCCGTAAGCGCTACCATCTGGTGCTGCTGGCTCAGAACAAACAGGGATATCACAACTTGATTCAGCTGGTTTCTAAAGCCTGGCTGGAGGGTTTTTATTATAAGCCTCGGGTTGATAAGGAACTGCTGGCAGAATACAGCCAGGGACTTATCTGTTTATCAGCCTGTCTGCAGGGAGAAATTCCTCAGCTTTTAATCAATGGCAATTATGATCTGGCCAAAAAGGCAGCCTCTGATTATCAGGCTATTTTTGGTAAAGATAATTTCTTTTTGGAACTTCAGGATCATAATCTGCAAAAAGAAAAAGAAGCAGCCCAGGGTTTAATTAGATTAAGCAGAGAAGAAAATATTCCGGCGGTTGTCACAAATGACAGCCACTATTTAAATAAAGAAGATGCTGAACTGCAGGATATTTTACTGGCCTTACAGACTGGAACTACTGTTGATGATCAAAATAGAATGACCTTTAGTGGCGAAGAATTTTATTATAAATCACCGGCTGAAATGAGAAGATTATTTCCTGATCTTGATTCTGCCTATCAGAATACGGTCAAAATTGCAGATAGAGTTGAATTGGATCTGGATTTTAATCATTTTTATCTGCCTGATTATCCAGATTTAGGAGAAGAAAAGTCGCCGGAGGATCTCCTGCGAAAATTATGTTGGCAGGGCTTAAAGGCAAAAGCTATGGCTTCAGATCAGCAGGCTGTGGAAAGGCTTAAATATGAGCTTAAGATTATTTTTGAGATGGGTTATGCAGCCTATTTTTTGATTGTTTATGATTTTGTAAAGTATGCAGAGGACAACGGAATTATGGTTGGCCCGGGCCGGGGCTCAGCTGCCGGGAGTTTGGTGGCCTATCTTTTAAATATCACTAAGGTCAATCCTTTAAAATACGGTCTGATCTTTGAACGTTTTTTAAATCCAGAGCGGGTAACAATGCCCGATATCGATATCGATTTTGATGAAAATCGGGATCAGATTATTGAATATGTTAAAAAAAGATATGGTACAGAGCGGGTAGCACAGATAGGAACCTTTGGTACTATGGCAGCTCGGGCGGCAGTTAGAGATGTCGGCAGAGTGCTGGCTATTCCCTATGCTAAAGTTGATAAAGTAGCCAAAATGATTTCTTCGCGCAAGGGAATAGATGAGTCGATAAAGGATCAGAATAAACTTCAGGAATTATACAAAAATGATGGAGAAATTAAAGAACTGCTTGATTATGCCAGAGGAGTCGAAGGACTACCCCGGCATATTTCTACTCATGCAGCTGGAGTGATTATTGGAGCGGAGCCGCTGGCCCAGATTGTACCCCTACAGAAACAGGATCAGAGTGTAATTACTCAGCTGCCAATGGGAGATTTAGAAGCCCTGGGTCTTCTAAAGATGGACTTTTTAGGCTTGAGAAATTTAACTGTAATCAAAAACACTCTTAAATTGATAGAGGAGCGTCATGGTAAAAGGATAGATATTGATAATATTCCGCTTGATGATCAGGAAGTATATCAATTTTTAGGCACGGGTAAAACAGCCGGTGTTTTTCAGATGGAATCATATTTATTTCAGTCGTTAAATAAAAAAATGAAACCGGAGCGTTTTAATGATTTAATTGCGATGCTGGCTCTTGGCCGTCCTGGTCCTTTAGGCAGCAACATTGTTGATGATTTTATTGACATCAGACACGGAAAAAAAGAGGCAGATTATTTACATCCCAAGTTAAAACCAATTTTAGAAGAAACATTTGGCATGATCTTATATCAGGAGCAGGTAATGGAAATTGCCAGCAGCCTGGCTGGATACAGCATGGGTGAAGCTGATCTTCTGCGGCGGGGAATGGGTAAAAAGAAATTGGAACTTGTAGCTTCGGAAAGAGAAAAGTTTGTTAAAGGTGCAGTAGAGCGGGGCTTAGAAGAGGATACTGCTCAGGAGATTTTTGATCAGATGGAGTATTTTGCCGGCTATGGTTTTAATAAGTCACATTCAACTGCTTATGCTTTTTTAGCCTATCAGACTGCCTATTTAAAATATCATTATCCGGCTGAATTTATGGCAGCTTTATTTTCTTCTGTGATGGGGAATCAGGATAAAATTGCTGATTATATTAAAGCTTCCCGAGAAATTGAACTTGAGATTCTGCCTCCAGATATTAATAAGAGTTATCATGATTTTACTGCTGAAAATGAAGGGCAGATCCGCTATGGTCTGAAGGCAATTAAAAATATTGGTTCAGGGTCAATTGAGGCACTGGTTAAAGCAAGACAGGAAAAGAAATTTAACTCTCTGATTGACTTCTTAAAAAGAGTTGATATTTCTGCAATTAATGTTCAGAGCCTGGAGGCCTTTATTAAAGCTGGTGCCTTTGATCAGATTGCTGTTAGCAGAGCTTCACTGCTTTTAAATTATGAAGAGCTATATAATAAGTATAATAACTTATCAAAAAATAGAGCTCAGGGCCAGCAGTCTTTTGCTGAGTTATTTGAGGATCAAAATGACTTTATGGAAGAAGATTTAAATTATACCGAGGTAGATGAATTAAAAACTGAAACTATTTTAGAACAGGAAAAAGAATTTCTGGGTATTTATCTTTCTGCTCATCCTTTAGATCAATACCGGGATAAACTGCAGCATTTAAATGCTTATACTATTAAAAGAGTTTTAGAAATTCCCGAGGGCCAAAAAGTTTTAATAGCAGCTTATCTGAACAACTATAAAGAGCATATAACTAAACGCAATAATAAAATGGCTTTTTTAACTGTAAGTGATCAGGAGGAAAAAATCGAAGTCATTGTTTTTTCAGATCTATTTAAAAAAATCAACTTTGAGATATCAGAAAACAGAGGACTTTTAATTTATGGAGAAAAAAGTGAAGATCAGATTATTGCCAAAAAAGTTATTTCTTTAAAAGATGAATTATTATTAATCAATATTTCTCAGCTTTCTAAAAATAGAATAGGTAAATTGAAAAGATATTTACTCAAAAAAGGAGGTAATGTTTCGGTTCTGTTGAAAAAGAATAATAGGTTAATAATAACTGCGGCTAAGTATAATATAAACAGCAGTCAGCAGACCAAAGATGAGCTGGCAAGAGCTCTAAATGAATCAGATTATAAATTTATCTAATTTTGGAAAATATTACTTATATTTTGACTGGGAGTCGATAAAATTAAAAAAAGAAGCTAAATTTTGTCTTAAAAATATCAAAATTTCTTGACAATGCTTTTTTGCGTATTATATTATTAAGTGGATAAAGGGGGAAAAATCATGGATGTTAATGCTGATTATATTTTAATTAAGGCCCTGGAAAATGGAGTTACAATTATTGGTTTAACCAGAGGTAAAGATACAAAATTTAATCATACAGAAAAATTGGACAAAGGAGAAATCCTGGCTGCTCAGTTTACCGAAAATGTTTCTGCAATGAAAATTAGAGGTAAGGCAGAGATTATGAGCAAACATGGAAAAGTTAATTCTGAAGGTAAATAATAGCTTTTTTTCCGTTTTTATAACTTTAATTCGGAAATTGAAAGGAGCTTATTAATGTGGCAGGTAGTATATATAGCTTCTTCGAAAGAGGAAGCTGATAATATTTTAAAAATTATGGAAAAAGAAGGCTTTATGATTCAAATTGATGATGCTGGTGCTGGCAGTTATCAAATCAAGGTGCCAGCCAGTGAAGCAGAAGAAGCCTATTCCTGTTTACATAGAAATTTTTAATTGGAGGTAATATATTAATGAAAAAAATAGCAGTACTTACAAGTGGAGGCGACGCTCCAGGTATGAATCCAGCTATTAGATCAGTAGTTAGAACAGCTATTTATCATAATCTGGAGGTAGTTGGAGTAAGACATGGATATCAGGGTCTTATTGAAAAGGACTTTTTTAATATGGATAGAGGTTCAGTTGGGGATATTATTCAGCGTGGTGGAACTATTCTGCTTTCAGCTCGCTGTGAAGAATTTAAAACTGAAGCAGGCAGAAAAAAAGCTTATGAAAATATGAGGGAAGAGGACATAGATGCTCTAGTTGTTATTGGTGGTGATGGTTCACTCAAAGGTGTACAGAAAATTAATGCTGAAAGTGAAATTAAAGCAGTAGGTATTCCAGGAACCATTGATAATGATCTTTCCTGTACGGATTATACAATTGGTGTTGACACAGCAATGAATACGATTTTGGATGCAATTAATAAAATTAGAGATACAGCCACCTCTCATGAGAGAACATTTGTAATTGAGTGTATGGGCCGTGATTCCGGTTATTTAGCTTTAATGGCAGGTTTAGCCGGTGGAGCAGAGTATATTTTAGTTCCAGAAATAGATTTTACACCTCAGGAAGTTTGTGATAAAATTACACAAGGGTTTAAAAGAGGTAAGCTGCACAGTTTAATCTTAATAGCAGAAGGTGTAAAAGCTCCATTTGCAGATTTAGATGAATATAACGGTAGTCCTGGTCTGGCTATGGGAGATTTAATTAGAGATAGAACAGATATGGAAACCAGAGTAACCATTTTAGGTCATCTCCAGCGTGGTGGAAGTCCAACTGCAACTGATAGGATAATTGCCAGTCGGATGGGATATAAAGCTGTTGATTTATTAATAAATGGAGAAAAAAATAAAATGGTAAGTTTTAAAAATAATTCCATTAGTTTTTGTAATATTGAAGACGCAATTGTTGAAAAAGAGTCACTCAATATGGAGATCTTTAAATTAGCTAAAATTTTATCAATGTAAGTAAAATAACTGGGAGGTTAATATGAGAAAAACGAAGATAGTATGTACTTTAGGACCAGCAACAAATGATAAAGAAACGATCAAAAAAGTTGTAAATGCTGGGATGAATGTTGCCCGCATGAATTTCTCTCATGGAGATCATGAGGAACATAAGCAGAGAATTGATCTGGTTAAAGATGTTGAAAAAGAAACAGGTAAAAATGTTGGTTTGATGCTTGATACTAAAGGCCCTGAAATTAGAACTGGAGAGATGAAGGGTGATAAGATTCAGTTAGAAGCAGATACTGAATTAGTAATTAGCAAAGCAGATGTTGAAGGTACAACTGAAAAAATCTCTGTATCCTATAAAGAATTAGCGCAGGATATGGAAATAGGCAACAAAATTTTGATTGATGATGGTCTAATCGAACTTGAAGTTACAGAAATTGATGGTGATGATCTAGTAACTAGAGTTGTTAATGGAGGAGAAATTGGTTCTCGCAAAGGTGTTAACTTACCTGGTGTTAAGGTAAGCTTACCAGCTCTAACTGAAAAAGATATTTCTGATATTCGCTTTGGTGTAACTCAGGGAATTCACTTTATTGCAGCTTCTTTTGTCCGGAAGGCTAATGATGTGATTGAAATTCGCAAGATTTTAGAAGAAAGTGGAGACGAAGATGTTTTCATCATTGCTAAAATAGAAAATCAGGAAGGTGTAGAAAATCTTGATTCTATTTTAGAAGTAGCAGATGGAATTATGGTTGCTCGTGGTGACCTGGGAGTAGAAATCCCTGCAGAAAAGGTACCAATTGTGCAGAAGATAATGATTAAAAAGTGTAATGAAGCATCAAAACCTGTAATTACTGCAACTCAGATGCTTGATTCCATGATCAGAAATCCTCGTCCAACCAGAGCTGAGGCTTCTGATGTTGCTAATGCTATTTATGATGGTACAGATGCAACCATGTTATCAGGAGAATCTGCAGCAGGTAAATATCCTGTAGAGTCAGTAAAAACTATGGCACAGATAGCTCAGGAAGTAGAAAACTCAGAAAGTTATAAAGATAAATTTGCAGGTAAATATGAATTTGCGGCTGATTCTGTAACTTCTGCAATCTCACTTGCAACCTGTCAGACTTCAGAAGAACTGGGAGCAGAAGCAATTATTACCTCAACTGGTTCCGGTCTAACTGCACGTACAGTTTCTAAATATAGACCACAGACACCGATTATTGCAGTTACTCCAAATAAGAGAGTATTACATCAGCTGGCAATGACCTGGGGAGTTTCTCCATTACTTGCAGCCAGAAGTACTACAACTGATGAAATGATGGATAATGCTATTTCCACAGCTGTTGATCACAATCTTATCAAAGAGGGTGATCTGGTAACAATTACAGCTGGTACTCCTGTAGGTATTTCAGGTACCACTAACTTAATCAAGATAGATGTTGTGGGTAAACCAGTTGCTGATGGTCAGGGAATTGGTAAGAGTATAGCAGTTGGTAAAGCTAAACTTGTTAAAACTGCAGAAGAAGCAATGGAAAAGATTGAAGAAGGAGATATTATGATTGCTCCGATGACTGATCGCGACTTTGTACCTGCAATGAAGAAAGCAGCTGCAGTAGTTACCTTCAGTGGAGGTTTAACCTCACATCCAGCAATTGTTGGTCTAAATATTGGTATTCCTGTAGTAGTTAATACTGGTGATATCAGTGATGACTTTAAAGATGGTGAAATAATTACTGTAGATGGTGTTAGAGGCTTAGTTTATAGAGGCCAGGCCCACCTTAAGTAAATCAAAGTAAAATTATATAAATCAATAAGAGGGCGGAAAAATTTCGCCCTCTTATTTATGTTTAAAATTTAAAATATCAGTTTAGCAGAAAAATTATGAGCTATTCACTATTTTTTTAACTTAACACTTTACAACAATAAAGTAATAAAGTATAATAGAAGAAAAGAAATCAAGGAGGAAAAAAAATGAAAAAAAACTTATTAAATATTTTTGTAGTAGTAGTTTTAGCGATTTTACTTATTGGTGGTAATGTAATGGCCGAAGATTCTCTGGCTGAAATTCAGGAAAAGGGTAAAATAGTAGTTGGACTTGATGACAGTTTTCCACCAATGGGTTTTAGAGATGAAAGTGGAGAAATTGTTGGTTTTGATATAGATTTAGCTAAAGAAGCAGCTAAAAGACTGGGTGTTGAAGTAGAGTTTAAAGCTGTTGACTGGGATGGAGTAATTTTAAGTCTCAAAAATGGGATGATTGATGTGATCTGGAATGGTCTCACAATTACTCCTGCAAGAGAAGAGAGTATCGATTTTAGTCAGCCATACCTGGAAAACTCACAGAGTATTGTAGTTCAGGCAGATAGTGAGATTGAAACTAAATCAGATTTGGCTGATAAGGTTGTTGGAATTCAGCTTGGAAGTAGTGCAGTTAGTGCTGTAGAATCTGAGCCAGAAGTACTTGCTACTTTTGAAGAACTGCGTCAGTTCTCAAATAACACTGAGGCCTTAATGGATTTACAGACCGGAAGAGTTCAGGCAGTTGTTTTAGATGTGATTGTTGGTCGTTATTATATCAGTCAGCGTCCGGGACAGTTTAAAGTTTTAGAAGAAGATTTTGGTGGGGAAGAGTATGGAGTTGGTGTTCGTGATGGTGCAGATTCATTTAGAGAAGCACTTAATGATGCTTTAGATGAAATGATTGCAGATGGAACAGCAGCAGAAATTTCTAATAAATGGTTTGGAGAAGATATTGTTCTTAAGTAGGAGGCATTTACTTGTTTGATTATATAATAAACGTATCAGGATATATACTGGAAGGTAGTCTGGTTACCTTCCAGCTTTATTTGGCCACAGCTTTATTTTCTGTACTGGTAGGTATAGCTGGAGCACTGGGAAAGATCTCAAAAATCCCCTTTTTAGAATCAATTCTATCATTTTATACCTGGGTTTTTAGAGGGACTCCACTCTTATTGCAGCTTTTCTTTGCCTATTACGGTCTGCCTGTTCTTGGAATAACATTAAATCCTTTTCCAGCTGCAGTCCTGACCTTTATCTTTAATTATGGTGCCTATTTTACTGAGATATTTAGGGGTGGAATTGAATCTATTGATGAGGGACAGTATGAGGCTGCCAAGGTATTAGGAATGAACTACAGGCAGACAATGAGTAGAATTGTTATCCCTCAGACTGTGAAAAGAGTGCTGCCGGCAACCAGTAATGAAGCAATAAATCTGGTTAAAGATAGTGCCTTAGTGGCTGTGATTGGTCTTGGAGATTTACTCAGGGCTGCTAAAGTGGCTGTAACAAGAGATTTTTCTATTATACCTTTTATAATAGCTGCAGTTTTTTACTTAATTATTAGCTCAGTTATTGTTACAGTTTTCCGCAAATTAGAAGAAAAATATTCTGTATACGAATAGGTGATGATTTTGGAAATGATAAAAGCAAAAGAAATATATAAAAGTTTTGGTGAACTTGAGGTGCTGTCTGGTGTATCTTTTAAAGTACAGCAGGGAGAAGTTATTTCTATAATTGGCCCTTCAGGTTCTGGTAAAAGTACTCTTTTGCGTTCTTTAATTGGTTTAGAAGAAATAGATTCGGGAGAATTATATATAGAAGAGATTTCAGTTAAGGAATCTGGAAAAAAAGCCTATGAAAAAATGGGGATGGTTTTTCAAGGATTTAATCTTTTTCCTCATAAAACGGTAATGGGTAATTTAATTGAAGCTCCAATAGTTGTTAAAGGGGAAAAGAAGTCGGCAGTTAAAAAAAGAGCAGAAAAATTATTGAAAAAAGTTGGTCTCTCTGATAAAAAAGACAGTTATCCGGCCCAGTTATCCGGGGGTCAAAAGCAGAGGGTTGCTATTGCAAGAGCTCTGGCAATGGAGCCAGATATTATGCTTTTTGATGAGCCAACTTCTTCTTTAGATCCTGAATTAGTTGGAGAAGTTTTAACAGTTATTAGAGATTTAGCTGATGAAAATATAACAATGTTGATTGTAACACACGAAATGGGATTTTCCAGAGATGTATCTGATCGAGTAATATTTATGGATCATGGTAAAATTATTAGTGACACTCTTCCAGAAAAAATATTTGTTAATCCTGAATCTGAAAGAGTACAGAACTTTTTAACAAAAATATTGAGTCAAAATAACAGCTCCCTTTAGGGAGCTTTTTTTTTATCCAAAAAATATTTATTTTTTTAGAAGGAATTTTCTGAAAAATATTTAATTATAGTAATAAGGGTTAAAATATTAATAAATTATCTTAGTTTTTAATTTGCTGTGAATGTATATTTGTTTTTAAACAGATATGCTGCGGCTTGACTCAATTTATTTTTAAGTTAATTTAGCTATGGGGAGGATTGAAAATGAAAAAAACTAATTGTTTAATAGGGCAATCCGGTGGGCCGACAGCAGTAATTAACAGCAGTTATAAAGGAATAATTGATGCTGTAGAAGAAGAAAAAAATATCGATAAAATTTATGCTATGAGATTTGGTATTCAGGGCTTTTTAAAAGAAGAGTTTATTGATCTAACTGCTAAAGACAAAAAAGAATTAACTTTGCTCAATAATACTCCTTCCACAATAATTGGTACCTGTAGATACAAAATTGAAGATTACACTAAAAATGAAGAAGATTATATTAAATTTTTTGAGCTGGTGGAAAAACTAAATATTGGCTATGTGTTTTATGTTGGCGGTAATGATTCGATGGATACTGTTTATAAATTAGACAGTTATGCTCGTGAAAAAGGAATTGATATTAAGATATTAGGAGTTCCTAAAACTATTGATAATGATATGATAATTACAGATCACTGTCCGGGTTATGGAAGTGCTGCCAAATATATTGCAACTTCAGTTATGGAAATCGCTAGAGACAGCAGAGTTTATGATGTAAAAAATGTTCATATAATTGAAACGATGGGACGCAGTACTGGCTGGCTTGCCGCTGCAAGTGTTTTGGCTTCTAATGATAAATTGGTGGCACCTGATTTTATTTATCTTCCTGAATCCAAGTTCAGTATCAGTAATTTTGTTAGAGATGTAGAGGAGAAAATGAAAGAACAAAAAGCAATAAATGTAGTGGTCTCAGAAGGTTTAAAGGACAAGAATGGGAATTATATAACTGCTGCCAATAGTACAGCTCATGATCATTTTAAACACAAAAGACTGGGTGGGGTAGCAGAAACACTCGTTCCATTTATCAGAGATAATCTCTGTAAGCGGGTCAAGTCGATCAAGTTTGATGTAATGCAGAGAGCAGCAGCTCATTGTGCCTCCGGAGTAGATAAAAATGAAGCTTATCTGGTGGGAGTCAAGGCAGTAGAAACTGCTTTGGCTGGAGAGTCTGGTTTAGCAATGGCTTTAGATAGAGTTTCAAATAATCCTTACCAGGTTGAAGTAATTAAAGTTCCTGCAGAAAAAATTGCTAATAAGGTCAAACTGCTGCCTGAAAAATATATTAATCAAAAGCAAAATGGAGTCAGTCAAGAATTTAAAGATTATGTACTGCCATTAATTCAGGGTGAAATTGAAATGCAATATATAGATTCCTTACCTCAATTTGCTAAATTAGAGACTGTTGACTAGGAGTGTATGATTTCAGTTTTTAATTAAAGGTCACTTATATTTTAAGGCCTGATTATTTTTATCATAATTATCATTTAGAAACGGGGGGTATATTAATGAATAAAAAACAGTTTGATGTAATGAAAAATGAGAAGGGATTTATTGCAGCTCTTGATCAAAGTGGTGGTAGTACTCCAGGTGCTTTAAAAGGTTACGGAATTTTGGAGTCAGAATATGATGGTACAGAGGAAATGTTTGATTTAATTCATAAGATGCGGAGCAGGGTGATTACAAGTCCGGTTTTTAGTTCTGAGCATATTCTGGGAGCGATTTTATTTAAGCAGACTATGGAGCGGAAAGTAGAAGGTAAATATACAGCAGATTATTTGTGGGAGGAAAAAGGAATATTACCTATTCTCAAAGTTGATCAGGGTAAAGAAGATAAAAA
>Ga0306868_1000417_pt1 | contig 28164 bp, 22 predicted proteins | sample AntRauTorckE6832_FD_190411 | JGI IMG/M metagenome (GOLD analysis project Ga0306868, IMG submission 190411) | Saline lake microbial communities from Rauer Islands, Antarctica - Metagenome Torckler E6 #832 (v2) (version 2) | ecosystem: Environmental > Aquatic > Non-marine Saline and Alkaline >... | reverse complement strand
CCAAACAACTTATTTTTGGAGCTATATATCAGAGAAAAGGGAGATTTGGTTTTAGCGGTGACAGTCTGCGCAACTTTTTGAGATTTTGAGCGTGTTTTAAAACTGCCAATTTGAATTTGATAGTATGGTTGGTTATCAGCAGTGAGTACTGTTTTTTCATTAATATTCCGGTTTTGGTTTTGAGGCGCAACCTTAGCGCTATCGGGCTGGAATGATTGGGAGGTAATGGTAAACCGCAGGTCTTCAATAAGATCTCCCTCTGCAACGGCTTCAATGTCAATATCAAGGGTATCTGGGGTTGATTCAGCATTCAAGAAATCAAGCTGTTGCTGATCTACATTCAGTTGGTAAGAACCGGGCGGAACCTCGTAGGTGTAAAAGCTCCCGTCCGAAAATGTGCGCAACTCTTTGGTAAATGAGCTGTCTTCAGAAACCAGGAAAAGTCTGACCCCGCCAAGAGGTTGGGGGCCATTTTTTTGCTTGCGAACTACCTTCCCTTCAATAATGCCCGTACGGTAAAAGGGAATATCAATTTGTTTAAACTGATTAGGGTCTGCTCTGAAGGAAAATTCTTCTATCTGGGGAACCAGTATAGGGTCTTTAATAGCAGCCTTGTTGATTTCGATATTATGCTTTTCGTAGGGTTGTAGCTGGGTGATACGTATTATGCCGTCATCGCCAACCTGGGTACGGGAGGCCTGATCAAGGCGTACCGCATTATAGGGCAATATTTTTTCGCCCTCATCAAAACTGCCCGAGTTATTTTCATCTACAAACATACGCACAGCGATGCCCGATTGACCCACCAACTGCCGGTTGCCTAAATGCAGTTTCTTAAAATTATGATCGTACGCCACTGAACCGCGAATATTTTGGGTGATGCTAACATTATCTCCGCGGCTTCGCGCCACGGTACTGGTCCTTATTTTGTTGAAGTCGAAGGTAAAATTAAGTTGTGTAAAATTGATGCCGGTTCTGAAATCTCGGCCCACCGAAAGCTGAAGTCTCCCTTCACGCAAAATATCCCGGGAAAGCTGAATATCAGCCTCCTCAAATTGATTCGCATCGGGATTCATTTCCAGTTGAGTCTGCAAAAACATTCCTTTTAAAATGCCCGGGGCAGAAGGGCCACGTGGAAATATGTAGGTGGCCGTGGTTCTTAAATTTGATGATGGAGTTGTGCGCAGCTCCAGCGGGCCGGCCTGTTGATCGGAATACCCAAATCGTAAATTAAGACGGCCAAAACGGGAACTTAAAAAAGTGCGGTAGCGGGTGGTGCTAAATACGTCGCGGTTCCGATATTCACCGGTCAGTCGAAAATTGAAAGGAATATTTAAAAACCGGAACGGCACATAAATACTTGTGCGCAACGACTGTTTAGCGCCCCGTGTGTTTAATATTCCCTGATCTTCCTGAAAATGAGTAAATGAAGTATTTATGCTGGTTGATGAAGGAAAAATTACGCTTCCGTCAATTTGATAAAACCCTGAGGGCACCGCTTCTACATTGAGCAGATATTTGGAGCCCAGACGCGTGGATACCGAACCGTGGGGCAGCGGTTGGGGAATAGCATTAAGGTCATAATAATCAACACCGGCCTGAGCCGTAATGCGCGAGCTAAGCCCAAGCGATGCACTTGACTGCAGCTGCCAGAAATTATCCCGGTTATTAAGCACAAAACTTTCGGCCCTTCCGCCGGATACATTGTATTGAACTTCGCCCTTTCTTAAAAAACGAAAGGGCACTTCAATACGTTGGTCCCGTTCCTGAACGCTGCCGTTGGGTCCAAAGATGCGTACGTTCAGGCGGCTTACACCATACGTAAGCGGCACCTTAAAGCGATAATATCCATTAGCATCGGCCTCTTTGAATGCAATGAGCGTGTTATTACGGTAGAGTTCCACCTCTGATTGCGGGAGGGTATTTCCGTCAATAATGTAGTCTTGAAATAACGTGCGGGGCTGTACCGGCCGGTTGGTGATATTAATGCCATTGATTTGGGTCCCAATAACTCCGTCAGAATTGAGCTGCCCCACACTGATACTGGATAACGCTTTATTTTGATTTGTTACATAGCGCCAGCGAACATTATCTGTACGGCTGGAAAAACCGGCATTTTCATTATATGCACCAAAAAATAACCCTTGAATATCACCGCCCAGTATTTCGGCACCCCCACTAAGGTTATAGTTGTATTGATTTAACGCTTGCCGCTCTGCTGAGGCATTGATGGAGTAGTCTAAAAAAGCGCCGCCCAGTACTTTTCGTTCGCGATTATAGGCCAAAGGGTAATAGTCGTAGCGGGCTCGTTGCTGATCTATTTGGCGCCGCCTGCGTTCACGTTCTTCTTGTTTTTGGATGGGGAGCACGTTTTTTGTTTTCAACCTGAGCGCGAGGCTGCTGGTGTCAATTGCAAAGTTGAGGCCGAATAATTGCTGAAAGTGCTTGGGAAGCAGGTAAAATCCCAATTCACCAACAATAAAATCCTCAGCATTAAAAGAGATTCTGGTTTCGCCCACCTGCCCGTAGGGTTGATCGTAATCCCTGAAGTAGAGCTCATAAGACTGATCTTGTGAAAGATAAGTGCCCGAAATACGCAGTTGGCTGTTATCAATCTCGTAAGGAATGAGCAGGGCATCGAACAGTTGGTTTACCGGCAGGTAGAATTTTCCGTTCTCATACAGGGCACCAATTATTTCAGTTCCGCTGCCACGGTACTGAAAAGAGAGGAACACTTCTTCGGGAGGCGCCGGGTTATGCCGGGGACTTGGCTTCACTTTTTTGGGCGGGAGATGTGCCATACCATGTGCAGATACCCCGTTAGCAGGCAGTAAAAAACCTATGCTCAATAGAACGATATAATAAAAATGCAGAACCATGAAGCTTAATTAAAGCATTGCCGCTATTATGGACAAAATGCATGTATGCTTCTCGAAAGAACGATATTTTGATAAGAAAAGTGAACCGCTAAAAAAAGCGGCTTCAATTTTTATGAAGCCGCTTTACATCGTTACCTAAAAAAATAAACCCGTTACAATTAATTGTAGGTTGAAGTCAACGTAATGGTTCCGGTGTAAGAACCTTCAGCTTGAGTGGCCGTGGGTTGCACCGTACCGCCAATGAAAACATAAATTTCATCATTTGTGTCGATGGTAGCACCAACCGTGCTGGCGGGGTCAAATTCATTGGTGCTGTTGTATGAAGCACCATCTTCCCAGTTGGCGTCATCTGCGGCAAACGTTATTTTAAGTTTGGCGGTGCCTCCACTGCCCTGATCCAGCTGGTACGTATAAGTATTGCCTGTTACGCCTTCATTGGGAAGGGTAAAATCCAAGGTTACGCCTGCACCTCCGGTACCCGCTACCGTAAACTGCCCGGCACTGCTACTGGAGGGATCGACCGACTTGTTTGTACCCTGAAAAACATTGCCAAAAGCCAGATTTTGAACTTGGGTAACGGACATGGCTTTAAGAACCGTAGCGGTAGCAGAGGCGTTGTCATTGGCGCTATTTTGCGCTGTGGCAGACATGTTAATACCTGCTGTTAATACTAAAATAAACGTTGATAGTAAGAATTTTTTCATATCTAAAGGGCTTTGTTAAAATATCAGTACAACGATAAGCAAAATAGCACTATGAAACACATTAGTATTTTTTAATAAAAGGGGGCTTTACACCGAAGGGATGCCTTTGGTGCAAGATCATTTATTTTGTCATCCTGAGGCCTACCACGCTGAAGTAGGTATGGTCTAACGTAGGGCTGTACCTATCGAAGAATCTCCAACGTATTATTATAGCTTTTAAGAGAGAGCTTTCTCCCGATAGTTGTGGGGACGGGATGACAGCCCGGTTTTGTGCCAAAGGCATCCCTGCGGTGCAGAGGGCTCTTAAATTTGTTGGGTTAAAATAATTATTTTTTAGTTCTTGCCATTTGGACCCACCCCCGGCCCCTCCCTATCCGCCAGCCGGCGGACAAGGAGGGGGGATTTAAAAAATAGTTCTATGGGGTTTAAATAATTTAATCAAAAGTGGTTTAATTTACCGATCCTCTGGGTCGGAAAAGTTTATAAAAGCAGGGATGCAAAAATTTCCTGAAATCCCACGAGGGCAGGGTCGCCGACGTACAGCCTACGTAGCCAAGCGAGGTCTGCCGAAGTTTTAACGCAGGCATGGCTACTTCGGCGCAGTTGGCCTTCATAGCTTTAGCGACGTAGCGGTGGGTTATATTGGCAAAAAATCACTTTTGCGTATCTTTTATTTGTCGATACCCCTGTGGCTCTGCCTCGGTGTAGTTCATTAAAAGGGAGCTTTATGAGATATTTTTTGCACCTCCGCCTGCCCGTCATTCACTTTTTATAGTCGAAGGTGGTTGTTTGTACAATATTTTCACTCTGCACTAAATTTGAGGCTACGATACCCTGACGGGTAGTCTCAAATTGTAATTCGGCCGTGTAGGTGCCCGCCGGTTCACCATTCAAATTAAATTTATATTTTCGCATGGTATCAAGATAAATAGCGGCTGATGTACGGTTTTCAAATACGGTGTTTCCATTTTTATCTTTAATCCGCAGGGTTGCCATACCTATAAAGGGCGAATTGCCGGCTTGAGACATTTCACAGAGCAGGTAGGATTTATCTTGGTTGGTATGGGCCGTGATGTTTTTAATGTTAAGGCCGGTGGTTACATCTCCCTTTTTGTAAAAAGCAGCCATAACTTGTTCAAACCGGAAATTTATGCGCGCGGTAATGCCGCTGTCGGCCTGTTGCTCTACCGATGGCGTAAGGGGATTGGAAATTGTTTTTACCCGCGTCCAGTAGGTGCCGTTATCTATATCAGACATATTACGGACGGTCAGGCGTACGGTTTGTCGTTCATTGGGCTGAATGGTAAAATTTTGCGGGAAGCCGCGAATCTTATCAGCAATGGAATATTTTTGACGGGCGGTCTCATCATCATAAATCATGCGGGGGTTGCCGAGGCTGTCGGCGCCGAGATACCCAAATTCAAAGTCTATGGATATTTCCTGTTCCTGGTCCGAGCCGTTAAGTACCACCATGGTTGCAAAACGATTGTTATCATCAATATACAGGGAGGTGGGAGCAATAGCGACCTGCGCATTGGCCGATGCAGGATAAAACGTTACACCGGTAATAATAATTAAAATTACCGTAAGAAAGCTACCGATTTTTTTTATAGTCATTATGAGCGGTCTTTTAGTTGTAAACCTTTGAGAAGTATAAGTAAGCTGGTTTTTTGCATAAATAATCTTTCGTAGGATGACTCCTCTGCCAAGATATTGTGTAGAGACGAATTATTCAAAAATTTCCGTATATGTGTTCAACGGTAATTGTTAAACTTCCTTCATATATGCCGGGTTCTACATCATCAACGGACATGGTGCCAAATAAGTATATGTAGGCTTCAACCTGGTCTAAAAAATTATTGGAGTTGTAATTTTCTAACAGGGTAGAGAACGCCCGGTTGTTTTGCATGCGGCGGGCATCTTTTATGCGATTTTTATTTTTGTTTGCGTATGCCCCATTAAGTGAAACGGGAATTTGATCATCAATTTCTGTATTTGTGTGATGGAGTGCCAGGGGTGGTGCAATGGACACCATTACATGCTGTCCGGCAATTCCTGAAATGCGATAAATGCCCATATTGGCTCCGCCCAAATCAATACTAACCGTTTCCATATTCTTTTTAAAGGTCTCAAATTGAAATGGTTGTACATGGGTTGCCGCCATTTCGGGCTCAATATCCATCGAAATGCGGATGAACTGAGATTGTGCATGCAAGGGCAAAAAAAGTGCAGCAAGGGTGAAGGTAAATATTAAAATGCGTTGGTCGGCTGAATAAAAAAAATGAGCAATAGTAGCACAAATAGAAAATAACATATCCCTTAAACCCCTCTCCCCATAGGGGCAGGCAAAACGGAAAACAAAAGTCCCCTTCTTGGGAGGGGTGCAGGGGTGGGTGAGAATATACTCAAAAAACTTGCTCATGATCGTACAAAATTAATCGGTACACGGTTTATTAAAACTAAATTATATGTGTTCCCAGTCGAGGTCAATATATGTAGGAAATCTCTGGTTTAATGCATTTTGGGGTTAAAAAAAATGACACCTGATAGCGTTCTGATGGTTTTATCAGAACCTGTCAGCGTGCTTAAATCAATGCTTTCAGGTCCTGCGGACGCTGACAGGTTGATTTAAGGGTAACTCCTCAACACGTCTGCTTCAATTATATTCCACCGTTACATCAATAAATCCGCTGTATTCGCCGGGTGCAATATTTCCCACATCAATGGTGCCGCCCAGGTAAATATAGGCCGTTGATTGCGGGGGCGTAAACCCTTCGGTGGGGGGGCGCGGCGGCGGACCGGGGGGCGTTGTTTCTCGTTGCCGTACGGGAAATAGCGCCTGCAGCCCGCTTATTAATGTAGCCTGAGAAAAATTTTCCATTCCGGTGTTGGTATAAGCGGCATTGAGCGCAGTGAGCGGAATTTCATCATTATTGCCGGGGTCCAGCGCCGTAAGAGCATTGGGTTTGGTGATGGTAACAATTACATCAAGATACTGTACGCCGTTGATGCTAATCACCGCCATTCCATTATCGCCGAGGTTTATGGTTCGGGCGCCTTCACCGGAAAGTACGGTGCCGAAGGAGAGCTCATCATTGCCGGGAATGGCATCTACGGTGATGGCATAGTTGCCAAAGTCTCCAAAATTTATTTCCTGGGCCGGACTTTTAATCCCCAGCACCAAAAAGAATAAAAGAAGATATGGCAGCTTTTTAATCATATATATGTAATCTCTATTGTAAACTGGCCTTCGTACGCTCCATTTTTTGCATTGTTTATATTTACGCGCCCTCCCACCCATATATAAAGCTCCCCATTTTCATTGAGCTGTAGTTCACGCGAGCTGGGTTCCAATATTTGGGAGCTGCTTTGGTTATCTTCGGCGCTGGCGGCAACATCATAGCTAAACTCCAGTGGTTCTCCGCTTTGGATGTGAACCAGCTGAAGCCGCGGCTGAAAGTTTATTTGTACGGTGGCATTGGGTATGCCGGAGGCAACCATCTTTCCGGCACTGTCACTTAACTTGGGTGATACATACACTTCTTGCTGGCTGCGTTGCACATTGCTAAAGGTAATATCGCGGATGGTGGTAACCTCTATGGCACTTAAAACGGTTGCCTGTACCGCAATTGAAATAGACTGCGAATCGCCGTCGGTTGTTTGGGCAGCACCGCTTTCAAACTGAAAAATGAAAAGTATTAAGAGAAAGAAATATTTACCCATGGCAGTTTTTTTAGCTGTTGGCACCTATACACAGTAACCTATCGTCTCCTTACGCTTTTGAAAAAGTAATAACCGGTTTTCATCAGCTATTTTTAATCCTTTGAAGTATAGCAATTATTCGTACAACCTGATAACTAAACTCTTTTGTATGCGTTAAATTGTACCCAAAAGCGCATCTGTATTTTTTTATGAAGCGTTAATGGATAAAAGGATTGTACTAAATAGGGAAGGGGGAATAAGGCCTTCCGTTTCTATGTTCGATAAAGCAACAGAAACGAAAGTAGAGTCTGCTTGTTGGGGGAGAGGGCAAACCAAAATTTTATAGGGCAAATAAATTACTCGTACACGCTTAATTGATTGTAGATGGTGGTGTTGAGTAAGTCATTCACACTTAAGTCGGCGTATTTTTTGGTATCACAATCGTACTGGAAATTAATATTTCCGCTGATATCGATATTAATAGCTGAACTGCCATCGCTGGAACCTACCAGAACACTGCCATTAATGGTTGGGGTACCACGGCCTTTAAGCTGATATGCATTTTCGAAGATAACCAGTCCGTTAAACTTAAGGTTACCGGCAAGATCGAGTTCTCCCTCCAGGTCCAGTTCTCCGCCCGACCGTACCACCAGAATGCCATGCCCGTCGGGAATACCCCCGGTAAGCTTGGTGTAATTATCGACAAAGGTGACTGCGGGGTTACTTGCAGTTCCGAGATCACCCTTATAGTTACCACTAATATGATTGGCTGAGGGAGAAAGCTGATCAATAAGATCAGCAACGTCGGTAAAGTTAGTGCTATTATCAATTCCGGCTACCCCCGATGGGTTGCCGCTAATGCCCGACTGATTTCCAACCTCATTAACACCTGCTTGATCAGGGACAACGATACCGGCTTTGTCAGCGCATTGTCCGCTGGCATCATTTCCGCTGATACTCGATGACCCTCCCATGGAAAAATTGAAATTGCCGTTGGCAATGGTTAAAGCGGTCACAAAATCAGGCACCAGCTGCTGGTTTTGACTGATGTCAAAAGCTGAAATAACGCTGTGATCAGCATTACTAAAGGTGGAGTTGGAAGTAATTTCTATGGTATCAGGGTTCACCTGTTGCAGTGAAAGGGTAAGAGAGGCATCTTCATAATTTACGGTTTCCGGGCCTCTCCAGCTATCGTCCTCATTATATTTTTGAATGGCTATTTGTATACCCGTATTTGCCGTATTTTTCGCTTTAACAGCTTCATAGGTATTAATATTTCGTTGGGAAATTCCTTCCCGGCCCGTTACAAAGCCAAAAAAGGTATAGCTTAACGCTACCAGTAAACCTGCACAAATAATAAGCATTGCTCTGCCCATAATATCCTCGTGTTTAGTTACTTAAATTTTTAGGTGCAAATGTTTTTTGCCAGGGTGAGGTAATGTATTCGCCCCCACCGCCCCTCTGCCCCAGTAATTCTCTGGTTTCCATGGTAAGGTTCACCTGAATAAAACGAATATCATCTAAATTAGAACTGCTGACGGGTGCTGTTATTGCGTTTCGGTCCTCATCGAAATACGATAAGTTGAATGAGGTAACCCCGAAGGTTAAGGCCATTTGATTTCCGTCCACGGTGCGATACAGAATATAATCGTCTGGGTTGGAGCCTTTATTAACTGGAGACGATGTGTCGTAAAACCATTCTACAACTCCTGCAGATCCATTATTATCAATGTCAGCCTGAAACCTAATTCGATTGGCCGTGGCAACCGATATCGGATTATTAATAGCCGAAAGTTGCTTATACCCTATTTTGGGAAAATCATAACTAAGTAACTCGGCTACGGTATTTACATTTTGCTGATTTACCTGTCGCATAGTCAGCTCGCTTGAACTTTGGCTGATATTCAAATTCATCGCCAAAATGGCCAGCAAAAGAATACCGCTCACTACAAAACTTGTAATTATTCCTGTATCCATTAGTTATCCCTTTTGTAATAACGTCTTAAATAAGAGAGCCGAATATCCTGATTATTATTTCTAAGATAATCGCTGGTTACCGTTACCACCATTTTTTTAAACATGGTGGGCACCGTTTTACTGCCCGAGGCCATATCGTAATTGGGCGGTGAAACGTATGATACCTGTACACTTAAGTTAAAAGCAAAAGTCCCCGGATCGGTCAATTCGGTGTCAAAACTATCGGTATAGCCGTCGTAATCATCAAAATCATCATAGCAACCGCGGTCATTTCCACAACTACCTGGCCCGGCAGTGGTAAAATCAGTCGAATCTTTGGGGATACTTCCATCAACGGTAAAGGCATCAAACGGTTTGGTTTGTGCTTCTTCAATAATGCTTTGAGCCAATTCAACAGCAATACCTTCCGCCTCGCTTTCTACCTCTTTAAGAGTATTCGTTTGAATCATACGGTTGGCGGTAAGCAGGATCAGCGAAAAGATGATCATGGCGCCCAAGGTTTGTATGACTTCTGAAATTCCAACCATTACTTATATAATTAATATACAATCATTAAAAAAACGTAATGTTTATTTTAATCAGTAGCAATAGCCGTGAGTGAACTGTTATTAATATACGTAATAATTGGGTTAATGGATGTACGATAGTGGCCATATTTTAATCCGGTTCGGGTCCTTGGGTGCAGAACCGTACGTATGTTTGGTGGATCAGAGGGTCGGCAGGAGATAGATTGACACACCCCTCTTTAATCTCGTGGCTGAGCTCCGGTTAGCCACACCTCCACCTACAATCAAGCCGTTCCGCACCAGAGGTACGGAACGAGATGAAATAAAACTGTTGGAATCCCCTCCACCGGAGGGGTGCTCCGTTTACGGGGTGGGTTCATTGTCGGACAGGCTGTCCGACCTACGTAACTCGGTCAGCTTGACCGAGAACAATAATTTAGGTTGAAGCATCTATTGCAGATACAAATTTCCCTGTGAATAGAAGTTGTAAAAGATTTTCTGTAGGGTTAGAATCCATTATCAGGAAATATTATGTGTAAACACACACACTCCCGTCCGAAATAGCCGGCCGGAGCCACCGCTCTCCCCAAGGGGCAGGCAAGAGGGGTTATTTCTTTTTAAAGATTGTGCACATCTTAGACAATCTGGTTCCGTGCCTCCGGTGCGGAACCGTAGTTTAACTATTTTATATACGTCAATTTTTTGCTCAATATTTTTTCGTCTGTCCTTAATACAAACAAATAAACGCCGCTGGCTAAAGAATTTGGACTCCAGGGTTCGGTATGGAAGTCTGCCTGATACTGTTTATCTACAATAGTATCTACTTTTCTTCCCAGTATATCGTAAATGGTCAGGCTGACGTTTGTTTGGAGCGGCACCCCAAATTTTATGGTTGTTTGCTCGCTGAATGGATTAGGAAAATTTTGTGATAACGTGACTTCGGAAGGGATATCACCCGCATCACCCCCGGGGTTAATTTGCAGGATAAAGCGGGCTTTTTCGGCTTTTGATTTTGTCTTAATCGTCATTGAATGTTGTACGCCGGTGTTCGACTTCAATTTTCTTGCTGTATTCACGTCAAAAGAATAGAATGAGTCGGTACTGAAGTCAATTTCTTCACCGGTTTTTTGATCTATAAGGGTGATTGACCATTCTGAGGGAATGCTATTTAATTCGGGCCAGGAGAGGGTAAATCCATCGTTTATGGGGTTTCCTTTGTTAAATCCACCCACAAAAAGGGGAATCTCAATTATTTTACCGAATTGGCGGGGTAAATTGTTGATGGTTAATTGGGTGCCGTCGCCAAAGGTGCTAAACAGTTCAAGAAAAGTATTGGTAAAAGGCGTGAGCCGATAAGCATCCCGGTTGTCTTTGCCGCGGTCGGCATTTTCGGAGAACGATATATACGATTTTGTTTCAAGATTGCCACTGTTAAGCTTTAATTCTATAAACGGATGCCGTTCATTTTTTTGTGAGCCGTTGCGCTTGGTGCGAAAAACACCGCCCACGGTTTTGGCGTCTTCTTGTACTTTCAGTACCGGATTTTGGGCATTGGCTTTAACCCAGAAGGCTTGAAAAGGGGCAATCAGGCCATCACCCAATGAGCCGGTAAAACCATTCCACACCAGGTAATCACCGTTGCCGCCGTTGGCGCTTTTATCCCATACGTAGATGGTGTTATCCATGTTTGTTTTAGTGAAGTTGGCATCATCGTCCCAGTCGATGGTCGCCCCATAGGGATTCCCCACTAAATTAAAGCCGGTATCCGCCTCAGCGGTATAGGTTACATCAAAATTCACTTCCGAACCATCACCGGTAAATTCAGGGCCGCCTATCTCGAGGGTATCGGGGGTTGGGCGGTTATACAGCGAGCTGCCGGCAACATCACCGAAAACAAATACAAAGTGGCCACGGGCTTCTTCCACGGTGTTAGAAGCATTGCCGATAGTGCGGTAGCGCTGGTTATCAGTGCCGGGGAAGGTTTCATCATAATATAATACGCTGGGTTGAAGGGTATCGCCGGGTACGCTTCCGGTAGAATAAAAGGCCCCGGGGTAGCCCTGGGTGACGACCGAATCAAGAAAGTCGGTGTAGGTAGAAGCAACGGGGCTTGAGATACTGTAAAAACCCGGTGTGGGCAGTATAAGCTGAAAGCGAATGGTCCCGCCGGACAGTGACCGGTTGGGTGCCAGCAGATTGGTTCCGGAGCCCATCACTAAATCACCGTTGGTAAGAGTCAGGGTTCCGTTTACCACTACATCACTGGAGGACTCGAGCCGCTCGGATGATTTATCGACGGTTAAATTATTGAACGTATCAAAATTGATCAGTTCCTGTGGATTGCCGCCGGTAAATTCTACGGTATTTGGAGCTTGGGTGACATTATTGGCTGCAAAATCGCCTTGCAGTTGTAGCGTACCTCCGCCGGCGTTTATATCGGCGGTGGTTAAATTGCCGGTTACTTCTAAAATCGAACCGGACTGTATGCTCAGGGTTTGCGAAATATCAGCATCACCGTTATGTATGACCCCATCGGTATTATCGATGGTGAGATTGCGATATGCTGATATGTTATTAATGTTTTGGATACCGGTTTCACCAAAATTAGGATCAAAGGTGACATCGGAGTTTGCAACGTTCATGGAATTAATGGTAACATCACCCCCGATACTGAATGATGCATCGTTACTCAGTATAGTGCCGTTTCCGGTTACATCACCGAAAACCTCAAAACTTGAGCTCGATTCCATGGTTAACGTACTGTTGGTAACCGTCAGTCGGGTATCGGCATTAACTAATCCGTTGGAGGTGATACCTTGGGAACTGGTATTTTCAATATTTAGAATATCGGTGGTGAGGGAACCGGGAATCTGCTGCTCATCAGAGCCATTTAAGGTTACGGTTGAACTGCCCGCATTAAAATTGGCTATGGAGATGTCACCCGCAATCGTAGCTGTAGCCTCATCTACAATAAGTGCCCCGTCTCCGACTACGCTATTTGTAACCGTTATAGAAAAATTGGGCTCCACATTTACGGTAGCACCGGAATTTACCTGCAAAAAAGCGATAGAAACGTTGCTGTCAATAATAGGAAATTGGGTGCCATTAGCCGGATTTGTAGGTATAATGGCAGCTTGCTGTGCAGTAGGTGTTCCTAACGTCCAATTGCCTCCCCGTTCCCAGTCAGTTGGGTTCGACCCTCCTCCGCCCTTGCTTAGCCAGGTATTAAATTCGGTAAATGTTACCACGGCATCATCGTCAATAGCATTTCCGCCTATGAAACCTGTAATGGTGGCCGATTCTATGTTGTTTGAAGACTCTAGCGTTTGCGTATAGGTACCGTTTCCGTTATCGGTAACGGTGCCTTTTAACGTACCTTTCGTGGTTGAAAGGGTCACGGTTTGCCCACCGCTCAACCGGTTATTGCCGAACTGATCTTTGGCTTGTACGGTTATGACCGTTGTAGAAGATCCCGTATTTTCGATAAAGTTGTTGGCGGGGGTGATTGTAGTGACAGCCGGATCGGTAGGGCCGGGGTTGACGGTAAAGCTATTGCTGATACCCGATTGGGTGCCCGAGGTATTAGCAGCACTTAGAGTAACGTTATTTTGGCCGGCTTCGGTAATAGTTACAGACCGGCTGCTTAATATCCCATTCGTCAGGCTGGCGGTTCCGCCCCCCGATGAAATAGTATTTGAAGAAGTGATAGTAACCGAGCCGTTAAAAGAAGTTACGGTGTTATTGTTAACGTCTTGGGCAATGATGCGAATATTAAATGCTTGTCCCGCATCCTGCGTCCCAATAGTAGCGCCGCCCGCTTTTTCTACCGCAAAATGATCGAGCCCGCCGGCTACAAAATTAACGGTGGCATTACCTGATGTGATGGCATCTCCGTTTACCGTAGCACTGACGGTTGCCGGGGCGGCCGTGGTGCTTGATTGCAGGCTTTGTTCATAGGTGCCGTCTCCGTTATCGGTCACACTGCCTGTCAGGATTCCCGCATCGGTTGATATGGTTACATTATCACCGCCGGAATTCAGCTGATTACCAAATTGATCTGTAAGTTGGACTGTGATCAGTGATGTGCTGGATCCATTGGCAACAATATTATCGGGCGCTGCACTTATGGTGGAATTGCCGGGGTCGGCTGCGGCCGGGTTGACGGTAAAGCCGTTGCTCTGGCTGGTGATGTCACTGCCCGATGCATTTTCTCCGGTTACGGAAATAGTGAAATCACCGGCGTTTTCGAGCGCTACGGTATGGGTTACTTCGCCGCCTGAAAAATTGGCGGTATTGTCGCTGAGTCCCGTGCCGGTATTGCCGGTAGAAAATACCAATGCTTTGCGCGTATATTCCGGTTGCCCGGAACCATCTAAAAGACTGCCCGTTCCGTCAAGCGCTTTTATTTTAATAGTGAAAGTTTGCCCGGCGGTTTGGCTGCCAATGGGGGCATCGGAGGTGGTGGTGATTTCAAAGTTGGCCAGTTCACCGCTGTTAAGTATCTGAAAGGTATTACTGGTTACCGAAGTAAGCCCGGAAGCAGCGGCCTGAATAGTATAGGAGCCATTGGTATCCAATGAAAGATTATCAAAAACCGCAGCTCCGTTTGTATTTGTCGCAACTTGCGTAGTAGAGTTATTTCTGATGGAACCCGGCCCGGACGCTTTGGTAATGGTTATGTTAGTGCCGGATTGCGATACGCTGTTACCAAAGGTGTCTTGAATTTGTACAGTGGGGCCGGGATTGAGGGCATTATTTCGGCTGCCATTTTGAGGCTGTGTGGTAAAGCCCAGTTTACTTGCCGCTGCCGCATTTACCGTAATATCGCTGGAAGTAACGCTGGAAAACCCTGATGCGCTAAACTGAATGCTGATGGTATTTGCTACATTGTGTTTTAAATTGGTATAGGTGGCAGCGCCCTGGGCTACAGTCAGTGTTTTGGTACCTTGCAGCGTGCCTGAACCCGCTGCCCGTGCTGCCGTTATCTGGATGCTATTATTACTTTTCACCCTGTTACCAAATACGTCAACAACATGTATGACGGGCTGTTGCGCAAAATTTTGCCCTGCCGTAGCCGTGGCAGAAGGCTGTGTATTTATGGTTAAGGCACTCGGGGCTGCTGCCTTAACGGTAATAGTACCGGAGGTGGTACTTGTTAAGCCAGCTTCTGTGGCTTCAATATTACCGGTACCGGTATCATTCGATGAAAAGGTAGCACTTTTACTGTCACCGGCAGGGGTGATATCCGCTGCATTTACTCCTTCGGTACCATTGACGACCGACCAGCTGTCGGCGGCAATATTTTGCAGGAAATTATTGTTTTGATCTCTGGAAATGGAATAGGCGGTTAGAGAATTTCCTGCCGTTATATTTTGAGCAGGTACTACAACTCCTGAACCATTAGCCTGCGTTTCTACCCTTATTTTTGCAGGAGCACCAGCTACCATGGTTAAAGTACCATAGTTGGTAGTACCTGTAGGAGCACTGCTTCCTGTATTTGTAATATTACCGCTATTAGGCAGAGATCCTGTCGTGGGGCGAACTCTGAAGCCGCTGAATGTAACCTCACCGGGACTGCGGGGTCCCTGATCGCTTGCAGCGGTTACTTCAAAAATAAGCTTAGTGGTGGTCCTGCTTTCAAAGCGAACCTCAAGTTTGGTATTCCCATTACTGCCGGGAGCCAAATTTACGGTAAAAGTAGGCTCTCCACCGCCGGTATCCCATTCGTACCCCGAGGGTGCTGTAAATTCTATAAAGCCTACAGAGATTTGTCCAGCTGATGTTTCGGTTATAACCGGACCGGATAAGGAGGTAAAAGTGCCGCTGTTAAAATCATCAGCCGATATAGCTCCGCCGCCGGTGGCCGGGTCTATTTGCTGGGCATAGCCCATCGCGGCAAGCATCAGAAAAATTCCAAAGCAGACAAACAGCGCAAATAATTTTTTAATACAGTACCTATAGGTCATCACGGATTTTTATCCACACATTTACACTAAAATAGAGATAGAAATGCAAAACCTTGAATTAAAATGTATTAACAAACCCCCCCTAAACTTATTAACAGATGGTAGTTTGAAGGTTCTCAATTAATATAAGGCGCTGTGTGATTGAAATAACACCTTTTTTGTCATCTTGTCCTGAATGCTCAAGATCCTACAAAGGCACTAAGCGTTGATACCATAAGTGCCCATCTCGAAGATAGTAACCTTTTCGAGTTCCCGATGACATTGAGGATGTTTTTAGGTATTCACCCATCGAATTCAACCACTTCCCATCTTATGAGAAAGTAAATGATACGTAATTAAAGAGCTAAAAGGTTTTAATTAAAGTGTTTAACGTTAAGTGCAATTAAAATAAACAGAAACCAGCTTCATTGTAGAGATAAAAACGTTGATATAGAGATTATATTTGACGAATTTTGGTTAAGTCGTTCAATACTAATTTATTTTCAATGAAAATTTTGCTTTTCGGGGCATCAGGACAATTAGGTACAGAATGGCAGCGAATGTTTGCACAGAAGGATGATGATTTATTGGTTATCCCCTACACCTCATCCCAGCTCGACATCACCCGCCCGGAAATAGTTAAGCATGAACTTGTTAAAGAACATCCGGATGTGGTTATTAATTGTGCAGCCTACACCAAGGTTGACCAAGCTGAGGAGGAGCGCGAACAAGCCAGCAATGTAAATGCCAAGGCGGTTGGGCATCTGGCTAAACTATGTGCCCAGCGCAATATCAAGCTGGTTCACTTTTCTACGGATTATATTTTTGCGGGGCATCAAGAAGACCGCAACCATTTCCCCAATGGCTATCCGGAAGATCACCCCGCCAAACCGGTGAACCGATACGGCCAAACCAAATGGGAGGGAGAGGAGGCCATCAAGCAATCCGGTTGCAGCTATTTAATGATGCGTATTTCATGGCTATGCGGTACTGATGGAAATAATTTTGTAAAAACCATGCTGCGGTTGGGTGATGAACATGACGAGCTGCAAGTTGTTGATGATCAGTACGGGAGCCCCACATTTGCTGATAAACTGGTGAAAGACACCCTAAAATTAATTGAACAAGAGCGGGAGGGTACCTATCATCATACATCAAAGGGCTTGTTGAGTTGGGCTGATTTTGCCGAAGCCATTTTTAAGGAGGCAAACATAAAGGTAAGTATTGATCGGATTTCTTCATCCGAATACGTTACAAAAGCCAAGCGCCCGCATTTTTCTAAATTAAATACGGGAAAAATTGAACAACTCGAGATTATTGAAATGGAAAACTGGAAGCCGGGCTTAGGGCGGTTAATAAATAAAATCAACGAAATATAAAGGAGCATGGAATATACAACGACCGACATAGAAGATGTGGTATTGATTAAGCCCAGTGTGTTTACCGACAGTAGGGGATACTTTTTTGAAAGCTACCGAAAAGAAAATTTCCGTGAGGCACAATTTAATGTGCAGTTTGTACAAGACAACGTTTCGCATTCGCATCGGCATGCACTGCGCGGACTTCATTATCAAGTCGAAAATCTGCAGGACAAGCTTATTATGGTTTTACAGGGCGAAATTGTTGATGTGGCCGTTGATCTTCGGCGCTCCTCACCTACTTTTGGAAACTATGTGAGCCGCATTCTTTCTGCAGATAACAAACACCAACTTTTTATTCCCAAAGGGTTTGCCCACGGCTTCTTGGTGCTTTCAGCCCATGCACTCGTGCATTATAAATGCAGTGATTATTATAATGCAGACGGGGAACGAGGGCTTAAATGGGATGATCCACAGTTGAATATAAGCTGGAACGTAGAGGAACCTATTATCTCGGATAAGGATCAGCAGCAACCGCTGCTGAATGAAATTCCGGAAGACGATTTGTTTTGAGTGGCATACTGCCGGGTGGGGCGTGCCCAACCAGCAGTTAGGCACGAGATGGATAAATCAGCCATACCAACGCAGTAGGAATTAGATTTTGTTTGTCATCCCGAGGCAACCAGCGTTTTGGCTGGTTAACGAGGGATCTCAAGTATTGGAATATTTATTTTCTTAGCAAAAGAGAATTCACGTTCTCTCATTTGAGATCCCTCATCCGAAAAACCGGGATTCGGGATGACAGTCTGTGCAGTGGGAAATGTTTTTAACCCCTGGACACGTCATCTCATCATTTAAACACTACTTCGGTATGAAATTCACCCTTTTCGCCCATCGGGTCGATATCATCCGGCAGCTGACGTATAAAATTCTGATCGAAGATTTCACCCACGCTTATAAACTTTTGGTATTCTTCCGCGACCGCACTGATGCGTATCTTCACCGGTTTTAGCAGCAACATCGTCCACAGCTCATTTAAGGGTTTTTCCCAGATTGGGAACCGGCATTTATACCCAGATTCGGTGAATTGCTGTTCGCGCCAGTCGCGAATATCCTGCAGGTACCAATCGCCAAACACAAGATTCTGTACGGCTTTTCCCTGATTCTTCAGCGCTTCATGTACTTTTGCTGTGTAAATGTTGTTGGGGCAGTCCGTTGGGAGAGGAATAAGGTTGAGGGGAAGATTGAGTGCTTTGGCCTGTTTTTTGATGATCCCGATAGGAATATTTTGATGAGGAACACGCTTGGATTTTTCTTCAAAAGTAGTGAGCAGTCTTATATCATTTTTGGGATATTTCTGCCAGTAAGACTCATGCGCTAAATAACTGTCTTTGCCTCCGCTCCAGAATAGAATATCCATATTGTTTATCTCGTATTCACGTGATTTAAATATTATTTTTGACCCACCCTTGCCAAAGGCATCCCTTCGGGGAAATCCCTCCCAAAAACGTCCTCTTTCCTTGTTCCGGGGTTCTGCGGAATAGGGAAGGAGACAGAGGATGGGTCATAATATAGGGTGTCAATTATTTTTTTAAAGTTCTGAATTCTGACTCCTGAATCCTATATTCAGAGCAAGCAAAATACGAAATTTTACAAACCCTGCTACCATGAGTGATACCCAATACTGGTTGATGAAATCTGAACCGTATGCTTTCAGCATTGATGATTTAAAAGAAGTGGATACCGAGCCGTGGGACGGTATCCGAAATTACGAGGCGCGCAATACCATGCGTGATGATATGAATATAGGCGATAAAGTGCTCTTTTATCATTCCAACGTGCGTCCGCCGGTAATTGTGGGAACGATGGAAGTTGCCAGCGAACCGTATCCCGATCACACGCAATTTGATCCCGACTCAAAGTATTTTGATGAAAAAAGCAGTGAAGAAGATCCCACCTGGCAGCTGGTGGACGTCAAGTTTGTGCAAAAGTTTGATGAGCCCGTAACCCGCGATGCCATTAAAGAAGAGGCAGCTCTGCAAGATATGGTGCTGTTGAATCGATTTCGATTGTCCATCACCCCGGTAACCGAAGCTGAGTGGAAAAAAATTCATGAAATGGCTGGAGCGGAAGTCAAGTAGGCCCAATGCAGTTGCAGCGGACAGTAAAAACGCTACTAACTGCCGCCTGCCACTGCTTACTTTTGTGCATATGTTAGATTTTTTTACAAGAAAATATTAATAATGGATAATAATAGAACTCAAGTGCGACTCCGTACCAAAGGCATTTTGCCGGTCCAAAAACTAAAACAGCTTGAAAGAGCCGGGGTTATATGTGCCGAAGATGAATTTCCCATTCAGGATGATCAGTTTCAGCCCAATTCCATTGATCTGCGTCTGGGAACCAAAGCTTACCGCGTGCGGAGCAGTTTTTTGCCCGAGGATGAGGCGGTGAAACACAAGCTTGACAAGCTAAAGCAGTATGAATTTTCCATCGAAGATGGAGCCGTGCTCGAAACAAATTGTGTGTACCTTATTCCGCTACTCGAGCGCCTGCATTTACCCACGCATATTTCGTCACAAAAACCGTTATTTAATTCAAAAAACGCAGATTCCGATGGCCTAAGCGTAATATCAGAAGAGCACCTTTCGGCCAAAGCCAATCCCAAAAGCACCACCGGGCGGCTTGATATTTTTACACGCGTTATTACAGATTATTCTCACCGGTTTGAGGAAATACGACCCGGCTACCGCGGCAAGCTTTATCTCGAAGTGGTGCCCAAATCGTTTCCCATTAAGGTGCGCACCGGCCAACGGCTAAATCAGCTTCGTATCCGGCACGGGCATACCGTCTTGCCGGATCAGGATATTTTACGGCTGCATGACAGCACCCCGGTGTTGTTTAATAGCGATGGATCCGCGCTGTCGATGGATGAAATGAAGGTCAATAACGGGCTCTTTATGAGTGTCAACCTGCAAGAAAAAGACGGACAATTGGTGGGCTACAAAGCTCGAAAACACCGCGATTTAATTGATCTTGAAAATATTAATCACTACAGCGTAGATGATTTTTGGGAGCCGGTGTATGCCCGTCCCGATGACCATTTGATTCTGGAACCGGAAGCTTTCTACATTTTTGCGTCAAAAGAGCGATGCCGCATCCCCGAGCACCTGGCGGCCGAGATGATTGCATATGATACCGGTTCGGGTGAACTGCGCACGCACTATGCGGGCTTCTTTGACAGCGGTTTTGGCGGCAGCGTGAGCGACCAGGGAGCACGGGCGGTGCTCGAGGTGCGATCGCACGATGTTCCGTTTCTTATTGAGGACGGGCAAACCTTTTGCAGCATGCAGTTTGAACCCAATACCGAAGTACCAGCTTTTACTTATGGCGATGATTTTAAAAGCAACTACCAGGGGCAGGGCTTAAAACTGGGTAAGCATTTCAAACAAGAATGATTGTTAAATAGCTCAGGCGTTAACGCCTGAGCTATCAAAGAAGCATGGAAAAAAATTATGGCAAAGGTTACTAAATGCGTCTGCCACAACCGTTCTTTTGATGATATCAAAGAATACGCCCGGGAGAACGAAATATCGGATTTGAATACTCTTCAGGAACAGAAATTTTGCAGTTGTGGATGCCAAATGTGCGCCCCTTATGTTGAGCTAATGCTGGAGACGGGCAAAACAGCTTTTGTACCGGGCGAACCCTATGGCCGGAAAAAAAGAAATAAAAAGTGATTTTTGAAGAACCCGTTGGGCGGTCTGTCTGCCGAAGTGGGCCTCAGAATGATAAAATGTATGGTTTTGCAAAGCCCTCGTGTAAGTAAGTAACTAACAAACATTCATTCATGAATATTTTTTATGCCCCACCGGCCCAAATAACTGCTGATATGATTGAGTTGAGAGCTCAAGAAGCAACTCATGCTACGCAAGTGTTACGGTACAAGCGGGGTGATGATATTACGATAGTGGACGGTGCCGGCGGTTGGTATGAAGGAAAAGTTTCATCTGTTGATTCCGATATGGTCCGCGTAGCCGTTGAAAAATCACAAAAAAATACCCAACCACAACCCGCACCCACCTTGGCGTTGGGTATTATAAAGAAGAGAGACCGGTTGGAGTTTGCCATTAAAAAGGCGGTAGAGTTGGGCGTTAAAGAAATTGTGGTATTCAGGGGAGCGCATTCGGTGAAGCAAAATGTACGCGCTGATCGGTTATCAGCTGTAATCCTATCGGCAATGAAGCAGAGCCTGCAATGCTGGTTGCCGGAATTATCGATCTATAATTCATTGCCGCAGCTGCTGGAAGATCACTCTGAGAGTAACATTTGGGTAGCACACCAAGATGCTAAATCTGCTGATTTTGGAGTGACCCCTTCAAAAGAAGAGCCCTTATTAATTGTGGGACCGGAAGGCGGACTTTCGGAAGAAGAATTGCAATTAATCGGTAACCATGATGGAGCGTACATCAGTCTGGGAGAGAACCGCCTGCGTACCGAGACGGCTACCGTAGCCATGGTTCATCAGTTCAATCTTGGGGAATTGTCAAATCGTTCCTGATTCCGTGGATCAACATTATGATTGGTATATTTCCGGGCTTCACCCCAGAACTGCATGGACGTTTCAATGGCGTTATCAAACACATCGTTAATAACAGGATAATATTTTTTAAGCCCCCATACCTGGTTAGCCAGTTCTGCTTTTAAAATGCCGCCCACCATCCATTGCACTTCTTGAAAGTGGCCTTCAGGAATGATCAGTTTTTTATCATTGAAGTCGGGCGTGGAAACAGTATCAGAAACGGCTAAATTATTTTCTTTAAGTATCGCAAATATTTGCTCATAATCATTCTCGCTCCAGCTAAATTCTTTACGAAAACCGTTGTAATCATTTTCCCATTTGGCCCGAAATGAATCGCCATTTTGGTCCAAATAATTACGAACGTAATCAAACTCCACGCGCTGCTGACGCATCAAGCCTGCAACTGCAGCAGATTGCGAAGTATCTTGTTGTATAATATGGTCTGGGACGATACCGCCACCACCATAAACGGTGCGTCCGGCATCGGTGCTGTATTTGAGCGAGTCGGGCACATGAGAAATATATTCCTGAATGTCGGTGCGGGCATTTACTTCCCGATTGAGTATTTCATAGGCGTATTCTTCGCTACCCGATTTGGAATAGGGTTTTTGAATCAACCGGCCGGAGGGGGTGTAGTATTTTGAAATGGTGACCCGGATTTTACTTGAATCCTGCAGGCCATATTGCTGCTGTACAAGCCCCTTACCAAAGGTACGCTGGCCTATAATAAGGCCGCGATCATGGTCTTGAATAGCACCGCTTACAATTTCACTTGCAGAGGCCGACCCTTCATTGACCAAAACAATGACCGGCATATCTTTAAATTCTCCGGTGCGACGTGATCGGTACATTTCGGTAAACCGGAGGTGCCGGCTTTTGGTGGAAACGATATCCGTGTTTCGCTCAAAAAACTCTCCGGAAATGGCTATGGCCTGACTAAGATACCCGCCGGGATTACCGCGGAGGTCTAAAATAATTTGTTCCATGCCTTTATTTTCCAGCTCTCGCATGGCTTGAATAAATTCGGAGTGGGTGGTAGCCGCAAAGCGATTAATCTTAACATATCCCGTATTTTGGTCAATCATGTAGTTGGTATCCACCGTATAAAGGGGAATATCATCGCGGATGATGGTAAAGTCCAGATTTTTATTGGTGGTCGGACGTTTAATGGTAACCTCAACCTCGCTTCCCTTGGGGCCGCGCAGGGCATTGCGCACGTCCTCGTTCGAAAAGCCAATAGCGCTGCTGTCTTCGATGCCAATAATGCGGTCGCCAGATTGGATTCCGAGCCGGTCGCTGGGCCCTCCGGCAATGGGTGATACAACGGTAATAGTATCTTGAATTACCTGAAACTGAACGCCGATGCCCTGGAATTTACCTTGAAAATTTTCTTCAATGGCCTGACTTCTTTTCGGTTCAATATAAATGGAATGCGGGTCCAGCATTTTAAACATCCCGCGAATGGCATCTTCGGTACGCGCATTCATATCTTCTTGGGGAAACGTTTCACCCACGTAGGTATAGGCTTTCTCAAATTTATTTTTTGATTCCAGCAAGTCATCAATTTTCACATCGCCGAAGGTGGTATCAATGGGCGTACCGGGAATTTCTGCTGTGCTATCAGAGAGGCCTGAAACCAACCCTTTAATGCTGCCCTTATAAAGAGCATTGAGGCTCACATCATTAACGTAATTATCCAGAATTTGCCGCTGTACTTGAACGTATTTGCGAATATTTGTTTCGCGATCGTCCGAGGTTTTCAGCACCGAATCAACCCCGGCGAACCAGAACGCAAACAAAACCAATACGATGGCGATGTTGGGAGCAAGAAATTTATTCAATTTCATAAAGTGAATCAGATTATGTTACAGGTTACTCTTTCATTGAGCGTTATCGGCTCACTTTTTATAACGCAACAGATCTGTCAATCATTGCAGGTTGATTTAAAGAATGTAATGGCTGAGGTCTTTGTCTTTGACCAAATCATTGAGCTGCTTGTTCACATACTCTTTATCGATGGTCACCTTCCCGGAATTAATATCGTCAGGGACGGCAAATAACAGCTCATCAAGTAGTGATGACAGGATGGTGTGCAGCCGTCGGGCGCCAATATTTTCTACGGCCTGGTTGACCTGCGCAGCGATAGCGGCAATTTCTTTGATGGCGCCTTCGGTAAATTCTATTTCAACGCCCTCGGAGGCCAGCATGGCCTGATACTGTTTAGTAAGCGCATTTTTGGGCTGAGTGAGGATATCAAAAAAGTCACTTTCGGTAAGGGAATTAAGCTCAACGCGAATGGGCATGCGTCCCTGCAACTCCGGAATCATGTCGGACGGTTTGGATACGTGAAAGGCCCCGGAACCGATGAACAAAATATGATCGGTTTGCACCATGCCGTGCTTCGTTTTTACCGTGCTGCCTTCAATGATGGGCAGCATATCGCGCTGCACGCCCTGCCGGCTGACATCACTGCCACCGCCGCCGCTTTTTCCGTTACTGCTGTCGGTAGCCACTTTGTCAATTTCATCAATAAATACAATGCCCTGCTTTTGCACGCGGGCCAGCGCTTCTTCGACAGCCGCATCGTGGTCAATCAGTTTTTCGGCTTCCTCATCAAGCAGAATTTCACGCGCTTCTTCGATGGTAACGTGCCGTTTGGAGGTATTATCCTTGCCCGACATATTGCCAATCATATCCTGCAGGTTGATGCCCATTTCATCCATGCCGCCCTGCGGGCCAAATACCTGCATCATGGGCGCTTTGTTAGACTGTATCTCAATTTCAATTTCACGGTCTTCGAGCTCTCCATTTTGCAGTTTTTTCCGAAACTTTTCCCGCGTACGTTTATTCAGTTCTTGGTCGCTGGCATTGTCGGGATTAAATTCATCATTTGATTGAAAGCCGGTACCGGGTTCTTCCTCTGAATCCTGCACAGGAGGGATGAGAATATCCAGGATGCGCTTTTCTACAATTTTTTTGGCTTTGTCTTGCACACGATCCTGCATCTCCGTTTTCACCATGTTGATGGAAATATCAGTGAGGTCGCGAATCATGGATTCCACATCGCGGCCCACGTAGCCCACTTCGGTGAATTTGGAGGCCTCAACTTTAATGAACGGAGCTTCGGCCAGGCGGGCCAAGCGGCGCGAAATTTCGGTTTTGCCTACGCCCGTGGGACCGATCAGCAGAATGTTATTGGGCAAAATTTCATCACGTATTTCTTCATCCGCATTCATGCGTCGCCAGCGGTTGCGCAGGGCAATAGCTACCGAGCGTTTTGCTTCATCCTGGCTGATTATATACTTATCCAGTTCAGCAACAATTTGCTGAGGAGTTAGGTTTTGCTGTTTTACAAGTTTTTTCATGGAACTATTCTTCAATTTCTAAAATACTCAGATTATGATTGGTATAAATGCAAATATCGGCGGCAATGTTCAGTGATTTTTCAATAATTTCTTTGGCCGAAAGATCTGGGGCATCTTTTTTGAGCGCCCGTGCAGCCGCCAGTGCAAATGAACCGCCGCTGCCAATGGCTAAAATATCATCATCGGGCTCAATTACATCACCCTGACCCGAAATAAGCAACGCTTGATCTTTATTCATCACAATGAGCAGCGCTTCGAGTTTTCGCAGGAATTTATCTTTACGCCATTCTTTTGCCATCTCAACGGCGGCCCGTTTCAGGTCGCCATTATACTCTTCAATTTTGGACTCATATTTTTCAAACAGGGTAAAGGCATCGGCGGTAGAGCCGGCAAACCCCGCCACAATTTTTCCTTCATGCAGGCGCCGAACTTTGGTAACGGTTGCCTTCATCACGGTTTTATCCATGGTGGCTTGTCCGTCGCCGCCAATGGCCGCTTCTCCGTTGTGGATAACGCCCAGTACCGTGGTAGCTTTAAGTTGCGGAATACTCATAGTGTGAATCTAAATAGGTTGGATTAATAAGACCGTGTGATGCGATGATCAATTGTGAGATTTTTTCCTGCTCCCGTTAGATGAGGGCCGCGGTTTGCGCGTATCGGTGCCGTCTTTGGCATAATAGCTTAAGCTGCCCGATTTGCCGCGCCCAAAATCAGATTCCTGGGAATCCTGGCTCTCGTCTTTGATGAGTTCATCAATATCCTGGTTACGCATCACGGCGTCTGTAATTTCAATATCCGAGCCGTCGAGCGTCACTTTATATTCGTTCAGTGAAATGGTTTCATCGGATACGAACGAAATTTTCAGGAAGTAGTGCATCATCCATTTGCGGCGGATGCTCAGCAGTCCCTTCTCGAGATGTGATTTTAAATACGGGTTGATGTAGATATCAACAGCCCGGTAACCGGTGGTGTGCTTGAATTTACTCAACCAGGCGTCGAGGTCGGCGATGATGGTATTGCGCGTAACCACATTGCCGGAACCGCCGCAGGTAGGGCACTTTTTAGACACGGAATTTACCACGCTGGGGCGAATGCGTTGGCGGGTGATTTGAACCAGCCCAAAATCGCTCATCCCAATAACGTTGGTTTTGGCCGGGTCCTTTTTGAACTCCTTCATCAGCTCATCGTAAATTTTCTTACGATTATTATTTTTCCGCTGATCAATGAAATCAACCACAATAATGCCGCCGATATCGCGCAAGCGCAGCTGTTTGGCTACTTCGCGGGCCGCTTCTAAATTCGTTTTCAGGGAGTTGTCTTCCTGTTTTTTCTTGGCTGCATAAGGGCCCGAGTTGACATCAACCACGTACATGGCCTCGGTTTGCTCAAAAATAAGATACCCGCCGGAAGGCATACGCACCCGCGGACTAAAAATGGAATCCACGTCTTTGGCAATATTCATGTGATCAAAAATATGATCACTGCCTTTATGTATTTGTACATTTGGCACCATTTGCGGGGCAATCTGGCCCACATATGATTTGATATTACGATGCATTTCCTGGTCGTCAATCAGCACACGGTCGTACTGCTTGGCAAAGAGATCACGTATCAGGCTTTCGGTCATACCCAGATCTTTGTGCAGCAGGGAAGGCGGGTCTTGCGTTTTTAGCTTGTCGAGAATCTTCTCCCAATTTTTTAGCACATCGCGCATATCATCTTCAATGGCCTGCTTCTCTTGGCCTTGCGCTACCGTGCGAATAATGACCCCAAACCCTTCGGGCAGCATGGAGGCGACGGTACTTTTGAGGCGCCGTTTTTCTTTATAATTGTTGATTTTCTTGGACACCGCAATATATTCGCCCATGGGGATGAGCACTAAATACCGACCCGCAATGGTAATATCGGTTGAGATGCGCGGTCCCTTGGTACCAATCGGTTCCTTGACAATCTGCACTAATAGCTTTTGACCGGCACGCAGCATTTTACCGGCAAAAATCTGCTTTTTGTAGTTGGGCAGGTTATCAAAATTGGTGTTGGAAAGCTCCTTGCGCACGTTTTTGTGAATGGCTTCGCGACCGTTGAGCATCTGGATATAATCCTTGAGATGGTCGCCGGCGTCAGAGAAGTGCAGGAAGGCGTCTTTGGGGGTGCCCATGTCGATGAAGGCCGCCCGGATACCGCTCATTACTTTGTGAACCTGTGCAACATAAATGTTGCCGACCGTGCGCTGGTTCTCTTCTGATTCTATAAAAAGCTGTGCTAATTCTCCATTTTCAAGCAGTGCAATGCGGTTCTGGTTCCCCGAACCGTGAATAATAATTTGATTTTTCATTGAAAAATACCTGTTTCATGCTGCTGCTGGCCGCCGCGGATATGCGCAGTAAAGAATATGAGGGAATAAAAAGCATAGATAAAAAAGTCGTTACATTCTTTCCAACAAGCGGACATTCAGCAGCCGCTGCGTTAAAATTCTCGTTAAATATAAAATGTCTGTAGGGCCGTTGAGTGTTTCCAGAGAGGGAATCGTAGGGTGCAATTAGGCTCTCGGAAGCTGAAACCCTGCAAAATGCGGCAGTTAACAACTTCCAAATATGAACAAAAGAGTGAATCAAAAAGCTAAAAGTTTTATAAAATTTCGGTCGAGCTATTTGCAGTACCAATATCTTCTGAAAACGCCGGAAAAATTTTCCTTCAATGACGCTACTTATAATATAGTAAAGTAATTGGAGAACTTTTAGTTCATTTGTACAGGATATTTCTATTGAAAGATTACATCCTAAAAATAAACTGTCATCTCGATCGGGGGGCGGGGGTAGATATAAGGAGATTCTTCGACTACACTTCGTTCCGCTCAGAATGACAGCTTTTTTGTAAGGATACACTTTGAAACTTGTCTTACAAATATGGGGGAAAAGAAATACCACATTTATATGCTTTCAAACCGTTATGATACCGTAATTTATATTGGTGTCACCGGCGATTTGGTAAAAAGAATTTGGCAGCATAAGCAAAAAGAAATGGACGGCTTTACAAAGCGATATAATGTGGATAAGCTGGTTTATTATGAGGAATATGCTAAAATTTATGATGCCATTGCACGGGAAAAGCAATTAAAAGGCTGGACCCGAAAAAAGAAGGAAAAT
>Ga0306868_1000415_pt1 | contig 28320 bp, 27 predicted proteins | sample AntRauTorckE6832_FD_190411 | JGI IMG/M metagenome (GOLD analysis project Ga0306868, IMG submission 190411) | Saline lake microbial communities from Rauer Islands, Antarctica - Metagenome Torckler E6 #832 (v2) (version 2) | ecosystem: Environmental > Aquatic > Non-marine Saline and Alkaline >... | reverse complement strand
GGGTATATGATCTGACTGATTATGCAAAAGAGGAATATAATAAGTTGATTGCAAGTGATAAAGAAGATAAAAATGCTGCAGATGCCTGTGTTGAATGTGGAATCTGTGAAGAAAAATGTCCACAAAATATAGAAATAATTAAACAGCTGCAGGAAAGTCATAAAGCCCTGGCTTAAGTAATTTTAACTTATTAGCTTAAATCTAAAATTTTGGGGATGATAAAAATGAATAAAAATTTATTAGAAGAATTTGCTGATTCAGTTATTAAAGAAAAAAATGATTTACTTACTTTTTGGCTGAATAATTCTGTTGATAAAAATTATGGAGGATTTTATGGTCAGGTCTCGGTATCTAATCAAGCAAAGCCTGAAGCTGATAAAGCCTTAATTTTAAACAGCCGTATTCTCTGGAGTTTTGCCAATGCCTACCGCGAGGATAAAAATCTAGATTATTTAAAGATGGCAGATAGAGCTTATGATTATCTTCTTGCCAATTTTGAAGATAAAAAATACGGTGGTTTTTACTGGCTCCTTGATTACAGAGGAGAGGTTAAAGAAAATAAAAAACAGATTTATGGACAGGCTTTCTGCATCTATGCATTTAGCGAATATTATCGGGCCACTGATAATGAAGATGCTTTAAAAAAGGCAGTAGATCTTTTTGCTATTCTTGAAAGTAAAAGTTATGATCCTGAATACGGCGGCTACTTTGAAGCCTACAGCAGAGACTGGTCACCGGCAGAGGATATGAGTTTAAGTGAAAAGGATATGAATGTGGCCAAATCAATGAATACTCATCTTCATATTTTAGAAGCATATACAAATTTATATCGTGTCTGGCCTGATCCAGAATTAAAAAAGAAATTGCAGGAATTAATAGAAGTTGTACTCAACAATATTGTTGATCAGGACCAGTATCGATTTAAGCTCTTTTTTGATCAGGACTGGACCTCAAAATCGGATATTATTTCCTATGGTCATGATATTGAAGGAAGCTGGTTAATTTATGAGGCAGCAGAGGTACTGGGAGAACAGGTAGTTCTTGATTTTGCAGAGGATTATGCTCTTAAAATGGCTGCTAAAGTTCTTGAAGAAGGTACTGCAGAAGATGGAAGTATTTATTATGAATCTGAAGCTGGTGAATTAGATAAAAATCGGCACTGGTGGCCGCAGGCAGAAGCCGTTGTTGGTTTTATTAATGCCTATCAGTTAAGTGGGAAAGTAGAATTTATTGAGGCTGCGGTTAAATGCTGGCAGTATATTGTAAATAATTTAGTCGATCAGGAAAATGGTGGCTGGTACTGGCTGACAAATGATCAGGGAGAAGCTAATTCTAAAGCTAAAATTAATGCCTGGAAGTCTCCCTATCACAGCAGTCGCGCCTGCTATGAAATTATAAATCGAATAGAGCAAATTATTGCCTAAAAAATTATTTGAGGTGAAATAAATGGATTTAATGCAGAAACCAGATAAGGATGAATTTCAAACACGACTTCGTCTCTTAAAAAAGAAAAGACAGAACTTAGTTGAAAGAAAAAACGAAAGGGCAGAACCGGGAAATGGTATTTTTTACCGCTATGAATATCCCGTTTTAACAGCAGACCATACTCCAATTTTCTGGCGTTATGATTTAGATTATGAAACTAACCCGTATTTAATGGAAAGACAGGGTATTAATGCTACCTTTAATCCTGGAGCTATTAAATTGAATGGTAAATATTATTTAATGGTTAGAACTGAAGGTAATGACCGCAAATCATTTTTCTCAATAGTAGAAAGTGATAATGGGATTGATAATTTTGAATTCTGGGATTATCCTGTTGAAATACCAGAAACAGAAAGACCTGATATTAATGTCTATGATATGAGGCTGGTTAAACACGAAGATGGCTGGATTTATGGTATTTTTTGTACAGAGCGAAAAGATCCTGAAGCTGACCCTGGAGACACAACTTCTGCTGAAGCACAGGCCGGGATACTAAGAACAAAAGATCTTAAAGGCTGGGAACGGCTACCTGATCTGAACACTCCCTCTCCTCAGCAGAGGAATGTAGTATTACATCCAGAATTTGTGGATGGTAAATATGCATTTTATACCAGACCGCAGGATAGTTTTATTAATACCGGTTCAGGTGGTGGAATTGGCTGGGGTTTAGCAGAGGATATTGAAAATCCTAAGATTAAAAAGGAAGAAATAATAGACAAAAAGTTTTACCATACTATCAAGGAAGCAAAAAATGGCCAGGGAGATGCTCCAATAAAGACTGAGGAGGGCTGGCTGCATATTGCGCACGGTGTCCGTAACACAGCTGCCGGTTTGCGTTATGTTATTTATGCTTTTATGACAGATTTAGATGATCCAACAAGGGTGATTTATAATCCTGGAGGTTATTTAATAGCACCAAAGGGAGAAGAAAGAGTTGGAGATGTTTCCAATGTTGTTTTTGTTAATGGTGTAATTAGAGAAGATAGTGGCAGAGTTTTAATTTATTATGCTTCTTCTGATACCAGGATTCATGTAGCAGAGACTTCTGTTAATAGATTAGTAGACTATGTTAAAAATACACCTGAAGATAAACTTCGTTCAGCAGCATCAGTAGAGAAAAGAAAGAAATTAATTGAGAAAAATCTTAAGCTCATTAAAAATAACTAGTTAAAATTTATAATAAATATGTTAGTGGATACAATTAATATTTGTGTCCACCTTTTTTCATGTTCTAACATAATAAATTAAAATTTTAAAAAATATAATTAATTTTAAGATACACTTGCAAGTTAAAATTTAAAGTGATAACTTAAGATATAAGAATTAATTTAAAAGTTAAATTAAGATGATTGCACTGTGAAAAGTCTAAAATAATCTAAAAATACAAATAAAAAAATTAAATAATTGGGTTAGGACATTTGTCCGGTGATATTCTAGATAATATTATCCTAAAATCACATATCTCAACCTGGAAGTTCCTTTTCAAGTGCATATTTCCGGTTTTGATCTCTTGATATTCTTCTCCGACCAGTTTTGTTCGTAGTTGATTTCTATCATGTCTTTTTTGAGTAAAACGAACAGTCATTGATTTTTTCTGTTCACTGATGGGACACTTTGATCTGAATTCACAGCTTTCACAGTCTTCTTTTTTAAACCAGGCAGCATAGGTATCATTACTTTCTAGATACTTATCTCGCTCAGGCTGATGACCCATGGGACAGGAGATAATCCCCTTTTTTCCAGACAGCTCAAAATTAGCAGTAGAGTATTTAGGGTTACTACCAGTTAATTCAGTTGGAATAATTTCAGTCTCAGTTTTTAAAGCTGACTTAATAGAATCAGAACCATAATATGCTCCATCAACCACATAAATTAAAAAGGAGAGAGTAGTTATGTTATTTGAAATGTCACTGGAAGAGATGCGAAAATATAAAGGTTCCAGTCCGCAAGCTGATGATTTTAATCAGTACTGGGATAAAGCATTAACAGAAATGAAAGCTGTTGATCCTAAAATTGAAATTAATGCTGCAGCTTTTCAGACTGATTTTGCTGATTGTTATGATCTATATTTTACCGGTGTTAATGATGCCAGAATTCATGTTAAATATATAAAACCTAAGAATATTGAGGCTAAACACCCTGCTGTAATCGAGTTTCATGGTTATGGCTGCAAAATTGAAGACTGGTCAGATGAATTACAATTTGCTGCTCGTGGTTATTCATATTTTGGAATGGACTGTCGCGGTCAAAATGCCGGTTTTTCTGAAGATACCGGTGGAGTAAAAGGAAATACTAAAAATGGCCATATTATTAGAGGTCTCTCAGATGATCCAGATAAATTATACTACCGAAATGTATTTTTAGATACAGCACAACTAGCTGGGATAGTAATGGAGAGAGAAGATATTGATGAAAATCGTGTAGGCGTATTTGGATATTCTCAGGGTGGTGCTTTAACAATTGCCTGTGCAGCTCTGGAGCCTCGAATCAAAAAAGCAGCACCAGTTTATCCATTTTTAAGTGATTATAAAAGAGTAACTCAGCTTGATATAGGAGCCAGTGCTTATTCAGAATTAAGAGAGTACTTTCGAAAATTTGATCCTCTACATAATAAGGAAAATGAAATCTTTAATAAATTATCTTATATAGATATTCAAAATTTAGCTGATCGAGTTGAGGCTGAAGTTTTGATGACTACAGCTATTGCTGATCCCATTTGCCCTCCTTCAACCCAATTTGCTGTTTATAATAAGTTGAAGAGCAAAAAAGATATTATAATTTATCCTGATTATGGACATGAGGATTTACCAGGTTTAAGAGATAGACACTATCAATTTTTTAATTACTTATAGTTTAGAAGAATAAAATTCTAAATAAACTTTTGTTAGGGGCGATAAATAATGGCTGAACTAAAGAAACTCTGGAATTATGTGCGTAATTATAAATTATATTTATTTGCTGCTTTAATTTTTATAATTTTTAATGTGCTTTTTTCAATGATTCCAGGTTATTTAAATAGAAGAATTATCGATGATGTAATAAATGGCCAAAAAATGGAGCTGCTGGCTGGTTTTTTAGTTGCCTATGTGATTGCTAATTTGCTGAGAGCAACTGTCATAATGGTTCACCGCTATTATACAGAAAGTTTATCTCAAAATATTTTGAGAGATTTAAAACAGGATCTTTATAATCATCTGCAGCAGCTTTCCTTCAATTATTTTAATCATAATCGAACTGGAGAATTAATGTCCAGAATGACAGGAGATATGGAAGCGGTTCGAATGCTTTTTGCCGAGGGAATGTTTCATTTTGTCAGATCAATTTTTTATATAGTTTTAGTAATGGCAGTTTTAATTCCTGAAAGTCTAAAATTATCTCTTGTTTCACTGGCTTTAAGTCCTTTAATTGGTTTTTTTGCTTACAGGCTAGGAGTAAGAATCAAACCAATTTTTAGGCAGGTTAGAAGACAGTATTCTGATTTAAATTCAACTGTTCAGGAAAATATATCAGGGATTAGAATAGTTAAAGCCTTCCATCAGCAGTGTTATGAGATGGAAAAATTTGATGAAGAGAATAATGACTATTTCACTAAAAATTATAATGCAGCTAAAATTTGGTCAAAGTATTTTCCAATAATGGAGTTTCTGGGTGGAATGAGTACGGTGCTGCTCCTATTTTATGGGGGCCGACTTGTAATTCAGGGAGAAATCACCCTTGGTGTCTGGATGCAGTTTAATTCTTATCTCTGGATGTTAATTATGCCGATGCGGATGATCGGCCATCTTGTAAATATGTTTTCCCGCACCAGTGCTTCTGCTGAGAGAATTTTTAATGTTTTAGAAACTGAACCAGAAATAAAAAATAAAGAAAATGCAATTAGTGTGGATCGGATTAAAGGTGAGGTTGAATTTAAAAATGTATCCTTAAGTTATGAAGAAGAAGATATTTTAAAGGATATTTCCTTTCAGGCCAGTCCGGGAGAGACGGTGGCAATAATGGGAGCAACCGGAAGTGGAAAATCATCACTGATTAATTTAATTCCCCGCTATTATGAAGTAACAGGTGGCCAGGTGCTAATTGATGGAGTTGACAATAGAGATTATGATCTGCAGAATTTAAGATCTCAGGTCTCAATTGTAATGCAGGATGTATTTCTTTTTTCTGAGTCAATTGCTAATAATATAGCCTATGGTCAACCGGCCCTTGATTTAGAAAAAATTAAGAGAGCTGCTTCTGTCAGCAGTGCGCGAGAATTTATAGAAGAAATGGAAGCTGGCTTTGAAGAGGTAATTGGTGAGAGAGGAATGGGACTCTCTGGTGGTCAAAAACAGAGAGTATCTCTGGCTCGAGCGATTGTAGAAGAGAGCCCAATTTTAATCCTTGATGATGCAACTTCTGCTGTTGATATGGAAACAGAGCATCAGATTCAGCAGGCTTTAGATACTATGGATCAAAAAAGTACAGTTTTCTTAATTGCTCACCGTATTTCTTCTGTCCGGAATGCTGATCAGATTTTAATTCTGGATCAGGGGAAAATTATTGAAAGAGGGACTCATGCAGAGCTGATCAGTAAAAAAGGAAACTACTATACAATGTTCAAAGAACAGTATAAGGAAGTAATAGATGAGGAAGAAATTGAAGAAAGGTGGGTGAATTAAATGGCCTATAATAGATATTTTGAAGACGAAGAAATGGAGAATCTCGATCCAAATAATATCAAAAGAGTGCTCTCTTATTTAAAACCATATAAATATAAGGTAGCTTTCTCACTTTTCTTAATGGCCATGGCCGCCTTTGCTGATCTTTTAGGTCCTTATTTAACCAAAATTGCAATTGATAATTATATTTCAGCCGGTGATTATAGAGGTCTGACAATGATCAGTCTTTTATTTATGAGCTTACTGGCAGTTAATGGTCTGGCTGTTCGGTTTCGCGTTTTAATAATGAGCAAGGTCGGACACAAGGTTGTCCGTAATATCAGGCAGGATCTTTTTCAGCATATTCAAAAATTATCTTTCAGTTATTTTGATTCTATTCCTGCCGGTAAAATTATTGTTAGAGTAATGAATAATGTTAATTCACTACAGAACTTATTAGAAAACGGGCTGATTAACATTATTACTGATACTTTTCGCTTTCTGGCAATTTTAGTGATTATGCTCAGTCTGGATCTGCGCTTAACCTTAATTTCAATCACAGTTATGCCCATTCTTATCTTTTTAATATTCATCCTAAAAAAGAAAATTAGGATTGGCTGGCGCCGGGTTCAGAAAAAACGCTCCAATATGAATGCCTATATTCATGAGAGTTTAACTGGAATGCAGATTACCCAGGCTTTTGTCAGAGAAGAAAAAAACAGCGGCATTTTTAAAAAGCTGCAGGACGATTATGTCAGCAACTGGATGAAAACAGTAATGATGTCACATGGTATTTTTCCAATTGTGCTTTTGGTTAATACTACCAGTGTTATAATCATGTATTTAGTGGGGATTAGAGACTTAAATGCCGGTCTGGTAACAATTGGTACTCTGATAGCCCTGCTGCAGTATATCTGGCGTTTATGGCAGCCGATTATTAATATCAGCAATTTTTATAATCAAGTTTTAGTTGCAAATTCAGCTGCAGAAAGAATATTTGATGTACTGGATACTGAGCCGGATATTCTGGATCAGCCAGATGCTGAGGAAATGCCAGAAATTGAAGGTAAAGTTGAATTTAATAATGTAACTTTCAGTTATGAAGAAGATGGAGAAATCATTTTGAAAGATATGAATTTTGAAGTTCAGCCGGGAGAGACTATAGCTTTTGTTGGGGCAACAGGAGCCGGTAAAAGTACAATCATTAATTTAATGACCCGTTTTTATGATATTGATCAGGGCAGTATTTTAATCGATGATCTTGATATCCAGCAAGTAAAGGTAGCTTCACTAAGGAAACAAATCGGAGTTATGATGCAGGACACCTTTATCTTTTCGGGTTCTATAGCAGACAATATTCGTTATGGTAATTTAGATGCCAGCCGAGAAGATATAGAAAAAGCTGCTGAAATGGTCTATGCAGATCAATTTATCCGCGAAATGGAAAATGGATATGATACTGAGGTTAATGAGCGTGGTTCAAGATTGTCAGTAGGCCAAAGACAGCTAATTTCTTTTGCCAGGACCATTCTTTCGGATCCTAAAATCTTAATTTTAGATGAGGCTACTTCCAGTATTGACACTCAAACTGAGATTTTAATACAGAAAGCAACTCAGGCTGTTTTAAAAGGAAGAACTTCTTTTGTAATAGCTCACCGCCTTTCGACTATCCGGAATGCAGATCGAATAATGGTCTTAGAAAATGGAGAAATTGTTGAAGCAGGAAGTCATGAGCAACTGATTGCTAAACAGGGACATTATCATGATTTATATATGGCACAGTATAATAGAGTAATCTAATATTTTTCTATATCATATTCTTTAAATATAAGGAAAAGAATGTTATAATAATTATAGAAAATTTAGTACTTAAAAAAAGAAGCTCAAAAGATTTTACAGTACTTTTAAATTCAAGGAGGTTAAATTAATGAAGTATAGAAATTTAGGCAAAACAGATTATGAAGTTTCAGAAGTTTCTTTTGGTGGCTGGGCAATTGGCGGTACCTGGGGAGATGTAGAAGATGAGCAGTCAATGGCAGCTTTAGAAGAGGCTGTAGATCAGGGGATTAACTTCTTTGACACTGCTGATGTTTATGGAGATGGCCGCAGTGAGCGCCTGATGGCTAAACTGAGAAAAGAAACTGATAAAGAGATAAATATAGCTACTAAGGCAGGTAGAAGACTTAATCCTCATACTGCTGAAGGCTATAATAAAGAAAACTTAAATAAATTTGTGGACCGCAGCCTTAAAAATCTGGATGTAGATACTATTGATCTACTGCAGCTGCACTGTCCTCCAACTGAAGTTTATGATCAGGAAGAGCTATTTGAAATCTTAGAAGAGATGGTTGAGGCAGGTAAAATTAATAAATATGGTGTCAGTGTTGAAAAAGTAGAAGAGGCTATGAAGGCTTTAGAACACGAAAATGTGGCTACTGTGCAGATTATCTTCAATATGTTCAGACACAAGCCGGCTGATGAATTTTTTGCAAAGGCCAAAGAAAAAGGTGTAGGGATTATCTGTAGAGTGCCTCTGGCAAGTGGTCTCTTAACAGGTAAATTTTCTAAAGACTCTACTTTTGAAGAAGATGACCACCGCAACTTCAATCGAAATGGTGAAGCTTTTGATAAAGGAGAAACTTTCTCCGGTGTAGATTTCGAGCTCGGCTTAAAAGCTGTGGATGAACTGGAAGAAATTAAACCAGAAGCTTTAACAATGGCCCAGTTTGCACTTAAATGGATTTTAATGCACGACGCAGTTAGCTGTGTAATTCCTGGTGGTAAAAAGCCTTGGCAGGTAAAAGATAATGCAGCAGCTTCTGAGGCAGAAGATCTCTCAGATGAGGTAATGGAGAGAGTTGACGAAATTTATGATGAATATATCAGAGATAGTGTACATCACCTCTGGTAGTATAAATAAGCTTTAATAATTAAATATGAGTCAATAAAGTCTCAACAGTATTTTTAACTTTTCAGTGCTGTGGAGGCTTTTTTTTATTTATTTAGACAAAATTATATATATATTGGCATTTTTAGTGAAATTACAACAAAAGAGTGGTATAATAAGGTATAATTTTTAATTTTTATTATTTTATAACAGGGAGAATAGATATGATGATTAAAAGAAAAACTTGGGGATTTATCTTTGTAGTACTGGCATTGATGGTTATTTTAAGTGGTTGTGAGAGTGGAAGTAGCTTAGGAGATGGTGGAGATATATTTATAGGAATTGAACAATAATTTCAATAAAAGTCTGTAAATTTAGACTTTGTAAAAACCCTTGACAGTGGATTTAAAAGATGTATAATGTAAGTAAGATAGATAATATATAAGTAAATCACTTATAATTAATTAACACAATAAGACTATAAGAAAGGGTGATTTAATAATGTTGAATTCATTATTTACATTCATCAAGAGTGCTAATGCAGAGGGTAGAAGAATCGAAAGTAATATTCAATCTGTTAAAGAAAAGCAGATTAAGCATGATTCTTATTCCAGCTTAAATCAGTACTAAAACTGTTTTATTTAAAAGTCAATAATAATTTTATAAATATAAGTCAATCACATTATAACTAAAATAACTTTATAAGAAAGGATGATTGCATATGTTTAACAGCATGTACAAATTCATGAAAGAGGCTAAACTTGAATCTAACCAGAATCAAGCAAAGCTGAATGCATTTAAAAACTTAGGTAACTACTAAATAGATTATAAGCGCCAATTAGGCTAAAATAACTATTAAAGCTAAAACAATAATTAAAACTAAAACTAATAAGCAAATAATTATATAACCCTTAAATATATAATAATTAAACCACCCTTCCCCGGGTGGTTTTTCGTTTTTTATATAGAATTTTGTCATTTTGCAGTAAATATATTATAATATATTATAGAACCGAAAATTAATAGGAGGTCATATTTATGAGTGTTCACATTGGAGCCAAAAAAGGAGAAATAGCAGAAACTATTCTGCTGCCTGGAGATCCTTTAAGGGCTAAATTTATTGCAGAAAATTATTTAGAAAATGTAAAACAATATAATGATGTTAGAGGAATGTATGGATTTACTGGAACTTATAAAGGCAAAAGAGTTTCTACTCAGGGTACAGGAATGGGAATGCCCTCTCTTTCAATTTATGTTAATGAGTTAATTAGAGATTATGGAGTTAAAAATTTAATTAGAGTCGGCTCCTGTGGTTCATTTAACAAAGAAGCTAAAGTAAGAGATGTAATCTTAGCTAAAGCAGCCTGCAGTAATTCTAATCTAAATAAAATGCGTTTTGATGGTAAGGATTTTGCAGCAGCAGCCAGCTTTAAACTTTTATCAAAGGCTTATCAGGTGGCTCAGGAAAAGGGTACAGACGTAAAAGTTGGTACAATTTTAAGTTCTGATGCTTTTTACAATGATGACAGTGAAGCCTGGAAAAAATGGAGCGATTATGGTGTACTGGCAGTAGAAATGGAAACTGCAGAATTATTTACCCTTGCTGCTAAATATGGGGTTGATGCTCTGACAATTTTAACAGTAAGTGATTCTTTAGTAACTGGAGAAGAGACTACTTCCGAAGAAAGAGAAAAGACTTTTACTGATATGATGGAAATTGCACTGGAGTTAGCTGAATAATTAATTCATTTTTTTAAATTATTAGGACTGCTGTCATATAATTTAGTAGTCCTAAATTTTTTTTAATTCTTCGTTTATAAAATTCAAAATATTAAATCTTCAAGGGGATAACTTATGCAAATGGATATTAAGTTAGATTTAAAAGCAAAACAGGATTTAGTAATGACTCCTAAACTTCAGATGGCAGTAAAAATACTTCAATACAGCAGCCAGGAGCTGGAAGAATTCATTAACGAGCAGACTAAAGAAAATCCTCTCTTAGAAATTATGGAAAATAGAATTGATAAAGGCTATAATAGTTCAACTTATAGTGGAATAAAAAAAGAAAATAATAATTATGAAAATTTTATTGCTTATCATCCACAATTTTGTGAGAGTATAGAAAATCATCTTTTTGAAGTTTTGAGTGATGATGAGCTAGAATTGGGTGAATTTATTGTAGGTAATTTAGATCACAAAGGGGAACTTAGTTTAGATTTTGAGGAAATATCTCAGATATTTTATGATTCAAAATCAGATAAAGAGGTTAAAAAGGTAAAAGAAACTTATAATAAAATTCAGGATTTAGATATGAGAGACGCAATAAATTCTGTAAATCCCTGTGCTGAATATGTAAAGGCTGATCTAATTGTAGAAAAAACTGAGTCTGGTTATGAAATAATTTCAAATGATAATAGTAATTTTAATCTAAATATCAGCTCTTATTATTTAAAATTATTAAAAGAGAGCAAAGATCAGGAGTCAGTAAAATATATAAAAGAAAAATATAAGTCCGCTCTCTGGCTAATGAAAAGTATTGAACAAAGAAAAAATACCATAATTAAAATTATGGAAGCTGTAATCAATAAACAGCATGACTTTTTTGAAAACGGACTCAAGCATTTATATCCAATGACCATGCAGGAAGTAGCTGAAAGTATAGAGATGCACGAGTCAACGGTCAGCAGAGCTACAACAAATAAATATATCCAGACACCTCATGGTACTGTTCCATTTAAATTATTTTTTAACAGTGGAATTGACAATTTATCTTCTATCAGTATTAAAGCAGTAATTGCTGAATTAATAAAAGAAGAAGATAAAAGCAAACCTTTATCTGATGATAAAATTGCTAAAATATTTGAAAATGAATATAAACTTAAAATTTCTCGCCGGACTCTGGCTAAGTATAGAAAATCACTAGCAATTGCCGGTTCTAGAGCAAGAAAAAAATAACTAATTTTAAGAATCAGAGTTTTTTTGTTGATCAATAAATGATATAATATTAATAGATAATCTAAATTGTAAAAAACTTAGCTGAAAAAAGTATTTTATAATGAAATAATCACTTAAAGTAGAGAGAATGGAGGTCTTAAAATGAGAAAAGAAGAGAGAGTTTCATTTTATTCTCATTTTGTTGGATTTATACTGGCTTTAATTGGCTTAGTCTTATTGATTTTTAGGGCTTTAGAAAGTCCAGATAAAATAATTGTAGCTGCAGTTTATGGTGCTTCAGTAGCATTTTTGTTTTTAGCAAGTTCTTTATACCATGCCTTTAAGAAAGAAGATGATGAAAACTCAATCTGGCGTAAATTAGATCATTTTGCAATTTTTGTGATGATAGCAGGTTCCTATACTCCTGTTGCCTATTTGTATCTAGAAGGCTGGCTCAAATGGACAATTATTGGAGTCCAGTGGGGACTTGTTTTAGGAGGTTTTTTCCTAAAATTTATGTATTTTAAAACTCCCCGCATTTTATATACTATAGTTTATCTATTAATGGGCTGGGTTGGTATTTTTGCTTTTCATCAGTTATTTACATCAATGCCCACATCTAATTTAGTTTTAATGTTTGCTGGAGGTTTATCCTTTACAGCAGGGGCGGTATTTTATATAATAAAAAAACCAAGAATCAGCCCCAATTTTGGTTTTCATGAGATTTTTCATTTCTTCATCCTGGCAGGTGGGATATTACATTATCTGATGGTCTTTATTGCTCTTGGTTAATAGTTGATAAGGAGGATTTTGATGGAATTAGAAGAAAACTTGATTGAAATTATTACCTTAAGTGGAGAAGTAAAAAAGAAATTTTTAGAAGCTGTTAAACATGCAAAAAATAATGAGCCTGAACAGGCAGCAGATGTTTTTCAGGAGGCAGATCAAAAATTAATCAAGGCTCACCTTAAACAGACAGAATTAATTAATAAGGAAGCCAGAGGCGAAAAGTTGGAGAGTAGTCTGATGCTTACTCACGCTCAGGATCACTTAATGACAGCAATTTTACTTAAAGATATGGCAAAAGAATTTATGGATTTATATAAGAGAATAGAATCTTGATTTTTTAAGTTTATTTTCTTCATTATAGGTGATTTTTTATCTGTAATGAAGATTTTTTTTGGAAATATAAATTTGACCATTGGTCGAAAAAAATATAAAATAAAAGAAATTGATAAAAGGTTAGGTGAAAATATGACAGTAAAATTTACAGAAACAGTTTTAAGAGATGGTCAGCAGTCTTTGATTGCCACCCGATTAAAAAATGAAGATATAATTCCAATTTTAGAAAGTCTTGATCAGGTTGGTTATCACTCACTTGAAGTATGGGGGGGAGCTACCTTTGACAGCTGTATGCGATTTTTAAATGAAGACCCCTGGGAAAGATTGAGAAAGATAAGAAAAAAAATCAAAAATACAAAACTGCAAATGCTCTTAAGAGGACAGAATATTCTGGGTTATAAGCATTATCCAGATGACGTTTTAGAAAAGTTTATTGAAAAATCTGTAGAAAATGGAATAGACATTATCAGGATTTTTGATGCTTTAAATGATATTAGAAATATGGAAAAGGCGATAGAATTCACAAAAAAATATGGAGCTGAGGCTCAGGGCTCAATTGTTTACACTCAGAGTCCAATTCACAGCAATCAAAGTTTTATTATAAAAGCTAAAAACCTTGTTGAAAGAGGCATAGACTCTCTCTGCATTAAGGATATGGCAGGCTTATTAACTCCTTTTGCAGCCTATGATTTAATAAAAGAATTAAAAGAAGAAATTTCTATACCCATTGAAATGCACAGTCATAATACTGCAGGTTTGGCCTTTATGACTTATTTAAAAGCAGTGGAGGCAGGAGTGGATATAATTGATACTGCTATTTCTCCTTTTAGTTCAGGTACAGCACAACCAACTACAGAAACAATGGCTGCAGTATTTGAAGGAAGAGAATATGATCCTAATTTAAATAATAAAAAGCTGTCTGAAATAGGAGATTATTTTAGAGAGGTCAGGAAAGGCTATCAGGAATATCTTTCATCTTTTGAGGTTGATCCGAGAATAATAATTAATCAGCTTCCAGGAGGAATGTTATCAAATTTAAGAAATCAGCTTAAAGAACAGGAGCAGCTTGATAAATTTGACGAAATCTTAGCTGAAATTCCGAAGGTGAGAAAAGATTTAGGATATCCCCCTTTAGTAACTCCAAGCAGCCAGATTGTTGGGACTCAGGCAACTTTTAATGTAATCACAGGAGAAAAATATGAATTTGTTTCCAACGAGTTTAAAAATTACTTAAGAGGAATGTATGGCAGACCACCTGGAGAGCTCAATCAAGAATTAGTCGAAAAAATAATTTCAAAATCAGAAATAATTTCAAATAGACCAGCAGATAATTTAGAACCTTTATTTGCAAAAACTGCTGCAAAAATTAGTGATTTTGCTAAAACAGAAGAAGATGTTTTATCCTATATCTTATTTCCAGAAGTAGCAGAAAAATTTCTAAAAGAAAAAAATAAATAATTTATATTTTGTTGAGACTCCTCTTTATTTATAGATCGAATACTGATCTTTTTAAAGAGGAGTTTTTAAATTAGGGAGGAAAATAAATCGTTTTCGAGAATATGTTTAAAAGGAAATAATTTAAGACTTTAATTATTTTAATCATTGAAAGGAGAATTTATTTTGAAGGAAAAAATAGAAAATTTACTTAAGCAAATGACAGTGGAAGAAAAAGCTAAAATCTGTTCTGGTGCCAGCAGATGGAGAACACATCCTATTGAAAGACTTGATGTACCAGAAATAATGATGGCAGATGGCCCTCATGGCCTAAGAAAAGAACCTAAAAGTGAAGAAAGTGCGTCTATGGGTAAAAGCATTGAAGCAATCTGTTTTCCAACAGCTTCTGCTTTGGCCTGCTCTTGGGATAGAAAATTGATGAGCAGAATGGGAGAGGCTTTGGGAGAAGAAAGCCAAACTGAAGATATAAATATACTTTTAGGACCTGGTGTGAATATTAAAAGATCTCCCCTCTGCGGCCGCAATTTCGAATATTTTTCTGAAGATCCCTTTCTTGCTTCAGAACTTGCTGCTAATTATGTAAAAGGGGTGCAGAGTATGGGAATTGGGACTTCACTTAAGCATTTTGCCGCTAATAATCAGGAACACAGGCGCTTAACAGTGGATGCTCAGATTGATGAGCGGACTTTAAGAGAGATTTATTTAGCTGCTTTTGAAAAAGTCGTTAAAGAAGCACAGCCCTGGACAGTAATGTGTGCTTATAATAAAGTAAATGGAACTCATGCTTCTGAAAACAAATATTTATTAACAGATATTTTAAAAGAAGAATGGGGACACGAGGGTTTTGTTGTTTCTGACTGGGGTGCTGTAAATTACAGAGACAAGGGGATAGATGCTGGTTTAGAACTTGAAATGCCTTCCAGTTATGGAGATGGAAAAAAAGCAATCGTTGAAGCTTTGGAAAATGGCAGTTTAAGTGAAGAAAGTTTAGATAGAGCAGCAGAAAGAATGCTGAAGATTATCCTTAAGGCTGTAGAGAGTAATAGAGATGATTTAGATTATGATAAAGCTGAGCATCATCAGTTAGCGAGAAAAATTGCAGCTGATTCAATGGTTTTACTTAAAAATAAAGATAGTGTACTACCTTTAGCTAAAGCTGAAAAGCTTGGAGTTGTAGGTTCTTTTGCTAAAAACCCCCGTTTTCAGGGTGGTGGAAGTTCTAATATTAACCCCTATCAGATTGACAATGCCTATGATGAGTTAAAGCAATATACAGAGCAGGAACTTTCTTATGCAGAAGGTTATGCTGTAGAAAATGACAGTGATAATCAGAAACTAATTAAAGAAGCCAAAGAAATGGTCGAAAAAGTGGATAAAGTCATTGTTTTTGCAGGTTTACCTGACCGCTATGAATCAGAAGGTTATGATCGAGATACTTTAGAAATGCCGCCAAATCAGAATCATTTAATTGAAGAACTGGCAGAGGTTAATGAAAACATAGTAGTAGTTTTGAGTAATGGTTCACCAGTTGTTATGCCCTGGCTTAAAAAGGTTAAAGGAGTAGTTGAAGCTTATTTAACCGGACAGGCCGCTGGTGGAGCTGCAGCAGATATTCTCTTTGGTAAAGTAAATCCTTCTGGAAAACTTGCAGAAACTTTCCCTCAAAAACTAAGTGATAATCCTTCTTATCTCTTTTTCCCTGGGGAAAAGGATCAGGTAGAATACAGAGAGGGTATATTTGTCGGCTACCGTTATTATGACAGTAAAGAAATTAAGCCACTATTTTCATTTGGTTATGGTTTAAGTTATACTAATTTTGAATATAGTGAGCTTCAAATTGATAAAAAAGAAATTACAGATAAAGAAATTTTAAATTTAAGCCTAAAGGTTAAAAACACAGGCAAAGTTTATGGTAAAGAAGTAGTTCAGCTTTATGTTTCTGATCCGGAAAGTACAGTAGTCAAACCAAAAAAAGAATTGAAAGAATTTGCTAAAGTTAAATTAGAACCTGGTCAGGAAAAAATAGTTGAATTTGAACTGGATAAGCGCAGTTTTGCCTATTACAATACTGAAATTGAAGACTGGTATGTAGAAAACGGAGACTATCAAATTTTAATTGGAAGTTCTTCTAGAGATATCAGGCTTAAAGATTCAGTTGAAGTAAAATCAACAGTTGAACTACCAGAAGAATATACAATTAACACTAATGTTGGTGATCTGCTGGCTGATCCAGCCAAAGAAAAGATTTTCAAAAAACTGATTAATGAATATTTAGAAGATACAGATCTGCTGGAGATGCTCGGAGGTAGAAATAGTGAGATGATGGCAGCAATGTTAAATTATATGCCTTTAAGAGCACTCGTCATGTTTTCTGAAGGTGCAGTCAATAGAGCTCAGGTTGAAGAAATTGTAGAAAAATTGAATAACTCTTAGATTCAGAAGATCTTAAATAACGGGTATTTAAGAAAAAAATGAGAAATTATTGAGAATTAATTAAGTAAAAGGGGCACTAAGGCCTTATAATTAGTGGCCCTTTTTACATTTTGCAATTATAAATATATATCTATAAATGGGAGTGAGATTAATGAATTATTTGTGGACTACAATTAAAGTTAAAAATCTCGAAGAGTCAATAAATTTTTATGAGGAGATTGTGGGCTTAGAAGTTCAGCGGTGTTTTGAAGCTGGTCCAGAAAGAGAAATTGCTTTTCTGGCAGCTGCTGAAGGTGAAACTGAAGTTGAGCTAATTGCTGATCAAGACAAAGAAGAAATAAATGTTGGGATAGATATTTCTCTTGGTTTTGAAGTAGACTCTGTTGCTGATAAATTAAAATTCATAAAAGAAAATGGTATAAAAATCGAAAGTGGACCAATTGCTCCGAATCCTCAAATTGAGTTTTTTTATGTTCTGGATCCCAATGGAGTTAAAATCCAATTCGTGGAAAATAGATAATCATTTAAGGACCTGCTAAGTTTAAATTAAGAGCAGGTCTTATTTTTTTTTGCTATTTTTAAAGGAATATTGATTGTTATGACGAATTAATAACATAATAAGGAAATATAAGTATCTAAAGTTATTTTTTACGACATATTTTGACAAAATATTCAGAAAAAACTTATTTAATTTTAAAAAATTTAGAGGAGCTGATAATAATGGCTTATATTAAATTGTGTCCTGAATGTGAAAAAAGGAGTATAAGTGCCAGTAAAAGTAAATGGGTTTGCCCTCACTGCGGAGAAGATTTATCAGATGAGCCAGTTTTTAGAGAGATTAGACTGCAGGAAGAGAGGCAAGAGAGCGCTTCAAGTGGAGAATATTAATGAGTTTGAAGCTTAACAGATAAATAAAATTAAGTTTTAAAATCTTAAAATCAGCTTCTTTTTCTTTGTTGAAAGCTGTGATATACTTTAAGCAAGAGCAAAAACATTATTAAACTGGCGATTGTTTTTGCTGGGAAGAATATTTTGATCAAAGAAGCCGGGGAACTTAATTGAAGTCCAAACTAAAATTATATAATTTATTATCATTTAGTCTGCTGATTAATTTCAGTGGGCTTTTTATTTTAGAAGATTGTTTTTAATAATATCCAAAATTATAAATTGTTTTAAAGGATTGTTCTTTTTAATCTCGAAATTATTATATATAAGGAAAAATAAGTATTTTAAGTTATTTTTTTGCGACATAATTTGACAAAATATTTAGAAAAGAGGTGGCTAAATGGCTTATAAAAATAGAATTTTCAGGATTATTAAAACTATAATGCTTTTAAATGAGCCTTATAAGCACTGAGATGCTAAAGATTTCGCGGATTATTATAATATTTCGGAGCGCACCTTCCACCGGGATAAAAAGATAATGGAAGAATTGGGAGTACCAATTTATTATGATAATCATCTCAAAGAATATAAAATTTTAGATAATTTTCGTTTTAAGGCTCCCAATCTGGATCAAAAAGAAACAGAGGCTGTACTGCTGGCAGCTAAAGAATATCAAAATCGCAGCTTCCCAATGAAAAAGGAGCTAGAATCAGGTCTGGCAAAAGTTTATAATTCACTGCCGGAGTTTTTAAAGAACAGTATGGGCAGTTACATAAAAAATTACGAGATTATTTCTGATCCTTTTGTTGAACTGGAGGAACACCAGCAGAAATTTGAGCTGCTGAAAGAGGCAATAAATAAAGAAAAGAAGATTGTAATTAATTATTATTCAATGAGCAGTGATCAGACAACAGAAAGGAAACTTGATCCTTATAATTTATTTTTCAATAATAGTGCTCCTTATCTATATGCATTTTGTCATCTACGGAGTGAAGAAAGAATTTTCAGGATTGATAGAATTCAAAAGTTAAAATTAACTGCAGAAAATTTTGAGCTGCCTGATAACTTTTCTCTGGCTGATGAGCTTGATAATGCCTGGGGAGTTGAGCAGGGAAAAGAAGAGATGGAGGTAAAAGTTAAGTTCAGCGGTAGAGCTGCCCGTTTTGTTCCCGAATACCACTGGAGTGATCAGCAGGAAATTGAAGAAATAGGTGAAAATGAGATTATTTTTAAAGTTAAAACTGGCAGCAGAGAAGAGATCAAAAAATGGGTTTTGGGTTATGGAGCTGAGGCGGAGGTACTTGCTCCGAAGGATTTGAAAACAGAAATGCAGCAGGAAATAGAAAAAATGATGGATAATTATTAAAAAAACAGGTGTACGCGACATAGGGGTGTCGCTGGGGGATGGTAAGATAAAGCTGTGAAATTCTTCAATCCTTATTTTAGTGGATTAATTTCACTAATCAAAAATATATTTCAAACTTTATTTTAATAGCATATTAATTATATCAAAAAAACCTAAAAAAATAAATTATTTGAAAATTTTGATTTGAGGTGGTATAATTTAATTAACAAAAAAATATACTAATCAATAATATTAAAGTTTATTTAATTATGGAGGTGTTAATGTGATACATGCTTTAAAAGCTATGGGGGATTATGTTCAAGATAAAACGGAATCAAGTTTTTTAAGTCAGGTTTTTGAAAATCCAAATTCTAATGGCAAATATAATACTGTTTTAGTAATTTTATTTAATAATGATGATGAACTAAAATATCAAAAAATACAAATGGAAGAATTTACAAAGAAAAAATTGGACAAATACGCATATGTTTATGGTAATCCACGTGGAGGAGATCTAACTCCAACTTCTAAGATTACTAAATTGGAATCTACTTATTCCAGAATCCAGAGGCCTTTAAAAAAATTAGTAAATAAAATAAATAAACAGGATGAGTTTAACCGAGAAGAAGAAACTATAATTGAGATATTTAATTTATTTCAGAACGAAGAATTAAGTGATAAAATTTATCAGGAATTAGAAGGAATTTCTTATGATGATAATGCTGTGCTAACTATTGCAGTAAAAGAAAATGATCAGATTAAATATGTAGGAGATTTCAATAAATTTACAGAGTCACTTTTAGATAAGTATGAAAAGAGATTCTATTTTAAGAAATCATATAATAAAGCAGAGAAAAATTCAGTTGGAAAAAATAATCAATGTTATATCTGTTCTAAAGAAAAAGATGAAACTTATGGTTATGTAGGTACATTTGCTTTTTACACTTTAGATAAACCAGGGTTTACAACTGGCGGCTTTAATAGAGGAGAGGCCTGGAAGAACTATCCTGTCTGTTCGGATTGTGCAAGGACTTTAGATTTAGGGAAAAAATATCTTGAAGAAAATTCAAGTTCAAGATTTAGCGGAATAAATTATTTTATTATTCCTAAAACAATTTTTTCATCAGAAATAGAAACTGAAGAAATGTTTGAAATACTTAAAGATCTAGAGGAAAAGAAGAAACTGTCATTGGAAAAAGATAATAAAAAGTCTTTATCTGGTTCTCAAGATGATCTTTTTCAGATGATGGGTGAATTTAATAATTATGTTAACTTTAATCTGATGTTTTATGAAGAAATCAATAGTGCTTTTCGGATTTTATTGTATGTTGAAGATGTTTTACCTTCATATATTCAGAAGATATTTGCGGCTAAAAATGAAATAGATAGAAATGATTTATTTATTGGTTTAAGTGGGAAAGATGGGTCTTTTAAACTTTCTTTTACTTTCAACACAATTAGTAATTTCTTTTATGTTAATCAGAGAGGTAAACAGGATTTCACAAAAATGTTTTTAGAGATTACTAACAATATTTTTTCTGAGAAAAAAGTTTCCTATGATCTATTAATAAATAGGTTTATATCTCATATCAGAGAAAAGTTTATTAATAGTCGGTCATACTGGCTTGATAATTTAAAAGCACTTCAGATTTTAAAGTTTTTAAATAAATTGGATTTATTAAATCAGAAGGGGAAGGAGGAAAATTTTATGCCTACAGTTGATAGTGAATATAAAAAGAATATTGTTGATTTTCTGGATGAGCATAAAGATGTGCTTAACAGTAATAGTAAGAAATTAGTTTTTCTTGAAGGAGTTTTAGCACAGAAACTTTTAAATATCCAGAGTAGTGAAAGAGATGGAGCTAATCCATTTAGAGCCAGACTTAATGGACTAAAACTCAACGAAAAAATTATTAAACGACTTTATACAGAAATCATCAATAAATTAGAGGAATATGATAAAAATTATTATAAGCAATTAGAAGAGCTAATCGCAGATTATATTTTAGAAAGTAATTTGTCTGAGATTAGTAATAATGAAATTTCATTTTATTTTGTAACTGGTATGAATCAGGCTAATAAATTTAACTTTCAAAAATCTGAGGAGGAATAAAAAATGGCTGTTATTGATCAAAGAAGTGAATTAGTTTTTTTATATGATATTAAAGATGCAAATCCAAATGGAGATCCGCTTGATGCCAACAAACCAAGAATTGATGAAGAAACTGGAATTAATCTGGTGACTGATGTAAGATTAAAGCGTACTATTAGAGATTATTTATTTGATTATAAAGGATTTAATGGTGAAGATGGAAAAGATATATTTGTTAGAGAGATCAAAAATGATGACAAAAGTATTCAGGATGGAAAAGAAAGAGCTAAAGATTTTAAAGAAGATCCAAAAAAAGTTTTAGATCAATGTATAGATGTGAGAATGTTTGGCGGAGTAATTCCCCTTACCGGTGACTCAATTACCTATACCGGTCCTATACAGTTTCAGATGGGGCGCTCTCTGCATAAAGTAGAGTTAAATTATATAAAAGGTACAGGAGCTTTTGCTTCAGGGGCGGGAAAAACTAAAAAAACTTTTAGAGAAGAATATGTAGTTCCTTATTCTTTAGTTGGTTTTTATGGAATTATTAATGAAAATGCAGCTCAAAGCACTGAATTGAATCAGGATGATGTTGAATTATTAATGGAAGGTATCTGGAAAGGAACTAAAAATTTAATTACACGCTCAAAAGTCGGACAGACACCCAGATTATTATTAAAGGTTAATTATAGTGAAGAAAATTACTTTATTGGTGAATTAAAGAATTATATAAAGTTAGAAACCGACTTAAGAGAAGAAGAAATTAGAGATGTTTCTGACTATAGTTTAGATATTAGTGAGTTATTAGCAGTAATTGAGACTAACTCAGAAAAAATTGAAAGTATCGAATATAAAGTTAATCCTCGAGTTGAATTTATTAGTGATTCAAAAAAAATCAATTTAAATGATATAGAATTATTTAAAGAGCTGGATATTTAAATTAAATATTAATCTTTGGGTGGACCACAATGGTTCACCTGAAGATATACAGGAAGGAGAAGAATAATGAATAAAGCATTAGTTTTTGATATCTGGGCAGATTATGCACATTTTAAAAAATATTATACTACAACTTCACCTTTAACTTTTTCTATTCCTCCTAAAACAACCTTATACGGTATTGTTTCTGCGATTTTAGGTTTTTCAAAAGAGGAGTATTTAAAAAAATTCAATGAAGGTTTATGTAAAATAGCAGTTCAAATTAAAAATCCTGTTAAAAAAACAAGGATAAATTTAAATTTAATTGATACTAAAAAAGCTGCTTTAATGTCTCAAATTAAAACTAGAACTCAGATTAAAACTGAGTTCTTAAAAGATGCTAAATTTAGAATATATTTTATGCATCAGGATGAAGATTTATATAATAATCTCAAAGAAAAATTGAAAAATCATAAAACTGTATATTCAATATCCCTGGGACTAAGTGAAAATCTTGCTAACTTTAAGTATATTGAAGAAATAGAAGTGGAAAAAATAACAGAAAACAGCTGGCAGGAGATTAATACTGTAATGAGAATTGATACAGAAAACATTAATAAAGGGGACATAGATTTTAGTCAGAATGATAGAGAATATTTTAGCGATAAAATTGCTGTGGAAATGAAAAGTGATAGAACTGTAACTGATTATGCACAGGTTTTATTTGAAAGAAATGGTAAGAGTATTAAAGTAAATGTTAATCAATACTATAAGGATTCTAATAACAACAGTCTTTTGTTTTTATAATCTGAGAAAGGATGATTATATGATTTATTCTCATCCAGATAAATTGTTAATTGATCATTTGAATAATGTATATAAGCTTGGTAAAGAAATTTTTGCAAGAAAAAATTTAAATTTCGCTAATCTGGCTGAAATTGAAAAAGCTTTATCAATTATTTTATTAACACATGACTTTGGCAAAGCTACAGATTATTTTCAGATAAAATTAGAGAAGAGTTCAGGTAGGGATAAATTATCGAATGAAAAAGATAATTTTGATCAAGAATTGAGTAAACATAGTCATATTTCTGCTTTATTAGCCTACCAATTCGCAGATCAGATTTTAGAAGATGAAATTTTGACCTGGATTGTTTTTATAACTGTTTATCGTCATCACAGTAATTTTAAAGACTTAGATAATATGCTTGAATTTGATGATAGTGATTGGCCGAAGTTAAGAAAACAATTTGAAGCTTTAGATTTTGATGAATTAGATAATATAACTGCTGAAATTAGCAGTTTCGATTTTAAACCATCATCAATTGATTTTGATAATTTAAAAAATAATTTTACAAATTGGAGATTTAGAAAAAATTTGAGAGCTTTTAAAAGTAACTCTGATAAAGATTTTAATTACTATTTAATTTCTAATTTACTATTTTCAATTTTAATTTTTTCTGATAAAGCAGAAGCGATATTTTATAGTAAGGGTTACAGCTTTGAAGACTTAGAAAAAGTTGCTTTAAATAGAAGTTATTTAACTGATAATCTTGTAGATAATTATAGAAAGTTAAAAGGATGGAATCAAGCAGACAGCAAAATTAATAAAAAGAGAAATGAGATATACGATGAAGTTGTCAATCAAATTGAAAACCTGAATATTGAAAATGAACGTATTTTATCTGTAAATGTTCCAACAGGAGCCGGAAAAACTCTTTCTGTTTTTTCTGCTGCTTTAAAATTAAGAGATAAAATTTCTCAAGATTTTAGAATAATATATGCACTGCCTTTTACTTCAATAATTGATCAAAATTATGATGTGTTTTTAGATGTTTTAAATCATTCAGACTTGAAAGTTGACAGTACAACAATAATTAAACATCACTATTTAAATGCTAAAAAATATTATTTTAATGAGGAAGATAAGGAAAGTCAAAAACTAGAGTACGATATTGCTAGACATTTAATAGAAAGCTGGCAGTCTGAAATAGTTGTTACCACCTTTGTTCAGCTCTTGCATTCAATTTTTTCCAACCGTAACCGGAGTTTGATTAAATTTAATAATATTAGTAATTCTATTATTATTTTAGATGAAGTACAGAATATTCCTCATAAATATTGGAAACTCATTAAAGAGTTTTTATCAGATATGGCTGAAAAATTAAATTGTTATTTTATATTCTTAACTGCAACTATGCCTTTAATTTATAATGAGAAAAAGCAGGAAATTAAAGAATTAGCGGTTAGTAAAAGAGATCATTTTAGTTTTTTTGATCGGATAAATTTAGACACCACTATGTTTGATAAACCGCTTACTGTAGAACAGTTTAAAGATTTTATTGAAAAGGAACTTTTAGAATTTAATGACCGAAGCTTTTTGATTATTCTTAACACAATTAAGACTTCAATTGATATATTTAATTTTATTGAAGAATTAATTAATGAAAAAGTCATTGAAGGAGAATTGATTTATTTATCAACTAATATTATACCTAAAGAGAGGCAGAAAAGAATAAATGAAATTGGTAAGAAGAAAAGACAAATTCTAGTTTCAACCCAGATGGTAGAAGCAGGGGTAGATATTGATTTAGATAGAGTGTATAGAGATTTTGCTCCTTTAGATTCCATTAACCAGTCCTGTGGTAGATGTAATAGAAATTTTGATCCCAAAAATAAAGGTACAGTTAAATTATTTAGATTAATAAATGAAAATCATAATGATAAAGATTATGCATCTTATATTTATGATGATTTCTTATTAAAAATTACTTCCGATATTATTAATGAACTGCCAAAAATCATTGGGGAAGATGGTTTTTATGAAATGAATCAAAAATATTTTAATAAAATAGATCAACTAAAAAGCAATGATAATTCAGAAGAGTTGATTAGTAAAATAAAAAATCTTAAATACGAAAAATCTTTTTTCAAAGATGAAAAAGAAGAAATATTCGAGTTGATTGCTGATGATTATAACACAGTCAATTTATTTATGGCTGTAAATGCAGATGCTGAAAATATTTGGGAAAAATATAAAAAAATAAGCAGATTAGAAAGTGATGATATTGAAGAATTTATGCGTAAGAAAGCTAAATTTGAAAATATAAAGAAAGAATTTTTATCTTATGTAATTACTATTCCTAAATTTGCTGCAGAAAAGCATCTTGGAGATGAGCAGTTGAAAAATAATTTTAATTATATAAGTCTTTTTCAAATTGAAGATGTATATAATTTAAATACAGGTTTTAAAAGAGGAGAAATTGAAAGGGAAACTTTCTTTTAATTAATTATTAGGATGTGAAAATCATGCAGCTGATTATAAATACTTATGGTAGTTATCTCCATGTTGAACAGAGTTCCTTTGAAATAAAAACGGACGGTAAAAAGAAAAGAGTTTCTGCAAAAAAAGTAGATTCAATCTTAATAACTACAGGAGCTGCTATCAGCAGCGATGCAGTAAAGCTTGCCCTGGAAAATAATATTGAAGTCCAATTTCTGGATCATTTTGGTAGGTCTATGGGTAAAATATGGCACTCAAAACTTGGTAGTACCACCTATATACGTCGCCGCCAGTTAGAGCTTGCTGATAATGAAGAAGGAAGCGAAATAATTAAAGAAATTATGGTAGAAAAGGCTGATAATATGATTAAGCATCTCTATGACCTGGGAATTAAAAGAGGAGAAGATAAGCAAAATTATCTTTTTGATACTATAGAAGAAATGGAAAAAATTAAAGATAGAATTCCTAAATTAACAGGTCCTGTAGAAATGATGCGTAATACAATTATGGGTTATGAAGGTAATATTTCAAAAAAATATTTTGATGCTTTAAATTATCTGCTGTCAGATCGTTATAAGTTTGAGAAAAGAACTCATCGTCCGGCTGAAGATGAATTTAACTGTCTTTTGAATTATGGTTATGGAGTTTTGTATGGTAAGGTAGAAAAAGCTTTAATTATTGCTGGATTAGATCCCTATGTTGGAATTTTACATACAGATGGTTATAACAAGAAGTCTTTTGTCTTTGACTTTATTGAAATTTATAGACATCACATTGATCGAATAGTTATGAAGTTATTCAGCCGGAAAAAGGTGAAAAAATCTCATTTTGATGAAATAAAAGGTGGGGTAACTTTAAATAAAGAGGGTAAGGAGGTATTTTTAACAGCTCTAAACAAATATTTTGATCAGAGTATCTATTATAAGGGGAGGCAAATTAAGGTTAATAATATTATTCAATTTGACTGCCATAATTTAGCTAATAGAATTATTGAGGAGGGAGATTAAATGCTTGTCTGGTGTATTTATGATATTGTCGAAGATAGGGCACGTAAAAAAATTGCTGATAAGGCTATTGAACAGGGCTTATATCGAGTACAGAAATCTGTTTTTGCTGGAAATATTGATAGTAATTTGCTGGATGAATTGGTTGTTTATTCAGAGGATTTAATAAATCCTGATGATGACTCAGTTTATATTTTTCCTATGTGTCAGGAAGACTTTAAAAAAATTGAATTATTAGGACAGGCTTTTAATAAAGCTAAAGTTAATGACGAGCTGCAGAGTTTATTTAGTTAGGAGTTTTAAAAATGAGTAAAAATATTAGTTTGACTCCAAGCATAGTTATGGAATATTTATACTGTCCTCGTTTTATTTATTATATGCTTTACTTAAAAATATCCCAGCATGAGGGAAGACGATATAAAGTGCAGCGAGGAAAAGATTCTCACCAAAGAAAATTAAAAGTTAATAAATCGTATTTGCGAAAAAAGATTGGTGTTAAAGACAAAATTCTCGATCAAAAACTATATTCAACAAAATATAATATTCACGGAATTGTTGATGAAATATTATTCTTAGAAGATGGTTCTGCAGCTTCCTTAGATTATAAGTTTGCTAAATATAAAGAAAGAACTTTTTTAACTCATAAATATCAAGCAGCAATGTATTCACTAATGATTGAAGATAATTACAATGTAGAAGTGGAAAAGGCTTTTATAGTCTATATACGAAGTAAAAATAAATTAGTAAAGATTGATTTAAAAAATGAAATTTATAATGATTTGCAAAATATTTTAAATGACATAATTAATATAATTCAGAAGGGATATTTTCCAATGAGAACAAAATATAAAAGTCGATGTAGAGACTGTACTTATAGAAATATTTGCATTAAATAAGCGGAGGCGATTTAGTTGAAAATTAAAGTTACAAAGTTGAGCTATGAACTTGAGGATGAGCTTCCTGTTAGATATGGCCACAAATTAAGAGGGTTTTTTGCCAATAAATTTAAAGATGTCTTATTTCATCAGCATAATAAAGATGGAAGTTTAAGGTATAAATATCCTTTGATTCAATACAAAATTATTGATAATAAACCGTTGATAATTGGTTTGGGGGAAGGGGCAGAAAAAATAATAAATAATTTTTTGGATATTGATGAATTGAAATTTGAAAATAAAAGATATATTGAGCCAGCAGGAAGATTAAATGTAGATCAGGAAAACCTATTTGTTAATGATAATTATGATATGCCAGCTTATAAATATAATTTTATTACTCCCTGGCTTGGTTTAAGCCAAAAAAATTACAAAAAATACAGGAGTAATTACCTGGATGCACCTGTTCAGAAAAAAATGAAATTCTTAAAGCGATTAATCATTGGTAACATATTGAGTTTTGCTAAAGGTTTAGACTGGTGGATTGAAAAAGAAATAGTTGTAGAAGCAAAATTAAAAGAGATTTCTGTTAAATTTAAAAATGAAGAAATGATCGGATTTAGGGGTTCTTTTTACAGCAATATTTATTTACCTGAAATGATAGGATTAGGTAAATCAACCAGTAGAGGTTTTGGAACAATAAGCAGAGAAAAAATTCTTGATTAAGCTTGTTTTAAAGGTAGAATTTGTATAAAATATAGTTAAGAAAGATAAAAAATTCTAAATTCTGAGGCAAAATTATTTATTATAAAAGAGTTGAACCTTGACAATCGAACATTTTGCAGTTTGGTCAGGATGGTCAAAGTTGCGGAATTTGCTATATTTTGAGATTGATTTTTATGAATATTGATAAAAAAATAGTGAATAAAATTCTAGCAAAAAGGCCGTATTTACTGTTATATAGA
>Ga0306868_1000410_pt1 | contig 28418 bp, 34 predicted proteins | sample AntRauTorckE6832_FD_190411 | JGI IMG/M metagenome (GOLD analysis project Ga0306868, IMG submission 190411) | Saline lake microbial communities from Rauer Islands, Antarctica - Metagenome Torckler E6 #832 (v2) (version 2) | ecosystem: Environmental > Aquatic > Non-marine Saline and Alkaline >... | reverse complement strand
ACTATGAAAAATCTAAAAGTCGGAGATGTGAAAATAATTAAACCAAGCATAGATTCTTCACAGGACACATTAAACGAACTACTACTCACACTGGTTGACGCGGTTAATGAGTTGAACGGGCACACCCCAGTCAAACCAGAGAAGACGTTAGAGGAGAAGTTTCTTGAATGGCGTGAAACTGATGGGTTTTTACTACCTTTAGACGAACTACTAAAACACCTCGCCCAAATCGCAGAGGAGCATTACGAGAGTGAGTATTATAAGGAGTTAAAGAAATAAAGCGTATGGATAAAATAGAACTAGCAATCGAGGTTATTATGCGAGAGAAAGGCTACGTTTGGATTGAAGAAAGGCAGGACACCATAGAAAGGGGATGGCACACCAAAGAAGAGGTAGTTAATTATTTAAGAAACTAAAATGAACCAAAAACATCACGTAAGCCAGACCATCGCCAAACAACTAGCAGAAGCAGGGATTGTGATTGAGAGTGAGTTTTGGTGGCAGTATACAGATGTACCACTTCCTGACGGGACTAGGTGGGTCGTTAAGCATAAAAGTAGATTGAGTGAAGTGGACTTTGAACTGTCCAGTCCTAGTGACATTATCCCCGCACCCATCGCCACTGAGATTTTAGAGAGATTGCCAGACGGTTGTGAGTACGGAGTGAACCTAGTCAAGATAATGAGTGGTTACGGAGTAGAACTGACAGACTACACCCAAATGCCCTACAAGCGACTAGAGTTTATCCAAGACAAGAACCCCTGCGACGCCCTCGCCCTCCTACTTATTCGACTAACTAAAGATGGATTGATATGAAGAAGACATCAATAATGCACCGAGACATAGGTGAACACGAACATGAAATAATGATTTTTGATAGCTACGAAACGTATGCTACGTGCAAAAAGTGTGGCATGCACGATTGGTCAACTCCAAAAGGATATCAGGGAGATTGCTCGCTTGTTTCTTATTTCAAGGAAAAGTACCCGACATGTAAAGAAGTTTATAACGTAAATGGAGAACTGATATGACACTCCTAAAACGATTGCAGGAAGAAGCTAGAAAGCATCCACACACAATTCAATGCAACACATGCAGAGGTAATGGATATGACGTAATTGCCTCCATGCCTGATGGAGAGCCAGAACAAGTACAATGCCAAGACTGCCACGCAGAGGGTAAATACCACACTCTTGATACGGTTGACACCCTAATCACCAACACCGTCACCGCAGTTCTCGATGAGATTGAGAGGGAGGTGGAAGCAGGAGATTTGACCCGTAAGTTTATGGAAAGTCTAGAACACCCTACTCCCGAAGAATACTACGCTTATAACCAAGGCATAGCCGACATCAAAACCATTATCCAATCTAAACGCACCGAGGTATGACACAAACAATCAAAGACCGCTTAAAACTTTTGAAGAAAGAAGAACGAGAAATAGCTATTGATGACGGTTCAGGATTATATGAGGCAGGCTTCAACGAAGGAGTAGACGCTTGTCTGCCTTTGCTGGAGGAGGAATACAGACAAGGTTTTGACGATGGAATGAAGCATAGAGAGTTTCTTATTTGCCCCTGTGGTTGTCCTATGAGGATAGATGCGAAAGACTATCAAGAAAAACATAGCGGAGAAGCCCTAACCCCACCCACTAAATAACACCTATGACTAAGATACAAAGCGTAGAAGCACTAATCCAAGGTGATTGCCTCGAAGAAATGAAGAACATACCAGATGGGAGTATCGATATGGTACTTACTGACCCACCTTACGGCACTACAGCCTGTAAGTGGGATATAGTAATTAACTTCGAGCTTATGTGGGAGCAGTTAAATCGAGTTATTAAACCTAACGGGGCGATTGTGCTGATGGCATCGCAGCCGTTCACGTCGGCGCTGGTTATGTCGAATGTGGCGATGTTTAAGTATTGTTGGGTTTGGGAAAAGTCCAAGGCAAGCAATTTTCCACACGCACCCAACATGCCATTAAAGATATTTGAAGATGTTTTGGTTTTCAGTTCTGGAATTATTGGGCACGCATCACGGGCAGGACTGAAAAGAATGAACTACAACCCGCAAGGCACACGCGATGGGTCCACAGTAGTTAAGCAGTCAAAAAACACAAGTGAATTAAAATACCACCGTGAAAGCCAGACAAATCACACAACAGGTTACAAATGCAAGCGTGAGGGTTATCCGACCACGCATTTAAGATTCGGCTCCAAAGGTAAATCAACCCACCCCACCCAAAAACCCGTCGCGCTGATGGAATACCTAATCAAAACCTACACCAACGAAGGGGAGACAGTCCTAGACTTTACAATGGGTAGCGGCACAACTGGAGTCGCATGTAATAACTTAAACCGTAACTTTATCGGTATTGAACTCGATGAGACTTACTTTAACATTGCAAAAGCAAGAATAAATAACACCTATGACACTAGAAACAATGCAGAGAGAGGGACGGGAGGGAATCAAACAACAGCATAACTTTGAAATCCTGTTTGGTGCAGGAAGCATGGCAGAACAAGCCTGTGAATCTTTCCTCGACCAACACACAGCGGCTACATGGAAAGCAGCGCTCAACTCAATCCTAGAGAGTGGACTCTTGGAGGAGAAGCCAGTGTCAGAAGTAGAATTATTACCAGAAGACGGCCATAATGACCTAGCAAGAGCAGTCAAAGAGCTTATTAGTAATATGGATAATAAGGTATGAATTACTGGATAGTTTGCACATACACATTATTAGCACTTACCTGTTATTTATCGGTATATATAATTAAAACTATATGAAAACAACACCATTACCGTCTGTAGAGAATGAAACTAAAACATGCCTACTGTGTGGAAGTACATTCATTTCAGACAAAAACACCAAAGCCACACTCTGTATTAAATGTATATAACTATGACTAAAAAATTGCCAACAGTAAGAGAAGTAACAAACGCAGGTTTTCTAGTGCATAAGGCACAAGGCTACCCTAGAAAATGTATAGAAGAAATACCTGAATACATAAAAGGGAAACACCAGTAATGGTATCAATCGCGTTTAGAGTATCTGAAGAGAAGTAGCTATCTGATATAATCAGACTAAGGGCTATGTATAAAATCTTTATCGCTCTGCTAGTCGGTGTGACTATCGGAGCCTATATACACACGTACACTCGACCACCTTTACAGGTAGTGGAGTTAGCTAGTGAGCTTTGGTGTTTCCACTCGGAGCACATTGATATGGATAGTTTTGAATCTAGCGATAAACCAGACCAATCATTCATTCATTTCGAAGGTAAAAAGGTGCGGGTATACACACCGTGTTAATCTTAGAGTAGAGGCTCATTAACAAGGAGGACTACACATGCAGAAGGCAACTAGAGGTCAACTTGAAGCTCGTAAAAATAAACGAGAGAAATTTCGTCCTTCCCGTATGCAGTTTAGACTGTGGGTGCGGGATTACATCAAAGCCTATAACTACGAAAGGAGGGTGCTCCAATGAACCCGCAACTGCCCCTTGACCTACCACCGTCTGATGACGAGCTGCTGGGTCGCCTTAATTGCTCTTGGAATGGATGCAGTAACACTGTGTTCCGTTCCCAGGCAATTCCCGCAACTGACGGTCACGTAGATGCTCGTTTCTGCTGTATACGCTGCCGTGATAAATGGAGAGACGAGCTGCCCGTTCGTTATCAGGAGTGGTAAAAATGCATATGGAACGCTGCGCTAACTGCCGTAAACCACACGAGCCTGGCAAATTCACCGCCGTCTACATTAAGGGAAATTACTTCTGTAAGCCCTCTTGCTGTAACCAATATAAACCTCCCAGAAAGAAACAGAGAACAGTGAAAAAGCCACAATAACCTTATGCACCTTTCGGGGTGCATAATTTTTTGAGGTATAATTTATATGTGAAAGGAAATATCGCCACAAAACTACGCAGTAAACAAACGTGGGATAGCTACATCAGCCGTGTCCCTAACCCTGGCTGCTTCATTTGCGGAGAAGACAATAAACCAATAAAGCAATTTGAATACTGGAAGATAATCCACAACCAATACCCTTACGACGCTGTAGCAGAAAACCACCATATGCTCGTGCCGTTTGAACATGTACGACTAGAACATATGCTGGAGCGCGCTGCCCAAGATGAGCTGTGGCGAGTACTCCGAGCCATAGACATCAACGAAGAATACGACTGTATCATGCGTAACTTTACGGTAGGGCAGTCTCACCAAGCTCACCTGCACTACCATCTGATTACATGGATACGTGTGGTATAATAGGAATATGTCCAGACCATCTACCTTGAATGAAAAAGAAATCGAACTCGGAAAGGCGATGCGGGAAGACGGAAATACTTGGCAGTCAATTGCTGATGAATTGCACGTTTCACGCGACACAGCGATGTATCACTGTTCTTCTTTTAGGAAGACTCAAGTGCAACGAGCGGTTAAAAAATACCATCAAAACAACTATAAAAAAGTAAGAGCAAAGCAGAGGGAATATGCTTCTAATACTAAAATACAATAAGAGAACAGGGTGTCACCAGCTAAAAAGAGCGGGATACACACAACGTCGGTGGGGGGATTGGATACGAAAAGATAGTAATGGCAGATGGCATATACACAAATTACAGAAAGGCGTATTCAGTATTCATTTTGATTTATACATAGGAGACATTCACTACGCTCCCAAGATGCCAGAAGCTACAAAAGCTGAAATCAAACAAATCCTTCAACGGTCAGTCACTACGCGGAATAAAATAAACCAAATGGAGGTACAAAAATTATTCCAAAAATACAAAGGACATTGATATAATTATTTAATAATGGTAAAGTAGTAGCACTAAAAGGGTTAACTATATGACACACATGGTAAGAACATCTGATGGTAGGGATTATGAGGTTGATGACCACGGCAACATGCGTGCACTAGATATCAGTATGTTTGTCACAGGAAGTCACTCAAACTTTTCTAACGTAGAAAGACCAGAAAGGATACACGACCCGTTTTCTGTTTCCCCTAGCAGCAGTACGGCCATCAACTTTGTGTCTGACCCAATATCCGCTTTTAGCCCGTCAGTTTTTACGCGCGTTGCAAACTCATATTTCGAAGACGACATAACTCATTTATCGCAAAATACACGCAGCATATTTAATTCAATTATGCGGATATACCGCAGGGAATGCAGACTGGTTCCACGAGGAAGTCTCATTACCGCAAGAGTGCGCATGCAACCAGGTGGGGTATGGCAGTACACGCCAGTACCTGACCGCTCTGTAGAACAATTGGCTGACTACCCCTCTGATTCATTACCCTCTCAGCAGAAACCGAGATATTGCCTGCATGATGCTTGCATAAAGTGCCAAGGAACACGTAAGATAGGAGGTAGGAGGCACTGTCAACATCAATTTGATTGCCATTGTATAAAATGTGCTGTGGCCAAAGAGGTAGACTAATTTAGTGTCTCCCACACTGAGATTCTCGCGAATCAGAGCAATCTGACAGACGGTATCTTGGTGTCGGGGATGTTAAAAACTATCCCTACACCATAAAGGCCGAGTGGAGACGGTCATGTACTTACAGAAAGGCGAAATAGACTAGGGGGCGCGTAATGCGCCCTTTAGTGTATAATTAGTGATATAAAAGCAAGAAAGCAAAGTATAAATTTCATAATATATGCGCCCATTAAAAAAGAAGGTTCTTGTAGAGCCAATTTTAGAAGAAAACAAAACAAGTTCAGGAATTGAATACGTCGAGGCGCGCACAAAGAATCACTCAAAAGGAGAAGTGCTCGCTATCGGTGAATCAGTCACCCAAGTAGCTGTTGGAAATACCATTTTTTACTCTCCATTAGCTTACGAAGAGGTCGGTGAAGGCCAACATATTGTCCACGAAGACGATATACACGCTATACTAGAATAGTGAAAATAAAATTCCAAGATTTTAATTCGGGGGATGTTGTATTTGAACGCGACCTTTTGCCGTCACAGGTAAAGTTCTGGGAGTCAGAGTCTCGCTTTATTCTGTTTTCTGGGGGTGTTGGGTGTGGGAAGTCACACATCATGTTGTTACGCGCTATCTATGAGTGTATGCGTCAAGACAATAACTATTTCCTACTAGGCCGTACTACTTACGGTGAGATTCATGACGTTTTGATAAAAGAGTTTTTTGAAATCTGCCACGATAGTTGGATTAAGGAATACCGTAAATCACCACATCCAACCATTGTTTTACATACTTTTAACGGGGGTGAATCAACAATGATTTTCCGTAACCTAGACAAACAGCACAAAGATTTGCTCGGTCTAAACTTGGGGGGATTTGCGATTGACCAAGCTGAGGATATTCCAGAAGACACGTTCTTAACCCTAAAGGGTCGTCTTCGTCGTGAAGGAATTGACCACAAAGTGTTCATGACATCTAACCCGAAACTCTCCTGGTTGTATCGAGTGTTTAAACAAGACCCAGAAGAGAACTACGAACTAATTGAGGGTTCTACTTTGGAAAACGAAGGTAACTTGCCCGCTGAGTACATCGCTGACCTAAAGAGATACCCTCCAACTTGGTACAAACAGTACGTTGAAGGTATTTGGGATGAGACGCTTTTAGCTGACAACATCGTTTTTGCTCGTGAGTTCATAGAAAAGATTTCTAAACATACTCGGCCAGAGCGTCGGAAGGAGGAAGGTCTACGTGTATACGCTGACTACAACCCAGAGCACGATTACCAAATGGGTATCGACTGTGCAGAAGGAGCTGACACAACAGAAGATACAATGCGTAAATCCCCTAAAGATAACGCCGTTATAGTTATTTGGGACAAGACCGCTGATGAAGAAGTAGCTATATTTTCTGCTAAAGTTTCACCGCGCGTACTGGCTCACAAAGCAGTTGAGTACGCTGCAAAATATGGTGACCCGTTGATGGTTCCTGAAATGAACTCTATGGGAGCTGCTCTGCTAGATAAGTTAGATGAGCTTGGCTACAGCAACATTTATCGGCGCAAAGAATATGACCGAGTCTTAAAGAAGCAACTAAAAAAACTTGGTTTTCGAACTACTGCATCAACTAAGATGTTACTCATATCTCACTTTGAGGAATTGTGTCGGTTACGAGAACCAAAAATACACACGCGCGAAACGTATGAGGAAATGAAAACCTTTGTCTACACTGACGTTGCAAAGAAAAAAGGAGCTGGAGCACAAGACGGATTTCACGATGACAAGATTATGGCTACATTATTGGCTGCCTTTGATGAAGACCCTGTACGGCCTGGTTCAGCGCATTATTCCGAGCGTGCTACACTTAGAGGTGACGACATCACTCCATCGGTTACCGTTGTCAATGGTCGTATCCGCCCAGATGAAATGTTTACTGAAGGGAGGAAGGTTAATTGGAAAGTCACATAGCTATGAAAGATGAATATATTACATTTGGAGAAGATACTCCCAATGACAAACTTTGCGAAAAAATCGACAGCTGGGTAAAAACCTCCCAGACATATCATGACTCTTTAGTTGCACACCAAAACAAAATGGTGCGCTATTACGAAGGTAACCAAACTGATAGAGACCAAGTTGCTCCACACAACTCTGATTCGGTGTATAACCGTATGTTTGAGGCGATTGAGACTATTATTCCAATCATTACTGGTGGTGCTCACGCTTTTGTTGCTATGCCAGCCCTAGAGAATGAAATCTCGATGGCTCGTTCACAACGGGTGCAAAAAGTTTTAAATCAAAAGTACGAAGACCTAGAGATTCGAAGAAAGCTAGAAAACATATCGCGTGACATGATGCTCAAGCGGTATGGTGTCTTGGAATACGGCTGGGATATTGATACAGATGACGTTGGTGTTTGGGTTCGTGACCCGCGAACAATCCTAATACCAAAATACCGAGTAGACCCACACGACCTACCGTATGTGATTAAACTAGCTGAATTTGATGAAGATGATTTGTTGCGTTACTTCCCTGATTTATCGGAAGATGATAAACAAAATCTACAAAAAGGAGTGAATATCCAAGTTGGAGACGGAACTAGTGAAGCTGACAGTGAAATGTATCAAGTAATGGTGGTATACACCGATGAGTTTTGGGTATGGAAGCAAGGCGACGTCATCCTAAAAAAGATGAAAAACCCGTTCTACGATTGGGATGGAGTAGAAATTGAAGAGCTGGAAACTGACCAGAACGGTAAGGTGAAAACGTATAAGAATATTTTATACGCTAATCACTTAGTACGGCCACAAAAACCGTTCATCTTCTTTACTCCGTTCACCACTGGTGACGCGCCTGTCGCCCAGACTTCCTTAGCTGAGATTGCTTTACCAATCCAAGATGACATCAACGTCGCCAAGCGTCAGATTTTAGATAACCTTCGCCGAATGGGTAACGGGCAAGTTTATGTAGACACAGATGCTCTCCCACAAGAAGTAATCGACGCAATCACCAACGAGCCTGGTCTTATTTTGATGGGTAAAAACCTAGCTTCTGAAAACCGTATTCGTCGAGAAGCAGCGGTACAGATTCCTGCGTCTCATTTCTCAAACTTGATGGACTCCGTACAAGCATTTGATAACGTCTTCGGTACACACGGTGCGCTACGAGGAAACGCTGATTCAGAAACTCTTGGTGGCCAGATTCTTAATCGAAACCAAAACTTATCTCGTGTTGAGCAGCTGACCCGTGAACTTAACCGCGGGGTCGCAAGGTTAGTAGACGGTTTGGTTCAAATGATGAAGATGTACTATACCGAACAGAAAGCGTTTCAATATCTTGGGAAAGATGGTTCGGTTGAGTTCCTAAAGTTTATTAACGATGACATTGAAGATGGGGTAGTTATCAATACTAAATCAGGCACACCGCCAGTTCTCGACCCAGTTGGTCGGTACAACCAAGCTATCCAGCTCTGGCAACTAGGTGCGCTTGACCCAGAAACCTTATTTGAACGTCTAGAGTTTGCTGACCCGAAGATTACGGCGCAAAAGCTAGCAGCATGGAGAGCTGGGCAAGTTGTCTTTGAATCACAAATTCGTCAGCAAGAAGCTCAGGCAGGTGCCGAAGCTCCTGCTAGTACAGATGTTCCTGAAGCAGACGGAAGTGCAGAGCGGGATGTAGAAACACAAAACGATGTAGTTCAGCGAGGAAATGACAGCCTCGGTGGAGGTGGTACAGCCCCTCTGACGAACACGCCAAACATGTAATGGTATAATGTAAGTACTATCGTGAATGGCGCGGTAAGTTCTTCCAACATTGCATAAAAATATTGTTAACTCCAACTCGTATAAACGCTCACAAATACTCTCGTGAGCGTTTTGCATTTGTAGAGTGTGATATTATTTAATTGGGACAAAACCCTCCAAATGAATTTAGAAGGAAAATAGGACTAAACCTGAAAAGAATATGACACCAACCTACGCCCATCCGCTGAGCAACATTTTAATACAGCTGCAAATTGCACTGATGAACATGTTTACTTTTATGGCGGGTAAAGCCGACGATGACGATAAAGGATTCGAAGGCGACGACGCTTGGGATGACGATAGCGACCTTGGCGATGACGACGACAAAGGCGACGACGATGATGATTCAGACGATGATGATTCAGACGATGATGATTCAGACGACGACGATGATGACGACGACGACGACAAGAAAAAGTCTGATAAAAAGGACAAATCAGCTATTGTTCAGAAGAAGCGGTATCGAGACCAAGCAAAAAAACTGCAAAAAGAGCTTGATGACCTCAAATCTAAAGATAACTCTGATGGGTTGTCTGCTGAGGAAAAGAAGGAACAAGCTGCCAAGCAGTATCTAGCAACCACCATTCGTGACGTTCTTAAAGAAGTGGAGAAAGAGGAGCAATCCAAATCTGCCAAAGAACAAGAAGCGTTTGACGAGGAGTTAGAAGAGGTGCTCGATGAAAACGATTCCATCAGCGAGAAGAAGCTAAGAAGCGTAGCCGAAGAATTTGAGGTCAACCCAAAAGTTGCTCTCAAGATTATCGAACGAGAACGGAAGCTCACTAAACGTGAGAAGCCAAAAATTCCTAAAGAAAAGCGGGCAAGCACCAGCATTTCTAAAGGAGATAAGGGTGGTGACGATAAGAAACCATCTTCTCTCGACGATGTCGCGCGACGAATCAAAGCTGCTATCTCGGAATAAAATTATCCGTTAGCAAACTAACTTCATGTCACAGTTAAGTAATTTCGTTACTTCGGTAACAGAGAACGAGTTTCTACCCGTAGTCGTTGATAACGCCTACGATGGAAACGCACTATTCATGCGTTTGAAAAACAAGCGCAAGAACTGGTCAAGTGGAGCAAAGCTGACAATTCCTACTCAGGTATCTGAGCGTACACAAGGTGGTTCATATGCAGGAGCAGACACATTTGGTACTGCACAGGAAGATGTCCGAAAGCAATTCGAAGCTGACCCAAGCCAGTATTACTGGAACGCAACCATTACAGGAATCCAAGCCTCAGCCAACAAAGGTAAACGAGCAATCGTAGACCTTATGACAGAGGAATTTCGGTCTATTGGAATGGCGATGAAAGACCGTATGGGTACAGACCTATACGGCGATGGTACTGGAAACAGTAACAAGAACTTTACTGGTCTTGTTTCACACGTAGATGATGGTACGAACGTAAGTACATACCAGAACCTATCGCGAACCACTTACCCAACATTGAAGTCTACTCTGACTGCACAGTCAGGAGCACTTGGTCTTGATGACCTTGCAACAGACTTCGATGCAGCCCAGGTCGGCAGCGACCACCCAACTCTAGGTGTTACTACCCCAGCGGTATTCAGCATTTACGAGGCACTTCTTACACAAAACTCTCGATACCAAGTTGTTCAGAACTCTGAACGATTTACGCTTACCGCAGCAGGTATTGAAAAAGCTGGTGTAACAGGTAACGCAGGGTTTACAGGTCTTATGTTCCGAGGAATGCCTATCATTTCTGATGATAAGTGCCCTACAGGAAACCTCTTCATGTTGAACGAGAACTATCTCGATATGTATGAAATGAGTGCAGACCCTAACTTTGTGCAGGGAACGAAAGAAGGATTCGCTTGGACTGGTTGGAAGAAGCCAACCAATCAGGATGTTATTGTTGGCCAAATCCTATGGTACGGTCAGCTGGTCGGAACACAACCTCGCAAGCACGCTCGCCGAACTGGTATTACTAGCTAGTCTTAATTTTATTGAATTATGCCTAAGACAACTGGATTCTCAGAAGCAATTGAGCAAGATGTTCACGCAACATCTACCGTTGCTCGCGCAAAACTCGGCGACAAAGTACACACCGCAGATGGTCGTACTTATCGCTACGCAAAAGCTGCTGGCACTGCACTAGATGCAGGTAAGCTCGCCGTAGCTGCCACGCTTGTAGCAAACCACACTAATATCGCTGTAGCTGCTGCTGCCGATATTGGTGCAACGCAAATTACCGTTACCCTTGGTGCGACTGCTGCTACAGTCAATCAATACACCGAAGGTTTTGTCACCATTAGCGATGCTGCTGGTGAAGGGATTGCGTACAAGATTGCCAGTCACGGTGCTGCTGATGCTTCAGCTGACCTCGTACTCAATCTTGAAGACCCAATTCGGGTTGCCCTTACTACTTCATCTGAAGTAATCCTGACATACAACTTGTTTGACAATGTTGTTATTTCAGCGATTGACCAAGCTGATGCAGCTGTTGGTGTTCCCAACGTCGCTGTAGGCGCAGATGAGTACTTCTGGGCGCAAACTGGTGGGTTGTGTGCTGTCCTCGCAGACGAAGCTGCTGCTGCTGGTAACACACTCACTATTGGCTCTAGTACCGCTGGGTCGGTAGAAGTGCTTGATGGAATTGGTGAACAGCAAATCGGTGTTGCGGTAGCTGCTTTGGTAGATACCGAGTACCGAGTAACCAAGCTCACTCTAGATTCGTAGTAGACGTTAGTAACTTAATCTCAGCGCGAGAACGATATTCACGGATGCGCTCATATAACCTATGGCTGAATTAGATACACTGTACGTCACCAACCCAACCACAGACGATTTCACTGTTAATTTTAACGGAGAACCGTACATGATTGGGGCAGGTGAAAAGAAGGCGTTCCCAGAGTTTCTTGGCTTTCACGTAGCCAAGCACCTCTCGGACAAAATTATTCGTGAAAAGATACTGAAGATTCGGAAGAAGACCACTGAAAACCCGTACCGCCCAGAGGTGGCACAGTTGCAGGTGTACGACAACCCAACCCGACGTATCGCCCTTTACGATATTCTCCAAGACAAAACCTTAGTTGAAAGATGCGTAAACGCATTTCCGATGAAGGAATTTATTGGAGAGATTGCTGAGTACGATGAGTACGTCAGTAAGAAAGAAGCTAAGGAAGAAAAAGCCGAGGTGACACCCACCAAAGCTAAATAGCTTCCTCTTCTGGTTAACCCCAGAAGCGAGGGGATAGGACTCCTTCTTCCTGTCTCTTCGGTTCTGAGGTTAACATTCTGCTGATGCTATACTTATTAGTGTTAATAGAATAAACCCACCTATGACAAACGACGTAAAAATTCAACGAGGCACCCCCCGCGAAAAACGAGAGGTGACCAATGATAAAGAATGGCTTGAAGACCGTATGGAACGACTTGATGAAAAAATCGAAGTTCTTTCTGAACGTGTCAAAGCTGCAAAGCAAGAAAAAAACGAGCGTGAAAAACAACTCGCAGCACTTTAATAGTAATCTTCTAATTTATGGCAGACGTAGTATATAACAACTTCAAGAAGAACATAATGAACGGTAATATCGACTTAGATACTGACACTGTTAAAGTAGCGTTAGTGACAAGTGCATATACACCGAACATTGATACTGATGAAGATTTCGCAGATGTGACAAACGAAGTCTCTGGGACAGGCTACACAGCTGGAGGAAATACTCTGGCTAACGCAGCTGTTACCGCAGACACAACCGATGACGAAGGAGTGTTTGATGCAGATGATACCACTTGGACAACATCAACCATCACAGCACGAGGTGCAGTCATTTACAAAGATACAGGGACTCCTGGTACATCTTGGTTGATTGGATACTTGGACTTTACCACTGACCAGGCCTCTAGTGCTGGTGACTTTACAATAGCTTTCGGAGCAGAAGGGATTCTAAATCTTGGGTAATTATTGTGTCCTCGCTCTACTCCTTACGGGGGTAGCGACGAGGACGTAACTTAAATTAAATTATGACAAAGGAACAACTTATTGCAAAAATCAGTACAGACTCACTTGGAGTAGCAGCCGTGCAGCCGACAATGGGCGGAGACGGGCAGCCAGAGGTAGTAACCTTGGACAATGGTAAGACCGTCCGAAAATACTCAATCAACGTAGCGTTTGACGACAAAGGAACGGTTCAGTTCAAGAATGTACCAGTGGTAGTCTTTAACGAAGGGCAGCCAGAAGAAGAAGCACTCCTTTCACAAGGACAAGAAGCACCCAAGCCAAACGTGGTGCAGAAGGCAGCAACCGCGTACCTAGACGAAAAAGTTTCCGACGGTACGTTCAAGACCTATTCAATCCAAGAAATTAACGAGGAGCACCTATTCTGCATTGCTACGGTAACAGAGTTGGAGGGTACCGTAATGACCCAGAAGCAAGTAATGGTACATAAACCAGCCAATAAACCAGTAACACACAACGACTACCAGACTCTATAAACTAGTTCTATATGGCTTTTCCTGCCGGCTACACAAAATATCAAGAGATAACAATCGACAATACGAAGGTTGCAGCCGACCTTACGGACTACACTTTGTTGGTAGACCTTGCCGACCTTGTGAAAGCAGGAGCCGATGTTTTTGATACATGCCGGACTGACGGAGGAGACTTACGAGCTACTAAAAGTGACGGGACTACGGAGCTACCAATTGAAGTGGTGGCTATAGACACTACAGCCAAGACAGGGGAGGTGCATATAAAAATTACTGGTACCACTTCTAGCTCTACTGACACGGTTATACGCTTGTACTACAACGGTACAGATGTTGCAGTAGCAACTACAGCCACGTATGGAGCAGAAAATGTTTGGGATAGTAACTATAAATTAGTTGCACACGATGTAGATGATGACAGTACAAGTGGTGCGAACAACGGGACACTGGAAGGCAGTACAGCAGTTATTACAGGAAAAGTTGGTGACGGACGGCAATTTGAAGCAACTGGAAATCGTGTCAACTACGGTAGTAGTTTTGGTGAAAGTTATTCAGCAGCAACATACAGTACTTGGATTCGAGTGAATAATACTTCAAACGAATATCACTTTTTAGGTAAAAATGATAATATCGGTATTTTGGTTGAAACATCTGGTCAAATACGTGCGGCTATCCACACAACTGATTGGCAATCACCAGTTTGGTCGGGTGGCTCATACACAGTGACCGCAGGAACTTGGCACAAAATAGACCTAGTTTATACAGGCTCAAATCTTAGTATTTATTTTGACGGTGTAAGTACTGGTGCGGGGGTATCAGCTACAGGAACATTAGGAAACAACGGAAACGACTGGTTTGCAGGTAGTTACTTCGTTACTTCTCAATGGATTAATGGAGACATGGACGAACTGCGGGTAAGTGACATAGCACGTTCTTCTGATTGGTTTTCTACCACATACAACAACCAAAACTCACCAAGCACGTTCTATAGTTCAAGTGCAGAAGTAGGCGGCACTTCTAGTGTTAGCTTTGATGCTTCACCTTTAACAGCAACATTTTCAATTCCTGCCTATACTCCCCAAACAGGAACTACTGAATCGGTCAGTCCTCTGACAGCCACGTTTAGTATCGTTGCAGCCACAACTTCTGCTGGAACGACCCAAACAGCATCACCGCTAACAGCAACCTTCTCAATTCCACCAAATACGGCTGACTTACCTGATTACGAATTTTCAGCCAGTCCGTTAACAGCAACATTTAGCCAACCCGCATTCACAATATCAACCAGTAGTGCTTACGCTGCTGCGGTTCTTTCGGCTGTTTTTTCAATACCTACATCTGTCACTACAGGAGACGCAAATACGTCAGCTGGAGTTTTGTCAGCCACATTTACCATCCCCGTTTACACGCTTGATGTTGTGTTTAATATACAGGGGGCAAAGATAACCCCACAGCTAACCCTCAAGCGGGAGCGTGTTAAACTTAAAAAGTACTAATATGTTATTCCTCATAGACAATAGAATAGTTGTTCAAAACAGAGAGCGCACATTTCTGACGGCAGAAATTTCTGCGGGCGCAACCAGTTTGGCGGTACGCTCAGTTGATAGCAACGAATGGGCGGATAACGCTTGGGTTATTGTTGGTGAGATTGGTAGCGAAAATGCCGAAGTACTACAAATTAACGGGGCACCATCAGACGGGACTTCATTAATTGTTGATAACGCTGGGTCAGGCGGGGCACGCTATTCCCACAGTGCAGACGAGCCTGTATATAACATCCCGTACAATCAACTTAAAGTTGAACGTGCTACTACTGAAAACGGAGCTAAAACCACTCTAGCTACGGTTGACCTACAGCCAAGTGATTTTCAAACTGCATACGATGATATCATTAACACAACAGGATTTGGTTTTGCTGCGTTCTATAATTCAAACAACGCCAATCAATCTCCATACTCTGATGCGATTCCATACAGCACACAAACAGCTACTTCGCTGGCACGAATGACGCAACAGGTTCGAACTTTGTTAGACGAGCAAGAAGATAACTTTATTAAAGACACTGAGATTGCCGATGCAATCAACTCCCGACAACGCATGGTTATCAATGACCGCATGTGGACTTTTAATGAAACTGAACGCTCACAATCTCTTGTCTCTAACAAACTGGACTACAATATCGACACCGATATAAAAACCTTACATACCTGTCGAGTAGATAGCCGACCAGTAAAGTATATTTCACGAGTTGAATGGGAACGATTTAACTACGACACCGATGCCACCAGTGAGACTCCGACAGCTCTGTCTGTTTTTGTAAACAAGATGCGCTTCTGGCCACGACCAACAACTGCTTCCGTGACTACTACTTTATCTGGAGCGTTAACTGATAGCGCAACGACAATCCCTGTAACGAGTGTCTCTGGTTTTCAGCGGGCTGACTATTTCCGATTTAAGGTCAATGGCGAGGTTATTTATGCTAACGCGGTAGATACATCCACTAATGAGTTTACTGGCTGCTCACGGGCACAGGAGGGCACTACAGCAGCAGCTCACAGCGACACTGACACCGTTACAGAACAAAACATCGTTTACACAGGACAATTGTATGCAACTGACTTGGAAGAACTCAACGACCAGACTGTTATCCCAGAACCAGACGTACTGACCTATGGAGCTGCTGCTGACTTAGCTAACGGGAAACTAAAAGATGTTAGTCGCGGTGACCGAATGGAAGCCAAATACGCTCAAGTGTTTGATGACCTCCGAGATAAGTTCTCTATCAAATTTACGTCTCAAATGAGTCGCGTAAAAGTAGAAGGAGAGTATGGCTCACGAGGGTTAGCCAATCCAAACCTTCACCCATCTGACGTAATCGCTCCGTAAATATGGCCAATAAACTCTTCTTAAACCACAGTGGCGGGATGAACAGGAAAGCCTCGGCTCTAATCATTAAAGACGAAGAGTGCGAACTTGCCATCAACTACCACTTAGACAAGGTCGGTGCGCTCACAAAGCGTAAAGGTTATTCGCGATTCGCTTCGCAACCAACAGCTGACAAAACCACTTATGGATTGGGTCAGTTTAATGACATGTCTGGAGATACTGTTGAGCAACTATTTGTGCAGAACAACGCAGGCGACACTCAGGGAGTTATCTATTACAACAACGGAGGGACTTGGACTGCTGCTAAATCTGATGACACCGCTTCAAAGAAGAGTCGGTTTATATCATTTATTGATTACGTCTTTCGAGCCAACGGTGCAGATGTAATTGCTTCATCAGCTAATGGGTCAAGTTGGGGAACAACTAACTCACCAGCAACAATCACTCCTAAATACGGAGCGGTCTTCCAAGACCGTGTGTACTTTGCAAACGGGAATTCTTCTAACCGCAGCCGATTCTGGTTCTCTTCTTTACCAAGTTCAGGCTCAATCACCTGGTCAACTGGTACTGATTGGGTAGATGTAAACCCTGACGATGGTGACCAAATAACAGGACTAGAAAACAACGGTAACCGTTTATTGATTTTCAAAAACCGCGCTCTGTACCGATGGACATTTGGACAAGTTGAAGCTGACCGATTGATTGGGGTTGGTACTTCTTCTTCAGAGTCAATTAAAACTAATCTCGATGTTGGTATTACTTTTTTTGCTAATCCAAACGGAATCTACGCTTACTCAGGAGGACGACCACGATTATTGTCTCGTAAGATTGATGACATTATTAAAGCCGTCACAGATTGGACAGAGGTATATGCAGAAGTAGACGAAGACCACTACTACTTATCGGTGGGAAATATTTCACTTGAAGGCCGAACCTACAGCAACGTAGTTCTTTGTTATCATATTTCTCTTGATGCGTGGACAATGTATACCACCGCGACACCAGTACGATTTATGGCTAGACTGATTGAGTCAGGCGTAGTTGAGAACATCTACTTCGGTTCAACTACAGGGAGAACTTATAAGTTTTTAGACACCAATGCTGATGATGGTTCTGATATCGCTGCTTACTTCCGCTCTAAAGAGTTTGTCCTTGGTTACCCACAAGCGGTAGACGTAGAACACGTTGACGTATTTGCTGCCACGCGAGGAAACACATCGGTTATGATGGATATTAACCGTTATGGACAGCCGATTACGCTTGGTAGTTTGGTTGATAGAATCACCAATCTTCGACCAACTGATTTTCGTAAACTCAACTCAACCCGAATTTATCTTGTAGACAACTCCACTGTCCCTGCAATTATTGAAGGATTCAACTTTACCTTTACTAACGCTATCCGTAGGGATGAACAATCCAAACGAAGACGTAAAGCTAACGACTAGATATGGCTGATGAAAATGAAATCAAAGACTACACCGCAATAGACATTGATGAGTTCCTCGTTGCTAAGGGGTCTGTTCTTCGTGACTACGAGCAGAAAGATGCCCTAGCGGTTGACCAGATGTTTGAAGGAGTTCCAGGGGGGAATATTATCTTTGGGGGGATGCAAATTCGAAAAAAGGAATACGCTGACACAACCACGGCTGGAGTTTGGATTGGTGTTGATTCTGATGGTATAGGTAAAATAAACATTGGAGCGGGAAACAACTCGTTACTTTGGAATGGCTCACAGTTGGTTGTTTCTGGTGAGATTATTGCCCTGTCTGGAACAATTGGTGGTTGGACAATTGGAGCTACTACTTTAACAGGGGGTGGAGTCACTCTCGATTCTAGTGGAATAGTAGAAGGTGGTATTGTTCGAACTTCAAGTTCTGGCCAACGCGTGCAGATGCTAGACAGCACGAACACTATGCAGATTCTAGACAGTGGAGGAACGGTGCGAGCTGAAAGTTACTCAAACGGTTGGGAGTTTAATACTACAGGAGGCTCAACAGCTGGCCGTATCTTTATCGAAAGCTCGTTTAACAACCTGCAAATTCAGGCTGTAGCCAGTGATTTATTTCTTACTTCAATTGACGATATAGCGTTTGCTCCAGGGAACGGCTCTGTTTCTATGTTTATAGACGGTAGTACTGACGACGTTGTTGTGTCTTCAGGAGACGTAGACATTGTGACTGGTGACCTTATCATCGGGAATACCCGTATTCAAAGCGGTGGCTCATGGACACTAACCCTGCCGTCAACCAATGGGTCTAACGGTGAGTTCTTGCAAACAGACGGCTCAGGCAACACCTCATGGGCAACGGTTTCAGGTGGTGCAAACACATCGCTATCTAACCTCAGTACTACTTCGATTAACCAAGACCTTAACCCTGGCTCTAGCGTGTTAGATATTGGGCAAAGCGGAAACGCTTGGGACAGACTCTACATTGATGACATTTACCTAACAAACGGCGATGGGACTATTAACTACTCTGGTAATGTAGCCTTAGACTTTTACGCGAGCAGGATTGAGTTAGGTTCTAGTTATACTGATTTATCACCAGCCTCGTTTGCGAGTGCTAACTTTGGCTTAACAAATCGCTGGAATGATGGAAGGTTTAGTACGTTAGACGTTAGCTCAACTATTGATGCGGGGTCATTACGATTTTCTACTGGGGAAGATATTACAGGTAACGGTTCTGATATTGAGTATGATGCAGATAGTGACCATTTTTTTTACATTAACAGTACCTTAGAAGCTATTATTGATAGAAACATATTTACTGAGGGAGATTTATTAGCTGCTGGTTCTAAACCCTTTTTAATTAACCATCCTGACGGAAGTGACCGAATGCTCCGTTATACTGCGCAGGAAAGCCCTGAAGTGTTGTTACGACATCGTGGGCGTGAAACTACTGATGGTAGCGGTACTGTTGTTATTACGCTGCCTGAACACTTTCGCCTGGTTACAGACCCAGCTGGTTTGGTAACAGTAAATTTGACTCCACATAACGAATCTATTGTTTATATAAACGGTACCCCCGCTAACGGACAGATTACTGTGAACAGTCAGGTTCCAAAAACTACCTTTGATTATGAAGTTATTGCTGTGCGTGCAGGTTACTTAAACGCAGAGGTAGAGATTTCTGCTAAATCAAAGAATATCAAAGACAAAGAACTGTTTACGCGAATGCAAACTCTCCCGCAAAAAACACAGCAAAAGAAAGCGGCTAAAGCAGTAGCCAAAATTAAAAGAGAGGCACAGTTAGCGAGTCAAGAGTTACGAAAAAATTCGTCGGCACTTATTAAGCAATGATATACTATATATGCGTATGAAAGGTGATTTCAAAACAAGAGGCGAAGCCTACATGAATAAGGATAAAAAAGCGCAAGAGCGACACGGGGTTATGCGCGCTAATCAGCTTGTTTTCCCTGGAAGGAATAAAATACCAATGAAGGGTCGAGTTGCTTTATGGCTACTCCAAAGGAGTGACGCACGTATTGTTGACTCATTAAAAGATATTCAGAAGGAAGATAAATAAATCATATGGCACAACTTCCTAGCTCAGGCTCAATCATCGACTACTTGAACTCAACTGGTAAAGACAGTTCGTTCAGCTCTCGTCGTAAAATGTTTAACCAAGCTGGCCTCAACAAACGGCTAGGGGATTTTACTGGTGCTTCCAACCAAAACCTTACGCTCCTTAAAACTTTGCGTGGCGGGTCTAATCAATCAAGCCCTTCTTTCTTTTCTGGCCAAGCCCCTCCAAATGCACAAGAGGGAAATCGAGCAGCTGAAAGCGAACGCCTAAGGCAGTACAGTATCAATAATGTAAGCGGGGGAGCTAGTGATTTTTTTAAGAACAACTCATTTTTGCAGCCGTTTGGAGAGGCATTAACTCAAACTAGTACCGCTGCAAGAGGTAGGCAACCAGACCAAGGCACCCCACAAATGGGTGGTGCACAAACCCCAAAATACGGGGGTGACACAATATCTGCCCCAGGTTCAATTCCTGGTCGAAACACAGGGATGCAGGAAGGTGAGTCTGTTCAAGACATGGTCAATCGGTTGAGTGACCCAAATGCAGGTCAGTCTCGAATCCCAGAAGGGAGTACCGCTCAATCAATGATTGATTCTATTGGTCAGTCAGGAAACAGCTACACAATTCAAAGCGGTGACACCCTTGGAGCGATTGCTAAACGCTTCGGAACCACTGTTGATGAACTCGCAAAAAACAACAACATTTCAAACCCTGACCGTATTAGCGCTGGGGATGTCTTGAGTATTGCAGGAGGACAGACAGGAGGTACCAGTACCCAATCAGGTGGTTCGGCCACAGGAACGCAATCACCTGACACACCAGCAGCAGTCAACCCAGAAACTACTACAGGACAACAGGATTCAGAAACATTTAACCAACTTGGTATTTCAGCTTCGACTATTCTTGGCGAATACACACCTCCATCGGAAGCCAGTCTTGTAAACGAGTTCCTCAACTCTAGTGAAGGTAAACTGCTACTAGAAAAACAAGAGCTAAATAATCAAACGGCGTTAGCAAAAGCTGAAACAGCAAAACAAGCTCTCGAAACGAAATATGCTTCTGAAAAAGAATCTCTTGAAAATCGCCTTGCGAGCAACGGTCTAGCCTTTTCTGGCATTCGGGGAACTCAAGTTAAAGCCCTAGCTGACTCACTAGCTGCATCGACACTAGGAGTTGACCGTGACTTTGCTACCAAACTGCTTAACGCAGACATTAAGTTCCGAGAGACAGTACTTGATGGGGTGAGTGACTTGATGAAAGAAGCTGCTGCTGACAACGAAGATGCAATCAAACAACTAAACCTTGCTGGTTACGCAGTTGTTGGTGACCAACTTGTTCCAACACTAGCTCGCGAGAATGCGACTCTTGATGACATCCGAGCTGATGCAAACCTAGCTATATCACAACGCCGACTAGAATTATCTGAACAAGCAAATGCACGAGCAGCAGCTAAAGCAGCTGGGGGTACTGAAACAGACAAGTACGGCGAGTTTCTTCAAATTATAGCAATGATGAATGACCCAGCTAACGACAACGTCACTGACGCGGAATGGGAATCAGAACTTAGGGGGCAAACAGACTTGGGTGCTGGAGACATAAATTCAATCATTGGCGTTCGCCCTCCTAGCGCAACAAAAATGACAACTGACGCTGCCGACCTGGTTGGTGCTTGGTACGACAAACCAATACTAAGCCTACTACGTCCAGGCAAGCGAGCAGAAGCTCTTGCTAAAGCCAAAGAGGAAGCTATTAAAGAAGTGAAAGCAAATCGAGGAGTTATTGAGTTTGAAGGTGGAAACCCTATCGAACTTAAAACGAGTGACCAGATAAACGACTTTACCGAATACATTAACTCGGTAACACTAGACGACATCTAAACCTATGGCATTTACTAACCTCGAAGAGTATAAGAAAAAACTCGAAGCTGGTTACAATCCGTACCGCGCAAGAAGGATGGAGCGTGACATCAGCATTGACACTAGACAGATAAACAACGAAGCTGACCAGTCAATGACTTCGAGGTTTTTAGGTGAGCTTGGAAAAAACCTAAACTTTACGAACGAGGAAGGAATCTTGGGAAAATATAACGACCTCCCAAAAGAAATAGCACAGGGTACAGCTCGAACTATCGCTGGACTACCGCTCGCTTTAATGAAAGGCGGAGACGCTACCCTCACTCCGACTAACCGTTTTTCTGAAGCTGTTTTTGGTACAGATGAAGCCTTCAACTTGAAAGGAGAAGGTGGCGATTTCTTGTCTGTCTTTGGAGCATCAGAGCAAACTCAAGCCAAGTACGGATTAGGAGTTGGTGCTGTTATTGGGTTACTGGATTTTGTGCCAGGAGGTAAAAGTGTCTCTACTTTAAACCGTGTAGCTAGTTCTGTTTCAAAAACAGATGATGTCGCCACCATTGCAAAAAACTTGCGCGTGGTTTTAGATGGGGAAGAAGAAGCTATCCAATCATTAGCTCAAACTCTTAAAGGGGTTACTGACAAACGAGAGGCACAGAGACTTATTAGTGAAGCTGGAGCAACTACCAAAGGGGCATCAGTAAATGAATTAGCTGACACCATTCGTGCTAGTGGAGTGAGCCGAGAAAAGTATCTGGCCGACCTACAAAAAGGATTAAGTAACCCTAGTAGTAGAAGTGGTCAGCGAGCGGTAAACATTGCGACTAGATTGCGAAGAAACGGTTTAACGCCAGAAGCGTTTTATGATGGATTAGTAGCAGGGAAACCACTTCGTCGTTCTCCTGTTCCTGACTCAGCTGCCAAACGCTCAGTGGGAGATACAACTCGTTCCGCTCGTCGAACTGTCCCTGAATCTACTTTATTGCGAGAACGTATTCGTACACTAGATAAAGGTATCCGCGAAGGAACTACTAATACTAGGCGAGTTGAGCGCGGAAAAGCGAAAAGAGCCACACAAGCGGTACGTGCTAGTGAAACTAGCAAAGCTATCACGAGCAAAAGATTAGTAAAAAACATTCAAGAAGGATTAACCAAACGAATTACTGACAATCTTCCTGTCGCGTATCGTGGTTCTTTATTGAAGAAAATAAAAAATACAACTACTCCCAAGCAATTTGATAAAGCTCTTGATGCTGTCGATAAAAAAATCGAAGCGTACCGTCAAGCAGCGCAACTACGAAAGCAGCTAGGCAACCGCCGAAGTAAACTTGCTTTCATCAATAAGCTAAACGACCTCAAACAGTCAGCGGTGCGAGATATGAAGCAAACCCTTGGTATTAACAAGCCTGTAAAACAGATGAACGCACAGGAATTGGATGCCATGATTGCAGAAGCAACTAAACGCTTTAAGTTTAAGCGTAACGCAGGAGCACCTCAAAATGTGGTACGTGCTGATGGGACAATTGGTAAGAAAAAGAAAGCTCCGCCAGCTGGTCGTGTTAGTGATGAAGCTCGCGAAAAACTAGCTGGATTGCCTAACGAAAGTTTCCGAACCAAAGTCGGGGACTCAATGACTAACGCTAAAGATGGCTTGAGCCAGACAGGTGACCTAATTAACATTATGTCTACTGAACTCAAAATAATCAGTAAAGAACTGTGGGGTCGGTTGCGCCGATACGATGCAGAACTCCGTATGATGATGACAAAAGATGTGCGAGTAGCTGAACGCTACTGGAAATCTTTACGTAAAGCCAAAAGAAAGATGACGGTGCTTGAACGTAGAGAGTATGAGTTCGCATTGTTTAACGGGCACCGCGATACAGCTTATGAAATAGCTAAAAAATACGGATTCGATAAAGAGCTTGATAACGCTATTAAGATGAAAGATGACATCTATGAGCGCGCTAAAAAACAAGGATTCAAACTAGGGTATCAAAAGAATCACTTCCCCCGCCGACCTAAAAACGATGCAGCTTCATCTAAAAAGATTCTTGACTACTTTGAAAGTAGTGGTCGTCGCACAGAGATTCAACAAGCGTGGGCTGACAAGTCACATGACCTTGGCCGTGTTTTAACTGACCACGAGAAGGCAAAAATTGCTACGCTCTTCTTCCGTGGATTTAATGGTAGAACTGTTTCCCTAAAAGAGACGGGAAATATGAAGGCTCGTTTAATTGACGAGGTACCACCAGAGCTAATGGATGCGTATGAGGATTCAACTTCTGCGCTTCTTAATTACGCCCAAGAAATGAACACCCGTATTGAAACCAAGAAATTTTTTAACGGACAAGTACCTAATGATGGTTTAATTGATGAGACAAGTAACCTTGAAGATGCTTTTAGTGCGCTGTTCGCTAAGTTAGAAGGGGAAGGTAAGTTCTTAGATACTAACCAACAACGTCGAGTGCAGGAACTACTGCGAGCGCGATTTGCTTCAGGCACTATGAGCGGGGGTGTACAGGTGGTAAAAAACTTGGGTTACATGAGTTTGATGAACTCTCCATTAAACGTAATCTCGCAGCTACCCGACCTTGCGTGGGCTATATATCAGACAGGTATTATTAGTGGGACAGGCTCGCTTATAAAAAGTATTCGTCGCCAAGGGGCAGTCTCAAGAGCTGAATCTGGTTTTGATGATGTCGCAGCAGAAATAGAGGAAGCTGGGAACTTGCACATTTGGGTGACTCGCACATTTCGAGCGATTGGTTTGCATGAGTTTGACGTTATCCTCAAAGAGACAACGATGGATGCTGCGTTTAATAACCATATACGGTTAGCTAAAACAAAAGACCCTGAGTTTGTTGACGAGGTTCGAGTAGTCTTTAATCAATACCCAGAACAAGCTGATGAAGTGCTAGATAAGATGGCTAGAGGGGTCAATGACGAAGACACAAAGTTAATGGCAATTGCGCGACTACACGACTTTCAACCAGTCTCGTTATCGGAAGTTCCAATTCAGTATCTCAAGGCAGGAAACGGGAAAATCTTCTACCAAATGAAGACCTTCTTCACTAAGCAGTTAGACATTGTTCGACGCGATGTTATTCAACAGGCTCGCAAAGGCGAGTATAAATCAGCTAGTAAAAACTTGATTAAAATTACTACCTTACTTGTGTTGATGAACGCAACCGCAGACGAAGTTAAGGACTACATAACTGGTCGGAATAAAGACACCAAGTTCTCTGACCGCCTAACAGAAAACTTCTTTAAGACCTTCTTTAGTGTAAATCGATACAAATGGGAGCAGACCCAGCGTGAAGGATTCTTCTCGGCAATTGTCGGTGGTGAGCTTTCCATCCCAGCCTTGAGCGTTGGTGATAATGCTTTTAGAGACGTTAGTGATTTACTCTCAAGCGAGACGGATATGTCTATTGACCAGTCTCGTTCTATTCGAAACGTGCCAGGGGCAGGTCAGTTGTATTACTGGTGGTTTGGTCGTGGAGCGGAGACAACAAGCTCACCTGATACAATACGTGAAAGGTCTTCTCGAAACAGTGAACGTGGTTCTTCACGAGGGTCGTCGCGCAGCTCAACCAGAGAAAGCTCAAGATAATGAAAATACTGTATAAAATGTTTGAACACCTAAAAACAACTGCCGAGTTAATCAACATACTAGCAATGGCGGGAATAATAATTTTTGGCTCAATTGTGCACGCCACAGCCAAGCTAAAAATAGCTAGAGACACCAGTGAAGCATTTACTGGCGCAGATTTTGTTATACTTAGTGTTATAGCTTCTTTCTCTGGGCTAATCGCAGGGTTGTTGGCAACAATCTTTCTCCAAGAACAAACACTTGTGTTGGCTGCTTCTGGGATTGGCGCGTTTCTCGGAATAGCGGGGCTTAATGCAATTAGTTCAATTTTCTTAGAGTTCCTAACAGACCTGTTAGTTCGTAGAAAAAAATAAAATGTTTAAACATATACACAAACACGTTCAAGTAAAAATGGTGGTGCGAGCACTGATAACTATGATTATTTTAATCTTAGGTTTTAATGTAATGGTAGAAGCCTCAACTTCTTTATCTGACCGCTTCACTCCACAAGAGAGCTACTACCAATATTTTTGGGTAAAACCAGCTCAAGAAAGTTTCTATAAAAAAGACGTTCTTCGTTTCAATAGCTTTATTAAATATGAAAAGGATATAAACATGTACTGGAGGGACACCATTTTTTGTTATCAAGACGGAGGTACTAAAAAATACAGAACCCAGCGATGGCCAAAAGAAGTTGGTTCTTATGAATTTAAAACAGGAGGGACTATGGTAAATATTGATAACGAAGAGCTGAATCAAGAATTTGCCTACTGGGAGTACACCGCTTCTGTCATTGACGCTGAAGCAACCGCCTGTTATCTCTGCTACGTTGCTCACGGAAAAACTGTTGGAACTGGTGTAGGAAAGGTTTTCTCTGACTGCACTGATAATTTTAATGTAAACTTATAGTATGTTACATATTAAAAATAATCCTCAAGTTGTCTACATAGTTCTCCACCACACAGCTGTCTCTAGAAAAAGGCAACAGACTCAACTACAGGCGGTAAACACCTTTCATAAAAATAAAGACTGGGGAGGTGGGTGGAAACAAAAATCTCCATCAGAACTAGGTTGGTACGTTGGATATAATTTCTTTTGCGAACCATTGGGTGTCCGTACCCAAACACGGATTGTTGGTGAAGAAACCTTAGCCAACAAAGGAATGAACTGTGATGTCCCTGGTCGCTGCACCGCGATTTCTTATGCAATGGCGGGAGACTTTCGGGTTGAGCAACCAACTCAACATCAGGTCAATGACTTTATGGAGTTTATTGAGCAGGTGCGCGCGTACTACCCAAATGTCCAGGTAGTTCAGCATAAAGATATTCAAAACAATCGAACCTGTGCAGCTTTGACCACGGAGCAAATAGCTAACTGGTCAAAAGACGAGAGTAAGGAGACTAAAGACCAAACCATTCAAAGGCTTATTAAGGAAAAGAATCGGTACCGCGCCCAAGCCAAACAGCTGGTCGCTTTACTGACCCGTTTACTAAAAATAATCAACTAATATGTTTGAACAACTACAGATGTTACTAGAGTTTGACCCAGTCTTAATTGGCGCGTTCGCTGGTTTATCCATGATGGTTACTCAGATGCTTAAAGGTAGTGTCCCTTGGGTATCTAAAAACCCGATGGTAGTAAATCTTGTTCTCTCTACTGGCTTTGCAACTGCGGTAGTCTACGAACAAGCGGAAGTATTAGGCATCGCGATACTGACCTTTCTAATTATGTCATCAGCATCTGGTGTATATTCATCTACAAAGAGCAAAACAGTTGTCGAGCTACCAGATTACTCAGATGATGTGTAATCCCCGCAGCGCGCAATTTTGAGGCTCTTAGACACGGTTCGCGAAGGAACTTAGTCTAGCTTCTAATGAGAGTTCAGAAGAATGACTAATAGAGGTTGCAAACGGTACTCTCTTGGTATAATATAACGTCGTTACCGTCACTGGTAATGAGTATTGCGTTAGCCCTACTTTCCCCTACTCAATTTTTAAGACGTTCTCCGTCTTTCATATCTAAAAGACTCGCAACTTACCCTAGTAGCGGGTTTTTTAGTTCTCCACTCCATAAACTTGCACTAACTATCTGTTCTGAGTTATCATGTCAGACATGACTAGGGTAAGTACACAATTTCAGACAACGAAACACCCAGTTTTAGCGCGCCCGTAACGGCGTGTTTTTTCGTGTGAACATCCAATTGGGCAGCGGGATGTAAATAATGAGTCCAATAAACAATAAGTTCTAGTTCAGGCATAAATGCGAAAGTAGGGAAAAACAGTTGACCACTCTGTCCCTGCCGTCTGATTTGTGTCGGAGCTAAAAAACGATAGTAGCAACCAGAGTAGAGGTACTTTTAGGGACTATCTAACACCTTACAGCTAACTTCACACCCATTAGCCTCATCAGGAGGTAAAAGTGGGGCTATACATTATGGAAACAGCATTCAACAACATAGACATAAGGGAATATCTAAAAAGTAAACGCGCGCACACCGAAGAAAAAGAGCTATTGGAAGGGAAGCGGTATGTGAATCAGAGGCAAGAAGTGGTTCAGCAATTTGTTGACCAGATTAACCAAGAGCGTAAAGGGACAAAGTACAAACAGGTTACGTGGCCACAAATAAACGGGCAGCTCCGCCACTTTAAATACATGAGCGACCTTAAAAGATTCTACAATGAGTGTAACAATGGAAATTGCTTCTCTTCACTCTTCTGGTGGAAGCTAAAGCAAAAGTAATATGAAATGCATCTGCGGAAAAAAACTAATAGTGCCATCGTGGCGGTACTGCGACGATGATGACTGTAGAAAAAGACATCAACATGAAGAAAAACGTAAAAAGGAAGCCCGCTTGACTTCTAACTCTCAA
>Ga0306868_1000409_pt1 | contig 28424 bp, 30 predicted proteins | sample AntRauTorckE6832_FD_190411 | JGI IMG/M metagenome (GOLD analysis project Ga0306868, IMG submission 190411) | Saline lake microbial communities from Rauer Islands, Antarctica - Metagenome Torckler E6 #832 (v2) (version 2) | ecosystem: Environmental > Aquatic > Non-marine Saline and Alkaline >... | reverse complement strand
AATAATTATTTAAGTTTTAATGAGATTTGGGAAAAAACGAAAGGGAAGTTTGGGCGTTATTGGAGTTCAGTTTTCATACAAGGTTTATTTCAAATACCATTTATTTTAATCGCTTTATATATTTACAACGCCAGTAGTAATATTTATTTTAAAGGAACAATGTATTTACTTGTTGGTCTGTTATATTCAGCAAGCATCCTTTGGTTATTTTTATTACCTTATATTGCAAGTATCACTACAAGTAAAAAATCTTATTTTTCTCTTAATGCGAGTTTTTTAAAGGGGGCCTACAAAAATATAATACCTTTGGTTCTCTTTGAATTGCTTCGAGTGACAATTTTTATAGTATTCTTCATAAGAGTTGATTTTGTAACACTCATAAATATGATGGACCAATTCATGTTAATTAATAGTGTTATTGATTTTATCAAAATTCCATTGTTTAGCGCATATATTATGAGAATAATCCATAAAGCATCTTTTTTAGAAACAGGTGAAGATAATGAAATTAAAGAAGTTATTTAGTAATGTAATTTTTTTAAGAATTATAGTGACTATTTTGATCATCTTTCTATCTTATGCTGTCGTTAAAAAGAATCAATATGAAAGTCTCGCTTTTCAAACCAGTTATGAAACATTAGATCAAGCAATGAAAGAAGTTAGAGCAATGGAAAGGCTATCGAAAGTAATGGTGAATAGAAAAAACAATGATGTGAATACAGTTGATTTTTATGCCATTGAAGATTTGTTAGATTTATCTAAGGCAACAGAGGATATTTTAGAAATCAACAGTTATCGTTATTCTTGGCGAGAAATGCGTCGCATAAATTATAATATTAGAATAATCTTAAGTGAAGAGGCGTTTAATAATAAAAAGCTAGATTATTTAAAGGCGATTAGTGTTTACTTAGAAGAGATATTAGATTTATATGAAGAAAATATTTCTCAGGATATTGATGTATATAATCAAAGGATTTTAGGAGAGAATAAGTTTTTTAAAGATTATAAAAGTTTCATGTTAAAAGTGGATCAACTGATTAGTGAAGAGAAAATTAGGTCTTTAAGATATTATTAAATATGGTGAAAATATAAATGCCACTGTGAGTATAAACACTCTCAGTGACATTTTTTTGATTTATAGATTATTAACCCCCTGCAGATGGTGGAAATAAAGTCACGGTATCATCATTGTTGATTTTTGTCTCTAACTTTTCTAAATGTAAAACATTTTTCCCATTGACCATAATAATTGAACCAGGAGAAATACTGCGATCATCTCCCAGTAATTTATGAGTAAAATAACCATCGTAATCTTGGTCTAATTTTTTAATCAACTCAGCAATGATTATTTCTGATTCTAGTTCGTATTCAGTTCCTGGACTTTTTAAGTTAATCCTAAATAGAGAATAAAATTTAACTTTTAATGCCATATATATCACCCTTTAATAATAAAATTCCATCCAGTTCATTGTAGAGAACTGGATGGATTTAGAAGCCTAATGGAATCATCTAGGCTATAATTTATTTCTAATGAATTAGCTATTGAATCTTCATGTTCTTTAATTTTTGATCGCTGATCCAACCATCACTCTGCCAACCACGTACCTCATAATACTCAGGTAAAATTTCTCTAAATTTAGTACTTATACTTTTTTGAGGTCCATCAGCTAGTGGTTCATCAAAACGATCAGGTAATTTATCTTCATCAGGAGATATACCTGCTTCTAAGTTAAATTGTCGTTCTAAGTTATAGATTCTCTCACCAGCTTCTAGTAATGATTCGGATGTATACTCAAACTGAGTACCAGCATTAACTATTTCTGTATAATCGTCAAGTCCTAAGGCAAAAGAAGTAAAGAGACACATACCAATTGAATCAATAACTGCTGTTAAATCTTGAAAAGTCATAACCCATTTAGCTTTTCCAGTTAATTCCTGTGGATCAAGCTTTTCTGGAACGCCTAAAACCTCTGGTGAAATCATATAACCTCTAACATGACAACCGCCACGATTTGAAGTAACGTAGTTAAGCCCTAATCCCTGAACGCCTCGAGGATCATAGGCAGGAAGCTCTTGTTTTTTAACACTCATCGAAAGTTCAGGATGCCCCTTAGATTCTGCCAATCGGTATGAACCTTCTGCTAACTGATCTCCAAAGCCTTTACGATAGGCCATTTTTTCTGTATAATAGATTATTGATTCAGAAGAACCAAACTTCAATTCAGGTCCATTTTCAAGCTCATCTTTGTCTATATAACCTTTCTCATATAATTCCATAGCACAAGCAATAGTTGTTCCAGCGGTAATTGTATCTAGACCAAGGTCATTACACATGAAATTCGCTTGAGCTATTGCATTCAGATCATTTACATTACAGTCAGCACCAAATGCCCAGCCTGTTTCGTACTCTGGTCCTTCACCACTTTGACCATTAGGAAGCTTTGTATTTCTAGAACAACGAATTGGACAGCCATAACAACCAGTATTTGATTGTAGATATCCTTTTTCTATTAATGCTTCTCCAGAAACCTCATCAATATCTTTAAAAGTTGCAAACTGGAAGTTTTTAGTTGGATAAGAGCCATGTGAATTGATAATATTATCTAGAACTTTCGTACCTAATGCTGGCAAACCTTCTCCAGTAACACCATCTTCTTTAAGCATTTTTGTTTGTTTTTTAACAACTTTCATCATCTCATCTTTAAAATACTCTACTTGATTCTCATCGGCTTTTACTACAATTGCCTTTAAATTCTTAGAACCCATGACTGCGCCGACACCAGTTCTACCAGCAGCTCTATCTTTTTCATTCATAATTGAAGCAAATTTAACTAGGTTTTCACCGGCAGGACCAATACAACTAACCCTTGCTTTTTTATTGCCAGATTCTTCAATTAACATGTCTGTTGTTTCATAAACTGTTTTACCCCAAAGATGAGAAGCATCTTTAAGTTCAACTTTTTCTCCCATGATTGAAAGGTATAGAGGTTGTTTGGCTTTACCTTCAAAGATAATAATATCGTTGCCGCTAAATCTTAATTCGGCTCCAAAAAATCCGCCAGAGTTACTGCTAGCTATCGTACCAGTAAGAGGGCCTTTGGTAACAACCATGTAACGTCCGCCAGTAGAAGCTGCCGTTCCAGTTAAAAGTCCTGTAGCATAGATCAGCTTATTTTCTGGACTTAACGGATCAATTTTAGGATCAATTTCATCATATAGAATTTTTGATGCTAATCCTCTACCACCAAGATAGTTTTTAACATTTTCACCAGCAATTGTTTCGCGCTTAACTTGTTCATTTGTTAAGTCTACTCTTAAAACCTGGTATTCATAAATTTTTCCCATAACTTATACCTCCTATAAAATATATATTACTCCTTTCCAAATACGGGAGATCATTAAATTTCTTTAATAACCCATTGTTATTCCACCATGGCACCTTGCTTTAGGTTAAGAATAATTCAGAGGTTTAAACATAGTTATAATATTATGTAAAGGTTTTCCTATATACAATTGTATTACAAAATAGTAATAATTTCAATGCTAGATAATATAATTTTTTATTCTTAAATTATTGACAATTACTTATATAGAGAACAAAGTAAGGTATTTCACTTCATAGATGAATAGATTAAAGAATTGCGGATAAATAACTTTTAAATTTGCAAGAAGAGTCATTAGAATAGTCTTGACAAGGTTTCGTTAAATATTATAGATTTACTAAGTATGAGAGTGTTTTAAACATCTTATCTTTATAGTAAATTCAGATGTTTTTCTGGGAAAAAATAAACTATTTGTGATAATATTAAGAAAAGACATTAAAAATTTTTCGTAAACTTGTATGAAGTAAAAAATTTACAAAGTTAATAGGAGAACTGTGATTAATTGACTTGAAGAAAATAATAGGTTCATAAAAAAATTATAAATTTAAAAAGTAGAATGAGGAGTAGGAAGGAGTATATAATGCAGTTTTTAATTAATAATCCACAGTTTTGGCGTAGTAATGGTATGAATGAAGAAAAACCAGAAAGAATAGAACTTAAACTAGAAGATGGTAAGCTTGAACTACCCGAAAAAATAAAAGAGAAGTTGGGTCTTGAATCAGATACAGAAGTTAAGATTCAGTTTAACCAAGAAGGAATATATGTTGAGAGAGCTGATCCCAGACTGACAAAGGTCTATATTGAACCGACAAGTGATTGTAATCTTAACTGTAAGACCTGTGTGCGACATTACTGGGAAGAAGAAATGGGTTTTATGCAGCTGGCAGACTACAAAAAAATAATTGAAGACCTTAAAGATTTCAAAGGATTAGAAAAAATTTCATTTTGGGGAATAGGTGAGCCACTTTATCATCCTCAGATTGCAGAGATGATTCAACTAGCATCTCATCTAGGCGTTAAAACTCAAATGATTACAAATGCTCTTTTATTAGATCAGGAAAAAATAGAGTCAATTTTGGAAGCTGGATTAGATAGTCTAGTGGTTTCAGTAGATGGTACTTCTCCAGAAACCATGGCTGATATCCGATCTGGTGCAGAGTTAAAAACTATTATTGAAAATGTTCAGAATTTTCGCAATTTTCGAGATAAAAAACAGAAATCCTGTGAGATTGGCATTGAATATGTAATTATGAAATCAAATGTTCATGAACTTAAAGATCTACGAAAACTCGCCTTTAAGATGGGGGCTTCATTTATATTCTTGACAAATCTGCTGCCTTATAGTGAAGATATGTCAGATGAAATACTCTATTCTTTTTCTATCAGCCGTTCTCAACCAGAAATTAGAACTGAACATAGACCGGAAATTTATTTGCCGCCAACTGATTTAAGAGAGGATATTATTCGTGATCTTGCTGCGATAGGTGGTAAATCTAGTTCAATTAGTACAACTCAGGTACCTTTTAATCCCCATCGAGGATATTGTAAGTTTGTAGAGGACGGATCCATTGCAGTTAACTGGCAGGGGGAAGTAAGTCCTTGTATTGCCTTAATGCATAGCTATGACCTTTATATAAGAGACAGAAAAAAACATATAAATAAGTATTCACTGGGAAAAATTTCAGAAAAATCACTCTATGAAATCTGGCAAAGTGACGAATTTAGAGATTTTCGCAAAACAGTTAAGGAATTTCCTTTTTCAGATTGTACTCAGTGTTCAGGCTGTGAAATGTCAAAAGAGAATGAAGAAGATTGTCACGGAAATGAGTTTCCAGTCTGTGGTGACTGTCTCTGGGCCAGAGGGGTTATCCAGTGTCCTTAGATAAAACATTAGAAAATTAAATCTGGAATATCAGGGATATTTTACTCAGGAATTGCTGGGAGAATATTATAATTATTTCTTCCTTCGAAATTATATATTTAAAGGGAAAAATGTAATGTATTTTGAGACGCTAGAGATCTTAGCTAATAAACAGGAGGTTGATTATGAAGAAATATCTGAAGAGACAGGAAAAATTATTTACTAAAGCTCAACAGCAACGATTGGAAGAACTAAATATTATGATTGCTGGGACTGGCGGACTTGGAACCAACCAGGCCATTGAACTGCAGCGCGTTGGTGTTAATAAGCTTTATCTTTATGATTATGATCAGGTTGAAATTAACAACCTTAATCGTCAACTCTGCTATGGGAAAAAAGATATAGGTAGATTGAAAGTAGAGGCTGCAAAAGAATTTTTAAATCAATTTAATTTAGATACTGAAATAGTTGCTGTTAATGAAAAAATATCACTTGACACTAAAATACCAGAAGATATTGATATTATTTTTGATGGGATGGATAATTTTGAATCGCGTTTTATATTAGACCAATTAGCTGAAGAAAATAACATACCATTTATTCATGCGGGAATAGAAGGTTTTTTTGCTCAGATCATGTTGGTGCTGCCGGAGAGTAAATTACGTTTAAAGGATGTCTTTGCAGGCACAGAAAAAAAAGAAATCTCAGCTGTTTTTTCACCTGCAGTAAGTGTAACTGCCTCGATTCAAGTGCTTGAAGCGCTAAAATATCTACTTGAGTTTAGTGATTATTTAGAAAATGAGCTTTTACATGTTGATTTATTAAGTAATCAAATAGAAAAAATTAATTTAAAATAGTTTTTCAAAGAAACTAGTGGGTAAAAATTTTACTACAAAAGCTAATTGTGACTTCTTTACTTGATAGAACGGGTTTCATAATTAATTTGTGTATAAAAAACATTTTCTTATAACATTTGAGTCATGAGATTTATATCTTTAAGACTCGATTTTTTTTATTAGAATATTAAAAAATTAAAACACAATACATTATTCCTTTATTGGTTTTATTTCCCTGTGAATAAATTTCTCTTATGTCTTTCACTTATCTAGATACCTCCCTATCACCGATACGAAAGCGTTACATTAACCACACGAAAAGAGATTGAACATCAGCTAGCAATAATCGGTCAAATATTTACTAAGTTAGCTAAAAAATAAGATAAATTATCTGAATCAATTTAGATATATATTAAAAACCATTTGATTGATTTTCACATTTCAATAATATATACTTAATCTAACACAAAACAATAAATCATTACTATTTTGAGTTAGAAGTTTGAATAGGATTATCATTAAGTTGCATTTTTAATTTGTAAAGATTTTAAATTAAATAATCATTAAAGATTAATTAATAATATAGATGGGTATCTTAAGAAAAATCAAAGTTAATTTACATTGATAATTATGTTTGATACTCTCGTAATATGTTTTGTATATATAGAGATAAAAAATGATTATTACAAAGGGAGATCATATGAAAAATAACACATTTAAATTGCTAATATTAAGTATTTCTATAATTCTTCTATTATTTCTAATTGTACCTATTCTAAAAATGTTTACCCATTCAACTTGGGATATTTTTTATCAAAGTGCTCAGGAAAAAGAGGTAATTGATTCAATTTTTTTAACATTAAAAGCTTCATTTGTAGCAACACTTATTACAATATTTCTGGGTATACCTTTAGCTTATTCCCTTTCTAGATACAAGTTTCCCGGAAAATTTATTATTGAAAGCATCATTAATATTCCATTAATTATTCCACATACTGCGGCGGGGATTGCATTATTAACAGTTTTTGGTGACCAATTCATAGGGGGAAGATTTTTTAGCTACTTAGGTATTTCTTTTACAGGTAATTTTGCAGGGATTGTTATTGCTATGATGTTTGTCAGTATGCCTTTTTTAATCAATGAATCAAAAGAAGGTTTTAACAAAATTGATGAACGTTATGAGAAAGTAGCGAGAACGCTAGGGGCCAGTCCTTTTCAGTCATTCTTTAAAATTGTTTTGCCTATGAATAAAAATCATATTCTATCAGGGGCTTTAATGATGTGGGCAAGAGGCATTTCTGAATTTGGGGCAGTTTTAGTTTTGGCTTACCATCCAATGACAGCACCAGTATTAATATATGAACGGTTTACTTCATATGGACTGAAATATTCTGTTCCAGTAGCAGGAATCATGATTATTATTACGACAATCGTTTTTACATTGTTAAAGGTTATTCAAAAAAAGGATGTTATAGATGATTAACATTAAAAATTTAAATAAAAAAATTGGAAACTTTGAATTAAAGAATGTAAACATTTGTGTTCAAAAAAGCGAATATTTTGTGATTTTAGGTCCGAGTGGTACAGGGAAAACCATGTTACTTGAAATCATCGCAGGTCTTCGAAAAATTAACACAGGTGAAATATATTTTTCTAAAAAGTTAATGAATGAAATTGAACCAGAGCATCGAAATGTAGGTATGGTTTATCAAGATTATATGTTATTTCCCCATATGACAGTTAAAGAAAACATTTCATTTGGAGCAAAGTTGAAGGGAATCAAAAATCACGGAAATAAATTGAACAAACTAATGAAAGACTTATCTATCGGTGATTTAGCTCATCGATCAATCAAAAATCTTAGTGGTGGGGAACGTCAGAGAGTTGCTTTGGCAAGAACTTTAATGACAGAACCAGAAATTTTATTACTAGATGAACCATTAAGCGCACTGGATACGCATACGAAAGCTAAAGTACAAGACCAATTAAGAAATATTCATGATGAATATGAAATGACCACTATACATGTCACCCATGATTTTAATGAAGCGATTCATTTAGCAGATCGCATTGCAATTATTAATGAAGGTGAAATTATTCAAGTTGGAAAGACTGATGAGATTTTTCAAAAACCAAAGAATGCTTTTGTTGCGAGTTTTTTAGGTAGTAAGAATTTATTTAATGGAAAAGTTAATTATGAAAACATTATTCAGATGAATGGTGGTCTTAAAATTAGTGCACTGGTTAAACCAAAGCAAGCAGTAAACTTTATGATTTCTTCTGAAAATATTATTTTATCTTTAGAAGCAATTCAGTCAAGTGCTAAAAATTCTTTCAAAGGTCGTGTGATAGGTATTAACAAAAAAGTATCTATTGTTGAAGTAACGGTAGATATTGGTATAAATATTATTTCACATATCACTTATAGTTCTTTTAACACGATGGCATTAGAAGAAAATACCGAAGTTTTTATTACATTCAAAGCAACATCAGTACATATTTTTTAATGATATATTAGGAGGGATTCATGTCAAATTTTTTTGAACTAATGAAAATAGATGATTTTATTCAGCTTGCATCAAAGCAAATGAATAAAAATATAACAGAAGAAATTGTTCAAATCACTGAAGTTTTAGACCGTATTGTTACTAAAGATATTTTTTCGCCAGTTAATCTACCAAATTTCACTAGATCGGTTATGGATGGTTACGCAGTTATAGCGAAAGATACCTACGGTGCAAATGAAAATATTCCGGTCTTTCTTGAATGTGTTAGTGAAGTGAAGATGGGAGAAGAAGCACATCAGGCAATACAATCTGGTCAATGTATTAAAGTGGCAACTGGAGGAATGTTACCTATAAATGCAAATGCAGTTGTGATGATTGAAGACACGGAAGAAATATCCAGTAGCGAAATCGAAATCTCTCAAGCCGTAGCTGAAAAAGATAATATTGTTTTAAAAGGTGAAGACCTTGAAAAGGGAGAACTGTTACTGAAAAAAGGTCATCGTATAAGACCCCAAGATATTGGTGCATTAGCAGGTATAGGGATGACTAGAATACCTGTTTACAAAAAACTAAATGTTGCTGTTTTTTCTACTGGTGATGAACTCATTCCACCTGAAAAAGAACCGGCATTAGGAGAAATAAGAGATATTAATTCCTATGCCATAACATCTTTTGTAAAACAAGCAAAAGCAAATGTTGAAATGTGCGGTATTATAAAAGACGACCATGAGACTTTACTCAATGCAATTAAATCAAAACTTACTGACTATGATATGATTTTACTCTCTGGGGGTAGTTCTGTTGGAACAAGAGATTTAACAATACAGGTTTTAGAGACATTAGAAAAAGAATCTATTTTAGCCCATGGCGTTGCTATTAAACCAGGGAAACCAACAATTCTATCATATATTCAGAAAACTTTGATTATTGGTTTACCTGGACACCCGGCTTCATCTATTGTTGTTTTTAAGAATGTTGTTGAACCCCTTTTGCAGGTAATGTCTGGCGAAATAAATCCTTTGCAACAACAAAGTAAAAAAGTTATTAAAGCAAAACTTAATAGGAATATTGTTTCTGATAAAGGAAGAGATGAATTTATTAGAGTATTTGTTGAACAAGATAATCATGAGCTCATTGCACATCCGATTCTTGGGAAATCCAGTTTGATTACAACCTTAGTAAAAGCTAATGGGTTACTGAAGTGTCCAATTGGATATGAAGGAATCTCTAAAGACGAAATTGTAACAATTGAATTGTTTTCTTAAAAACTAAACTATTATTTTATACTTCAGGAGGATTTTTATGGAAAGAAATATTTACTTAAAAAATGTGTCTGTTGAAAAAGCAAAGCAACTATGGCATAATAATAATTTTAAGAATTTCCAAACTGAAACCATCGATATTCGTGAAGCTCTTGGGAGAATTGTTTCGAAAAAGGTTGTAGCAAAACATTCATCGCCACATTATCATGCTTCGGCAATGGACGGCATTGCCCTGAAATCAAAAATCACTGTTGGTGCTTCTGAAGCAAATCCAATCACACTTTTTGAGGGCAAAGATTTTATTTATGTTGATACAGGTGATCTGGTACCCAATCCATATAATGCCGTTTTAATGATTGAAGACGTAAATCATTTAGAAGGCACGGGTATTACTATCGAAAAATCCATTACCCCTTGGGAGAATATTCGAACCATTGGTGAAAGCATGGTAAAAGGTGAAGTGATTTTAAGAAAGTATCAAAAAATAAATGCCTTTGCCATAGGATTAATTTTAGAAGCTGGGATGACAAGGGTTGAGGTTTTTAAAAAACCAGTGATTGAATTAATACCAACGGGTACAGAATTAATAGAACCTGGCGATGCATTAGCAGTCGGAAAGTTAATTGAATACAATTCACAAGTCATTAAAGCCATGGCGAATGAATGGTCTGTAGATGTTATACGTAATGCCATTGTTCCAGATGATTTTGATTTAATTAAAGAAAAAGTCTTAAAAGCTAGCGAAAGAAGTGACTTTGTAATTGTTTTATCTGGTTCTTCAGCCGGAAGTGAAGATTATACTTCCCAAATAATTGATGCCTTAGGAGAAGTAAATGTTCATGGGGTTAGTATTAAACCTGGTGGGCCAGTCATTTTAGGTCAGATCAATCATAAACCGATAATGGGTTTACCAGGGTATCCTGTAGCTGCAGCCTTAAATTTTTGGTTGTTTGGCAAAGAAGTGATTTTTAGCTTAAAAGATGAAAAACTTCCTAAACATAAAAAGGTAGAAGGTAAACTTAAAACTAAAATCAATTCTAAATTAGGCTATAGAGAATATATTAGAGTGAAGCTTATAGAACTCAATGGGGAAATTATAATCACCCCATTGAAACGTGCTTCTGGGGTCATAGGGACCCTGGTAGAAGCAGATGGTTTATTAGTCATTTCTGAGTTATCAGAAGGCTTAGATCGTAATACTAAAGCTGAAGTCATTTTATTAAATGAAGCATACGATCCGAAACAAACCTTACTTTTGAAGGGTAGCAATGATATAATTTTAGATATTTTAAAAAATGAAATGGCAATTAAAGGAATCAATCTAGTTGTAAATTCAACGGGTTCATTAGGTGGTATAACTGCACTGAACCGTAAGGAATGCCATTTAAGTACTGCACATTTACTGAATCCAGAAACCGAAGAATATAACTTCTCATATATCCAGCGTTATTTAAGAAGTCAGAAAGTTAAATTAATTAATCTCGCTTTTCGTCAACAAGGTATGATTATTCAAAGAGGTAATCCAAAGAATCTTGAAAGCATTCAAGACTTAGTCAAGCAAGAGATTACCTTCATTAATCGGCAAAGAGGTGCTGGCACTAGGGTTTTATTTGATTATTTATTAGAAAAAAATAATATAAAAAAAGAAGATATTATTGGTTACAACCGAGAAGAATTCACACATATGACTGTCGCCTCAGAGATTAATAGTGGTTCGACGGATGTTGGTATAGGGATTCAATCAGCTGCTGATGCTTTTGATTTGGATTTTATTCCTATAGCAAAGGAAAGATATGATTTAGTTATCCCTGAAGCCCTTATAGAGGATGAACGAATCAAAAAGCTTTTGGAAGTCATCAACAGTGAACAGTTTATAAGTCAAGTAAAAGCTTTAAAAGGGTATGATTTATCTTTAACAGGGAAAGTGATGACTAATGAAAATACTTAAGGATCAGTTTAATAGGCGTATAGATTATTTAAGAATATCTGTAACAGATAGGTGTAACAGTAGGTGTCAATACTGTATGCCGCCTTCAGGGGTAACCTTTAAACCCCATAGTGAGATTTTATCCTTTGAAGAAATTTATAGAATTGCAAAAGTCTTCGTTGATTTAGGTGTTAAAAAAATAAGATTAACGGGTGGTGAACCCCTTATTCGAAAGGATATTATTGCCTTGGTTAGTCAATTATCGAAGATTGAAGGTTTAGAAGAACTCACCATGACTACGAATGGTCTTCTTCTTAAAAAATATGCCAAAGATTTGAAAGCCGCAGGTTTAACACGGGTAAATATATCTATTGATTCATTAGATTATGAAAAATATGATTTAATGACCCTCGGAAGCTCGTTATCAGCAGTTTTTGAAGGTATAGAAGCAGCAAAGGCGGTAGATTTATTACCAATTAAGTTGAATGTAGTACTCATCAAAGGATTTAATGACAAGGAAATCGAAGATTTTGTTGAGTTAACAAAAAACGAAAGAATTGATGTTCGATTTATTGAACTCATGACCTTAGGACATAATAAAGATTGGGCAAAAAAAAGGTTCATTTCAAATGATAAAGTCCTTGAAAAATTGCCCGGGTTAGTTGCAGTTGAAAAAAAAGATCAGAGTTCACCAGCTGATTATTATCAGATTGAAGGTTATAAAGGACGGGTGGGATTGATTAATCCGATTACTTGTAGATTTTGTAGTGACTGCAATAGGGTACGATTGACCTCTACGGGTCAATTAAAGCTTTGTCTACATTCTGATGAAGAGTATAACCTAAGAGAGTATACACATCATGAGGAAAAACTAAAAAATTATATTATTAAGATTATTCAAGAAAAACCTAAAGCACACAAATTAGCAGAAAATATATATACTAAAAGTGATATGCATTCAATAGGAGGGTAAATTGTGGGTAAAATATTGTCAATTAATATATCTAAGGAAAAGGGAACCATTAAGAAACCTGTGGATTCGGCAGAACTTTTAATCAATCATGGAATTGTTGGCGATGCCCATGCAAAAAATTGGCATCGTCAAATTAGCTTGTTAGCTGATGAAAGTATTGAAACCATGCGGGAGCAATTGGAAGATAACACTTTCAATATTCTCAAACCAGGTGTTTTTGCAGAAAACATCCTAACCACGGGTATTGAGTTAAAAACTTTACCAATTGGCACACAATTAAAAATTGGTGAAACCATTCATGAAGTGACACAAATTGGTAAAGAATGCCATCACGGGTGTGAAATTAGGCAAATAGTGGGGGATTGTGTGATGCCAAGAGAGGGTATTTTTACTAAAGTAATTCGTTCTGGGAAGATTTTTGTAGATGACTCAATCGAAATAATTAGTAAATAATGGAGGCTAATATGAATAACTTCACACATTTTAATAAAGAAGGAAGTGCTCAGATGGTTGATGTTAGTGAAAAAGCCATAACAAAAAGAGTTGCACTTGCCAAAGGTATTGTTTATGTAAAAAAAGAAACACTGAATAAAATACTAGACCAAGATGTTTACAAAGGTGATGTTCTTGAAGTAGCGCGCATAGCAGGTATCATGGGTGGCAAGAAAACAGCAGATTTAATACCGATGTGTCATCCCATACTGATCAGTAAAATAACCATTGAATACGCCATAGACCAAAAGAGTAGTGCCATTCATATCTATGCAACAACAAAAACTACTGGACAAACAGGTATTGAAGTTGAAGCATTAACAGCAGTAAGTATTACAGGATTAACCATTTACGATATGTGTAAAGCCATTGACCGTAGCATTCGCATAAGTGATATTGAACTATTAAAAAAATCAGGTGGAAAGAGCGGACTTTATTTATCTGACAAACTTCAAGGGCGATTGTTATCCGCCGGTAATTATAAAAAAGGGACATTAATTAAGGAAAAAGCAATCGTTTTAATTCATAATAGAGAAGAAGAAAAGGTTATTAATTTTTTAGATTTAAGTATAACCATTGATTTGAATATTAATGAAATACCGAAGACTTGCAACATTAGAATTGGTCACACATTAGTATTAGAAATTATCAATAAAGACTCAGAATACTTAAAATGTTTGGTTATTCAAGCAGGTAAAGTCAGTGAATCAGATGAAATTGAGGTGATTTTTAATGATTAAAGTTGGTATATTAACATTATCGGATTCCCGTTCAAATGATCCTTCTCTTGATCTAAGTGGACAGAAGATTAAAGAAATTGTAGAAGAAATCAATGGCAGTGTAGAATATTATCATATAATTCCTGATGATCAAACATTAATAAAACATGAATTAATAAAAATGAGTGATGAGTTAAAATTAAATTTGATATTAACAACTGGGGGGACAGGTCTTGCACCAAAGGATTTAACTCCTGAAAGTACCTTAGCTGTTATTGATAAAGAAGTACCAGGTATTTCAGAAGCGATTCGAAGAGAAAGCTTCAAGTACACAAAAAAAGCAATGCTCTCACGTGGTGTTGCTGGTATTCGAAAGGAAAGTCTTATTGTTAATTTGCCTGGCAGTCCAAAGGCTGTTGAAGAAAGTTTAGAAATTATTTTATCAGTTATTCCACATGCAGTAGATTTATTAAAAAATGAAGTTGAATCATGTGCACGAGAATAAAGCTTTAGCAACTGATGAGCAGTTGCTTTTTTTAATAAAACACACGATGCTTTACTATAAAATGTAAATACATATATACTATTTCGAAATATGGTGCTATACTCAATATATATGTAAATAATATATTGTTCATTTTTTATTTGTGTACAATACACATTACATTTTTTAATTATCGATGCATTTTGGAGGTGTTTACCCATGAGAAAAATTAGAATAAATAAGGTAGATAGTCTTGCTATATTAAAAATCTCCGTAAGCATTTGTAGTGTTTTGGGACTAATAGTAGGGATTGTACTTGGTTTAACTTCTATTCCAATTAAAATAACGTCAACTCTTAATGGTGAAATCATTCAAAAAGAATTATTAACAAATCTTTGGACCTCTTTATTTGGAGTGGTCTTTGGTACAATGTTTTATTTTATAGCAATTGCTCTTTTAATAACATTGGTAAGTATCGTTTTTAATTTTTTTAGTAAATTAACAGGTGGTATTATAGTTGAAATCGAAAAGGAATAGAATAAGTATTTACAATTGATCAACATTTTATCTGCAAATCTCATAAGGGTTTGTTTTTTTTTACTAAAATTTCAAATACATTTACCTTTTTATTTTAATTTGATACAATAAGTTTACAAATCTATTAAATATTATTAACACGACGCTATAGAATGGAGCATTTCAATGATTAAATGGAAATCGATCAAGACAAAATTAGTAATAGGTATATTATTTGCCTGCTTGATACCTTTTATAATGGCAGGTATTTATTTAAAATTTAATACAGAACAGTGGTTATTTAAAGAAAATGTAGAACATAAACAAGTTATGTTACAGCAAACAGCTGGTTATATTGAAACCGCTATTCTAAATCGAATGGAAGATTTAATAAGTATGATGGCAAAAAATGAAGATATTAAAAATGTAGATTCTAATGTGAGAAATTATTTAAATATAAATCAAAGAGTTGATAAAGAAGATATTGTAGAAAATGAAAGAAGAATCATAGAATATTTTAGGTCAATCAAAGAGACCCATAATATGATTACTTTTTTATCTTATGGAATAGAAAATGGAAGTTATGTTGAGTATCCAGCATTTAACCCAACAGAGGTTTATGATCCAAGAAAAAGATCTTGGTATATCAATGCTTTAATGGGTGAAAAAGTTTATACTTCAGAACCATATGTAACCCAAGTGACTGAAGATACAGTTTTTAGTATTGATCGACGTGTAGAAAGGGCTAACGAAATTGTTGGTGTTTTAAGTTTAACTATAAGACTCGGTACTTTGATGGAAGAAATAAATGATTTGAATTATGGAAAGTCAGACTATATTAATATTTTAAGTCCCAATAACGTTTTCATTAATAGTCCTGAGAATACAGATTGGCATTTAAAATCTGTTAATGCATTAGGGTTAGAAGTTTTTAAAAATATTGATGACTTTAATGGAACTTATTTTGAAGGCGAATTAAATGGCGTAAGGAAAGTTTTCAATGTGTATATATCGCCTGAAAATGGATGGAAATACATTTCTGTAGTGAATCGTTCAGAAGTGCTTAGTCAGTCGGAAGAATTAATGGGAATATTATTTTTAACATATTTTGTAACGTTAATAATATTGTTACTAATCGTTTTTGCAATTGCCAATCACATTATTAACCCAATTGGATTAATTGCAAAGCAATTACATTATATGGCAAATTTTAAGTTTAAAACGGAAAAAGATCAAGTCCTTGAAAAATATAAATACTCTAAGGACGAAATTGGAGAAATAACCGAAGCTTTATTCATCATGCAAGATAATTTTGTAGAATTAGAAAAAAACATTGAAATAATGGATTATGAAATAAAGACTATAGATGTAAATAATGAATCAATCTATCAGCTCAAATTATCAACAAATAATCCTTTTGAAAAGGTAACAGAAACAATTAACGATTTATTATTAAGAGTTTATGATTATGTGAATCAAATTCAAGCGTATAATCAAGAAATTTCTGAGAAGAATGAGTTACTACAATCTTCTGAAGAAGAATTAATTGCACAAGTAAAGGAAATAGATACTCAAAAAGAATATATTAGTTTTCTTGCTGACCATGATTCTTTAACAAATTTACCGAATAGAAGATTATTCAATGAAAAGCTACACAATGCAATTCAAGAAAATCAGTTGGTAAGTATTTTATTAATTGATTTAGATAATTTTAAAAGTATTAATGATTCTCTTGGACATGTCTTTGGGGATAAAGTATTAAATTATATCGGTAATCAATTTAAAGAAATAACAAATGACTCAATTTTTATTTCCCGATTTGGCGGTGATGAGTTTTTAATATTATTTAAAAACGAATTAGCTAAAGAGAGCTTAGAGACATTTGTTCATCGGTTATTTAATTTATTTAAAGAAAATTTTGTAATTGAAGATATATCAGTTAATGTAGACTTTAGCATTGGTATAAGCCGGTCTCCAAAAGATAGTAAGAATATTGAACAATTAATCATGAATGCCGACATGGCCCTTTATGAAGTAAAAAATCATAACAAAAATGGTTTCGCTTATTTCACAGATACTATAGATGAAAAACTAAAAAACACTTTAGAAGTGAAAAATGTTTTAGAAAAGGCGATTACTAATGATGGATTTAAGATGGTTTACCAACCACAAGTTGAAATGAAAACCGGGAAAGTTTATGCTTTTGAGGCGTTAGTTCGGTTAAAAACCTCTGATATTTCCCCAGGAGAATTCATACCCGTTGCTGAAGATAATGGTTTAATCATAAAGATGGGTCGAATCATAACTGAAAAAGTTATAAGAGATATGGCAAATTGGATGATGGAAGGTTATCCTTTAAAACCTGTTTCAATAAATTTTTCGGTTGTTCAAATGCATGACCAAGGTTATAAAGAGTTTTTAATGGAAAAACTGAAAAGCTATAGTATAGATCCTAAATTGATTATCATCGAGATCACAGAAAATATTTTCATTGATAATCAAGTATCAACTATAGAGTTTTTAGAAAGCTTAAAATCAGAAGGTATAAAAATTGCGGTAGATGATTTTGGCACAGGATTTTCTTCTTTAAGTTATTTGACTTTTTTACCTTTAGACATTTTAAAATTTGATCGGACTTTATGTGTGAAGTTTTTAGCATTAGAGAACATTGCTATAATGGATAGTTTGATTGATTTAGCTCATAGTTTAAAGCTTAAAGTAGTAGCTGAGGGGATTGAAGAATATGAGCAAGTCTTTCGACTGGCAAAGGGCAATTGTGATATCATTCAAGGATATTATTATGAGAAACCCCTTGAATATGATGCAGTGAAAACCAAAATTAATTATCTTTACGAAGAGAAACTCATAGAAATGTATTAGTTTAAAAAGATGACAATTGTAATGTTGTCATTTTTTAATATAAATTTATTTTTAGATAGATTATATTTGGGTATAAAAGTAAAAGTGAGTATATTTAAGGAGGCGTTTAATGAATGAAGTAAGGGCACTTAATGAAGAGGTCATTAGAAAGATATTGGATATGAAAACGGTAATAGAAAAAGTTGAAGAAGCCTATTCGATGAAAGAAAAATTTCAAGGTGAAATTTTTCCAATGGTCTTTCATGAATTTGAACCAGGTGTAGCAGATATGGATATTAAATCAGGACATATTGAAGGAGCAGATATATTCGGATTAAAACTTGTTTCATGGTTTAGTGAGAACAAAGAAAAGAATCTTCCACAATTAATAGGAACCGTTATGGTTTTTGATAGCAATACAGGTGTACCAAAGGGCATCTTAAATGGGGAATATATTACAAATATGCGTACAGGGGCTGCCGGTGCCATAGGAGCGAAATATTTAGCCCGGAAAAGTTCTAAGTCTTTATTAATGGTTGGTACTGGTCGCCAGGCACCCTATCAAATTGCCGCTACGTTAATGGTTATGCCAAGTATCGAAAAAGTTTATCTATATAATCCACGCTCTATAGAAAGAGCAGAAGCTTTTAGAGAAGGGATTTCAGAACACTTAAGAGAAAAATTTTTAAAACCATATGCGGATGATCCGGAGCTATATGAGACATATGAAGAAAAATTTAATGTTTATTTTGAAGTAGTTGAGTCAATTGAAGAAGCGACTAGAAAAGCTGATATAATTATTACTGCTACACCATCGAAAGAAGCAATTATAAAAAAAGAATGGGTACAACCCGGTACACACTTTAGTTGTATTGGAGCGGATTTGTCTGGGAAACACGAAATTGATGAGGCTATTTTAGTAGATAGTATTTTATTTACTGATGATATTCAACAGAGTATGATTATTGGTGAGGCAGAAATAGCCATTAAACATAAACTAATTTATAAAGAAGATTATAAAGGTGAAATTGGTGCAGTAATTTTAGATTTTGCTAAAGGTAGAGAACAAGACGATGATATTACGGTATTTGATAGTACAGGCATAGCCTTACAAGATTTAATCACAGCCAATTATGCTTTGGAAGTAGCAAAGGAAAAGAATATTGGAGATCTATTTACTTTATAAGGAGGTGATTTTATGCAAATGGAAAGTTTTGATGTAGAGCATTGGATGGATTTGTATGAAACAAAGTGTAAGTATAATTTAGCGGAAACTTGTGTTGATTCCATTTCGTTAAATCAATTAATTGAATTAACAGAAAAAGATGAGAAAGTTAAAGAAACTATTGCGAATATGAGATTAAGTTATGGTGAGATACCGGGAAGAATAGAGTTTCGAAGAGGTGTTGCTTCACTGTACAGAGAAATATCTACTGAAAATATATTGACGACTAATGGAGCAATCGGCGCAAATTTTTTAGCTTTATATACATTAGTGGAACCGGGAGATGAGGTTGTAGCTATTGTGCCAACCTATCAACAACATTATAGTATTCCAAAGTCTTTGGGGGCATCGGTTCAAAAATTAACATTAGAAAAAGTAAATGATTATTTGCCAAATGTAAAAGCTTTGGAATCAATGGTGAATGAGAAAACAAAAGTAATATGCATGAACTCTCCCAATAACCCAACAGGACAAGTGATTAGCGAAGTATTGATGAATGAAATTATAAAAATTGCTAGAAAACATGATGTTTATATTCTCTGTGATGAAGTGTATCGTCATTTAACACAAGAAGATATCTATATGCCATCCATTGTGGATCTTTATGAAAAAGGTATCAGTACGAGTAGCATGTCAAAGGTCTTTTCAATGGCCGGGTTACGCTTAGGGTGGATTGTTGCCCCTGATGATATTATAGAGAAAGCTTATAATATTCGGCACTACAATATGATTAGTTGTGGCATGATTGATGAATATATTGGAAGTATTGCATTAAAGCATAAAGATAAATTGCTCAATAGAAATAAGAAAATTATTAGAGAAAACTTAGAAATTTTAGATGATTTTGTCAAAAATGAAAAGCATTTAAGTTATGTTAAACCAGTGGCTGGATCAACGGCATTGTTGAATTATGATATGCCTATTAGTTCTACAGAACTTTGTACTGATATGATGAAAGAAGAAGGTTTAATGTTAGTACCTGGAGATTGCTTTCATATGAAAAATTCCATGCGAATTGGTTATGCTTTTAATCCAAAGGATTTGAAAGAAGGGTTGAAGGTTCTTAAAAAATATTTAAGAAAATATGATTAACTTTTTTGAGGTGAAGCTCAATGGAAAAGGTACAAGAAGAAAAAATTAGAGACTTTTTTAAAAATTTAGATCGACGGATTTTTATGGAAAACTATTTAAATTATGCCAAGGAAGATCGACCATTAAGTATTGGTTATGGCCAAACAATTTCTCAACCATCTTTGGTCTTAGAAATGACATTGCTATTAGAATTGTCACCTGATGCAAAAGTACTAGAAATTGGTACTGGGTCAGGCTATCAAACAGCATTTTTAGCTGAATTTGCAAAGGAAGTTTATACTATAGAACGTATTAAGCCTTTATATGATATCTGTGTTAAAAGGTTTGAAAATTTAAATTATAATAATATTCACTTTATTCTGGGTGATGGCAGTAAAGGCTTAGAAAAATATGCCCCTTATGACCGCATTATTGTAACTGCCGCTTGTCCAAATGAACCATATAAACTACTAGATCAATTAGATAAAGAAGGGATCATGGTTATTCCTATAGGTTCAGGTGTTATTCAAGAATTATGTGTTTTTAAGAAAAATCAGAAGGGTGAAGTATCAAAAAAATTCGTTGAGTATGTGCAATTTGTTCCTTTAATCTCTGATGATTGATTTGTAATTTTTCAGTAGAAAGGTTATTATTAGAACAAGTAGGAAAGATGGAGAAAACATGGATAGAAAAATCGAAATTATTGAAAATTCATATCACCTAATGCATTTACATGGTTACCATGGCACAAGTGTAAAGAAAATCACTGATGCCGCTGGTATACCAAAGGGGTCTTTCTATAACTATTTTGAAAATAAGGAAGATTATGCGAAGCATGTAATAGAATATTTAAAAGCTAAAGATGAAATCTTTTGGATGTTTGATGATGAAAAAATGAGCGCTTACGAAAAGATTAGAACATTTTTTAAGAACCAAATTGATTATTTTAAAAAGAAAGAATTTAAATACGGATGTTTTGTTGGAAACTTAACACAAGAAATGGCTGATGTTAGCCCAATGTTATCCAAAGTAGCTGAGGATTTTCATAATTTTGTTGCAAAAAAAATTGAAAAGACCTTAAGTCAAGGGAAAAAAGCAGGTGATTTAAGTTTTTCATTAGAAGAGAAAATTTTAGCTGATTTTCTGATTAATGCATGGCAAGGGACACTTTTAAGAATGAAATCAAGACAAAAGGCTAATATATTAGATGAATATTTAGAAGTCCTTGAAGCAATTTTAAAATAAGAAAAAGGATTTCTATTATTTTTATAGAGTTTAAGACGACTGGTCATATTGTTGCTAAAGAGATTATTGAAGGAGGAACATTAGTGGCTTGGATTAAAGAAATTGATGTAGAACAAGCAGAAGGAAAGTTAAAAGAAGTATATAATCGGATTTTAAAAAGAACTGATAAGGTTGCAAACATTCTAAAAGTTCATAGTTTAAATCCTGAGGTGTTAGAAGCCCATTTAGATTTATATGAAAGGGTTATGTTTGGCGAATCAAACCTATCCCGAGGAGAAAGAGAAATGATAGCTGTAGTTGTTTCATCAGCTAATGCCTGTGATTACTGAGAAACCCATCACGGAGAGTCTCTTCGTATAGCTTCAGAAGAAAGTATCATGGATCAAGTAAAAAAGAATTATAAGACTGCAGATATTAGTAAAGCTGAAAAACTAATGCTTTATTATGCAGAAAAATTAACTAAAAAATCATATACAATTCAAAAGAGTGATATTGAAAAATTGAGAAATGTTGGCTTTTCAGACCGTGATATATTTGATATGAATCAAGTTTGCGCATATTTTAATTATGTTAATCGTATCGCCGATGGATTAGGTGTAGTATTAGAAGAGTAGGGGAAGATGAATTTAAAAAAACAGATAGAAGCTCTTAAAATGAAATCAGCAGAAAATATACCTGAAGCAATTAAAGAACAAATGAATGAAGCCGCACATAACTTAAAGGTAAAACATTTAGAAAATAAAGCACTTAAGGAACAGGATATAATTCCAGAAATAATTTTAGAAAATGCTATTGGTGAAATAATTAATGTAAATGCATTACTCGACAAGGGCCCATTAATTATTAGTTTTTTCCGTGGTGCATGGTGTCCTTATTGTAATTTAGAACTACAAGCCTATGAAGAAATAGTACCTGAAATTAAAGAAGCTGGTGGACAATTTGTGGCTATTTCACCTGAAGTACCTGATGGTTCCTTGTCATTAAAAGAAAAACATGCCTTAACCTTCGAAATCCTTAGTGATATTGATAATTCAGTAGCAAAAAAATTTGGTCTTGTATTTAAATTAGAAGAAAAACTGATACCAATTTATGAAAAAATAGGAATCGATTTAGTAAAATCACAGAAAAACGAAAAATATGAACTACCAATGCCGGCAACTTATGTTGTGAATCAACAAGGTGAAATTGTATTGGCTCATATTGACTCGGATTATACAAACAGATTAGAGCCAAAAACTGCTCTGGAAGCTTTAAAAGAATTATAGGTGATTCAATGAAAATTTTAGGTATTAGCGGTAGCGGCAGAAAAGACAGAATGATTCATAATGCCATAAGAAAAATTGTGAATCGAATAGATACCCCTTCTGAAGTGATTTCTTTATCAGGAAAATCAATTAATGGATGTACTGGTTGTACTTTCTGTGCAGGTGATAATATATGTAAACAAAAAGATGATTGGAATGTTATTGGCGAAAAAATGAGAGAAGCAGATATAATCATTTTTGGAGCACCGAATTATTATGGTACTATAAATGCTTTAGGTCATGCATGTCTTGAACGAACTTTTAGCTTTCGGCATTTAGGAAACTTTAGTTTAAAGGGTAAACTTGGGATTTCTCTTTCAACAACAAGAAATCCTCATGTAGAGGACCCAGTAAAAGAAATGATTGAAAGATTCATGCATTCTAATCAAATGGAAGTCATCGGTCACGCAGCAATAAGGGGTTACAATCAATGTTATACTTGTGGCTATGGAATTGATTGCGCCGTTGGCAATGTTGTTAAAGACCATGGTTATCTTGATGAATTAAAACCTGAACATTACCCTTTAGAACTAGATGAGCAAGATGAAAGTTTAGAAGCAATAGAAATTATTGTTAATAAAGTTAATAAAAAGTTATCAGAATAAGTAGAAGAAAGGTATAAAATGGATAAAAATGAAAACTTAGTTGTATTATGGACTAGTGGAGACATAGAAGTTGCAGAAAAAATGGTTTATATGTATACCCTTAATGCAAAAAAGCGTAATTGGTGGAAAGATATTGTATTTATTATTTGGGGGCCATCAGCAAAACTATTAAGTGAAAGTGAATCCCTTCAAGAACAAATTAAAGAATTCATTGCCATTGGAATAAAGGTGAAAGCTTGTAAAGCTTGTGCTGATGAATATGGTGTATCAGAGAAACTCTCTTCTCTTGGAGTAGATGTAAAGTATATGGGAGAACCATTAACTAAATATATCAAATATGATTATAAAACAGTTACTTTTTAGTAAATTTTTTAACAATCCAGTTGACATGCTGGATTTTTCTTTGTCTTGAAAAAATTAATGAATTGAAATACAATAGATTAAAATAATAAAGTATTTAGGTTTGGAGGATCATATGCATCAGAAGAGAAAAGTATACATATTACTCTTACTAATAGTTATTATATTGTCAACAACAGTATCTTTTATTAGATTTAATACCATTAATTTTCTCAAGACTGGTGCTGCTTTAATCAGAATTACTTCAAATAATGATACGATGATTATGGTACAGGAACATCCTAAAGTATACATATCCAGTTCTAAGGATGCAATGAATCTATTAAAAAAATTCATGACAGAAAAAGGGTATGATGAACTAGTGAATGAAAGACTTTCTTCAACACTCGTATTCGAGAAAGAAAATAGAAAAGTATATGTTCAATTTTCTCTCAATAAATATTATAGTTTATGGGAATTAAATGAAGATTAAGGGGACCCTATGTATAGAAGAATAGATGAAAGAGATACAATTCTAGCGCGAATCCATTATAAAAAAGGTACAGTCATGTTTGATGATTATTATAAAGAACATCCGGAACATCTAAATATTGATGAGTATCTTAGAAGCCTTGGTGGTGTATTTGATCCTGGTAGTAAACAATACAATGCTGTGGATACAAAAATTGCTGCAGCTAATTTTGATTATCTTGATGAAATGCAAAATTTTTGTGATGGACCCATTGCTTCTGAAAAATTAAAAATTTCCCCTGATCTTGCAACAAAAAAAATTAAAGCTTTAACGAAACACTACGGAGCAGATCTTGTTGGTATTGCTAAACTTAAAGATGCTCATTTTTACTCAAAGAGAGGTCGAAGAGAAAATTCTTATAGAGATGAGGTGAGTACAGACTATAAATATGGCATTGTAATTGCTGTTCAAATGGAACAAATACTCATGCAAGCAGCACCTCAAATTTCTGAAGCTGTTGAAACATCTAATATTTATGTAAAAGTAGGAACAATTGGTATGCAGTTAGCTTATTTTATTAGAAACTTAGGGTATGAAGCACGAAATAATATGGATGGCAATTATATTGTAAATACGCCGACAGTGGCAGTAGATGCTGGTTTAGGCGAGCTTGGACGTATGGGTATTTTAGTTACCAAAGAATTTGGGCCAAGGGTAAGGTTAGCAGTTGTAACAACTAATTTGCCTTTATTAGCTGATAATAAAATGACTTTTGGTCTAAAAGAATTTTGTGTTCTTTGTCGTCAATGTGCCAAAGCTTGTCCAGGTTCAGCAATCCCTAAAAACCAATACAAAAAAATAAATGGTGTAGAAGGTTGGCAAATCAATCAAGAAAAATGTTTTGAACAATGGTTAATTCAAGGAACAGATTGTGGTGTTTGTTTAAAGGCTTGTCCTTTTTTTCATAATGAGCTTTACGATATGAATGAAATCTTAAAATTATCCTTAAAAGAGCAAGTAGAATTTATAAAAGCACATGAGATCAAATTCAATAAAGGCAATTTATCAAAAAAAATGCCGTCTTGGTTTAATAAATAATGATTAAAGTAGAAATTTAGTAATTTCTACTTTTTTATTTTTATAAATTTAATTTTTTCTATGGATAAATGAATATACAAATCCAAAGAGCCATATTAAATGAACTACTAATGCTATAAGTAATGTATTAATACTTTTAAATTGAATGGTCTCAGTTAACCAATAAGTAGGAAAAACTCTTCCGAATATATTGAGAGCTTTATTGTCTATAATTTTGGTAAAAACAAAAATTATAATAATATTTAAACCTTTAGCATAGGTTAATCCTTTTACTTTATCATCTGCTAAATGAAAGAGAGCAATGGCAAATAGTGTGGTTTGAATAAAACAGAGGACTATAAGAAATATATTTTGTACAAAACTTAATGGATTTAAGAAAAATGTAAAAACCAAAGTATAAACTATTGTCATGAGTCCAGGTATAAATAGCCGATTAATTAAATAACCTTTACGGCCTAAAGGTGTAATTTGCATGAGTTCATAAATTTTTCCGTCTTTGTCATCAATCATCATAAACCCAGTTGCAATACCTAATAAGCCATTCGTTAAAGCCAATGTTCCCGCCAAAATATATGATTGATAATCAAGAAGATTAAAGTATTGATTAAGGTATTTTGGCAAGTATTGAAGAGACAAAACTACAAAAGAAAACAACAGCACTGGTGCCAAGTATAGGATGAAAATAATAGGATCTCTTTTAATTTGTTTTAAATCACTTTTTAAATGTCTATAATTAATGAACATGTTTAACCTCCATATGTCATCGTTTCATCAAATTTTTTTGAAACAAAAGAAAGTAAATAGATATTGATTATGAGCATATACACTGTTAAAATTACGTATTTAATTAGCGTAATTTCATGAAAGGCTCCGAAAATCAACTGGATACTAGCAACACTTGGTATGATACTAAATAGTTCGCCATAAGGTATACCAATTAATGATAAACAAGGAATAGATAAAAGAATCATCCAAGGAATAACTTTAATAAAATATTCATTGAGATTAGTACAATTAAGTACAATTAAGATACCAATCAAAGTGAAAAAGTTCGCAGTTAAAAAAGTACTTGTGATTAAAATAATATAATTTATAGGATTAGTTATTGATGTAAAAACTGTGACGATTAAACTGACAGCCACAGCTAAAGTCGAGAGGGTAATAACCTTAGATAAAATATACTCTTTAACTAATAATGGGGTTACAATTAGGTAATTTATAATACCTTGCTTTCTCTCTAACATAATAATACCGCCAATAAAGAATAAACCGATACCTGCTGGATCAGAGAATATAAGTATGGGTAGTACTATTGGTAAATAACTAGTAGGCAATACTGATAAAATTATGAGATAGATAATAGATATTGCAAAATATATAAGAAAGAAACCTTCTCTCAATTGAAATAAGAAATCACTTTTAATTGCTTTTTTTAGGTTTTTCATAAGTTTCTCCCAGTTAATTTAATGAAGACATCTTCAAGGGTGGCTTCTTCACTATGCATGGTTTTCACTTCATAGGCATTAACAATATCTAAAAACTTATTATTATTCCCTAATGCTTTTAAAGAAAAAGTTTCACATTTAAGTGCATTGTTCTTTAAATATTCAACTTTAACTTGTGGTTGGCCATGAGTAATCATTAAATTTTTAGGTGTATCAATTACTATAATCTGGCCATTATCGATTAAAGCGATACGGTCACAGAGCTGTTGTGCTACATTCATATCATGTGTTGTTAAGAAAATAGTTTTATTTTTATTTTTTAGATCCACAATCATATCTTTAACAATTTTAGCATTTACAGGATCTAATCCAGATGTTGGTTCGTCTAGAAATAACAAATCAGGACTGTGTAAAATAGCCCGAATAAAATTTAAACGCATTTTCATTCCCTTTGAAAAATCAGATACTTTTCGGTTTTGGTCTTTTAATAATCCAACTTTTTCTAATAGCATTTTGATATCACCATCATTCTTTTGGTAATAAGATTGAATTAATGAAAGATTTTCTTTAGCTGTTAGTTTCAAATACATATTTGGGAATTCAAATGCAACCCCGATTTTCTCAAAAAAATCATTTTTCCATTCTTTTCTTTCTCGTCCTAAAATATTAATCTGTCCATTATAATTTCTTAGAAGACCGATTAAGAGCTTTTGTGTTGTTGTTTTACCTGCACCACTTGGGCCTAAAAATCCGAAAATCTCTCCTTTTTCAATTTCGAAATTTATATTCTCAATTGCATTGATTTTAGATCCTCTATACTGAAAAGATAAGTTTTTAACATTTATCATTTGAACCTCCTTTAATAAAAAACGTCTGTTATTTTTTAATATAAAAAAATATTAAAACTCTCCGATCATTCCCATTGTGCCAATCATATAGAATAGTAAATGATCAATTAAGAGTTTATTTCTTGTTTCGTAATCATCATAATCAAGAAAAATTTGTGTAAAGCCATCAACAAATTGAGTAGACAAAATACTAGCATACTCAATTAAATCTTTGTCTTTTCCGAATCGATAAATGTGATCTATAAAATGTTCTTCTACTTCCTTAATTAGCAGTTCTCTTGTTTTTTCATATGAAGTACCTTTACTTGAATTAAGGAGAAGAATGAAGCCATTACCAAATTCTGGAATTAATTTTGTTATAAACTTAGATAATACTTCTCGCCATATTTTAGGATCAGAGAGATGCCATAGATGATCTGGCCGATCAATTGTCTCATGTTCTGTTAATAGTCTCATGAACATTTCATAGTCATCAGCTACTAAGGTATTAAAAAGTTCTTCTTTGCTACTAAAGTAGTTGTAAAAGTTACCAATCGTTGTACCAGCATTTTTCACTATATTTCTTAAAGAAGCCTTTTCAAAGCCATGTTCTAAAAAATTTTCTTCGCCACTTTCTAAAATAGCGTCTCTAACTTCACTTTTTTTAAATTGCATAAAAAATCACCTGTTCTTTTTTAAATATTATACTAGAAATCAAATTCTTTGTCAAATTTTAATCATCTATTAATGAAAAACAATTAAATATGTTTTATAATATTATTATAAGTAAAAGTCAAAAAAATGTGAGGTGGCAAGTGAGTAAACAAGAGAAATTATTGAGAGTTATACCTGAATCAGTGATACAGGTTTAAGTCGGCCCATTTCTCTGATTTCAACAAATTTATTTAGTTAGAATCACAAATATTTGATGTAAAAAACTTAATTCATTAATTTATAAAATAATTCTAAATACT
>Ga0306868_1000406_pt1 | contig 28509 bp, 17 predicted proteins | sample AntRauTorckE6832_FD_190411 | JGI IMG/M metagenome (GOLD analysis project Ga0306868, IMG submission 190411) | Saline lake microbial communities from Rauer Islands, Antarctica - Metagenome Torckler E6 #832 (v2) (version 2) | ecosystem: Environmental > Aquatic > Non-marine Saline and Alkaline >... | reverse complement strand
TTTGATGATTATTTCAGTCGGCGGACTTGGGTTTTTATTCTTTCCCACAAAAAAATAGTTCGCTCCTCCCTACCCTCAACAATACCGGTTCCCTACCTGCTCTCAATAATACTGGTTCCGTAGCTCTACCATCGTTCCGCACCAGAGATACGGAACGAGATAAATAAACCATGTAGGCCGATTTGCTTAATCGGCCGGTATGATTTCTTTCCCACTCGGTCAGGCTGACCGAGCTACATATTAGCACGTTGATCGCGCATCCGATGAAATCACCTCACCATTAATTTGAACGAATGGAGACAATCAAATTAAACCGTATATCGTGATCTGTACGCGGAAATACGCCGGTTGATTTCGGAATCAACTGATTGTACACGTATTCGAAATTCGCTTTTAGCGTTTGTGAAAATTCATAACCCACAATGGCGGAACCGTTGATGCGCGCCTGACCGCCATCAAAACTGCTGGAAAAATCCGGATCGGGTTCATTGGCAGGCTGCTCAAGGGCGTTATCAAGATCGGAGCTCAGCACATATTTCGTTTCCGTATCGCGGATGTAGCTGGTATTGACGGTAAAATCAACCGCGTTACGAATGCGCGGAAACAGCGGGATTTTGAAATTCTGCACAGAATAATTCATAGTGAGCCGAATACCGCGTGATTTCCGCTCAATGACCGTCGCGTTTGATAAGGCCAGGCTGGTTAAATTGCTAAAATCAAATTGCAGGTTTGTACGCAAATCCGACAACCAGGTGATATTCAACCCAATAAGCGGAGCAAATGTTTTTTCAATATTGATGGTGGTAGGCTCGTATTCCGGCCGGCGGTTTTGGACCACAAAATTACCGATGGGCAACAGCGGCAGCAGACTTTGGTCTGCATTAAAGACATACCCCAACCGATAGCGACCGCTGTAGGCATGCTGTAGTGACGCCCGCGACATAAACTGCCCCAAATATGGAATAACATCTTCGAGGCCGGACCATGTAATTTTCCAGTCTGGCAGCGGAAAAGGTGTAAAATTCTGTTCACCCACTACCGACGTTCCCACCCCCAAATACGCCCCACGGAATGACTCCTGCAGTGATGTTCGTCCCAGCACCGAGCGGCCGTCTCCGTTTCCGGTCGCATCACTCAGCGTATCACCCTGCGATGATATATCGTTGCGCGCCACTTCCAGCTGACGTTTAAAGAAACTTTCGTAGCCGTTGCCAAAAGCCCACACGCTGGAGGCCACATTCCCACTTTGGTTAAAAACCGTGGTTGAGCTTTGGTTCGAATCAATGGTAATGGAGCGGCTAAAGGTCTTGTCCCATTGTACGTTCCAGCTTAAATCAACCGACAAATTTTTAAATGGCCTTAGTTGTGCTCCAATGGTTAAATTATCACTCAAATTTCGGTTTGAAGGAATTTGAATACCACGGTTGGGATTGGGGTTTCGTATCAGGCGATCAAGCCCAATATCATCCGTAATACCGGTGCGATATGAAAACGAAGGGGAAAAATTATCGCCTGAATTCCCAAATTGTTTAAAAAACGGCGATTGCCCCGCATAACCGGTTTGCAGCGAACTGGTGGTGATGTTGAAAGAAGCATTAATGCGCTGAATGCTTAGCAATGATTGCAATATTTCACGTCCTATCCCTGCGATGGATGTATTTTCTTCCCCATTTTCGACATTGAGTTTCTGGTACCAATCCATGCGTTCCAGCCAGTTGTTGATGTCTAAGTCAAGCGTTTGATTCAGTGACAAGTTATTGGTTACCGTGGCCCCCAGGTTTGACCCCTGCGGACTATTGCGCCATTGATATCCGCCCGTGTAATTAGCCGAATAATCAACCCAGTTAATTGGTTCTATTTTATCAAGCCGGGGTTGCCAGCCGGCCGTATATGCTTCCTGATAATTTTTGCGGCGTGATGAAAGCGTGTCAGTCACCAAATCGCCCAGCACATCAAAGGTGGGCCGCACTTTAAACCGTAAGCTGTCGGGCGTGCCGAGAACCCCGTCATCGCGGACGCCCGCTCTGGACAAATCAAAAACCGTTCGATTTTGGAAACCGGTTTCAATCGTGGGGGTTAAATTATAAGTGAACCCTATATTGGTATTGTAGGTAAAACTGTGGGTTTGCTGCAAAGGAAATACTTGCGTAAAAAACGGATTAGCTGAATCCTCAACTTCACGCCGGCGTTGTTCTGTATAATTTCGATTTACCCCCAAATTACCCGTAATTGATGCGGGCGTATAGCCCAGCTTAATGCCTGCCAACGGATTCAATAGTGGCACCTCTCCTAAAAATCCGAAGGGCCTTACCAAAAGTGTATTATTAAAATTAATGTTATACCGCAGCGACCCGGTGTAATTCCAGTTATTTTGCAGCCTATATTGCGGACTGCGCTGGTTTGAAATATTATACACAAAATTGAGATTTGTTTTATCCAGCGTATATTTTACCAATGGATTTTCCGATTGATTTTTTGTGGCATTGGCTATGTTCAGCGAATAACTTTTCAGCGTCGTTTGGCTTTCGGTTCGCGTCTGGTCAACGAGCACATCTTTTTCCGATTCCGATATATCGTTGCGGGCATTCACAGCCTGTTCAAAATCATCGAAAGTAACATCACCCTGGTTGGGCAAATACCGCGGCGTTGATACCGAGCGGCGCGCCGACAGCGAAACCGGAATATCCCACCCATAACGGTCAGGTATAAATTTGTGCATATTCAAGGTTGAATTTAAATCATAGGCAAACTCATCAGATGTACGCCGCTGGCCCAGCCTTGAATTTAACGCACCAAAACCATCCGTTTGCTGGCTTACATTAAAATTCACCGTAGCAAAATCAGCCATTTGCAATTCAGCCGTACCGTTGGCTGCCCATCCGTTTTGATTATCAAAACCGGAAACGCGCAGCTCATTCAACCACACTTCGGCATCAATAGAGGGCTTTCCGCCTGCGGCCGGATTATTGGGATCAAACGGATTGCGTACCCCCATCCCTATTTCTCCGACGCGATCGAGCGAAGGATTTCCTTTTATGGTCAACACAGCGCCGTTCGGCGAACCCGACATCAAATCACTGCGCTCAAACCGATCGGACACGTCCCCGCCCTGCTGGTCACGCAGCTGCTTAAGCTGGTTAAAAGCACTAAGTAAAATATTCATGCTGTTCTCATCATAAAGCCACACTTGCTGGGCCTCCTCATCTTGTTCAGCAGCAGACAGTTCGCTAATCGGTTCATTAGAAAAAGGAAAATCAGGGTCCGTTGGGGTGATGGGCTGCCGATACTCGTAATAATTATTAACCAGATCGGTTCCGAATCGCATCACCAGCTCAAGGTCTTCCCTGTTTTCGTAGCCCTCGCCATGTACAAACATGCGCACGTTGGAATAGTTGAGCATATTGAGCCCGCCCGGATATACCCGTTTAATCATTTGCAGTTCATCGGGACCCAGGTTCTCTGCATTCACCACAATAGACTGCTCATTGCCAATAACCTGTCGCTGCTGTGAGCGATCGGTGGCTCGAATAGCTCCTTCCGGCTGACGGTACGGGATAGGCTCACGCTGACTGTTTTCCTCAATATTGATGGACGAAATATCGGGTTCGGCCTGCGAATTTTGCTCAGCATTTACATTGTCGGCATTGCGCCACTGGCTGCCCACCAACTCAAACGTGGCAAAGCGCAGGGTAAACGGCTGCTCATAGCCCGACATCCATAGGCGAATGTACGACACATTTTGAAAATCGTTAATATCACCCACTTTACGCACAAATTCAGTCAGTGGAACGCGCACCTGATACCAGCGATCCTGCTGCCGATCACCCGAAATCTCATCAATAATAAAGGTGCCCGGTGCTCCCGGCTCCAGCCCGTCTATATCAGCCGGGTTGATTTCAACCTCATACTGAAAATAAGAGTTGTTCTGCTGCACAATGGATGGTGTGATAAGTCCCTCCGTATCCGGACGATTTGTGAGCGCACGTTTATCCCCCCCGTTATTGGCCGGCGTATTCCCCTCAGCGTATCCGTACAGGCGGTAAAAACGCTCCGGCAGCGGAAGGTCAGCCACCTCATCTTCGCCAAAATACACGTAATCATCATTGGAGGGGTCATTTTGTATCATGGAAAACTCCTCGCTTTCCGCCCCGTATGAAGCTCGCATAGCATCAATAAAATCACCGAAAAGCAACTGCTCGTTATTATTATCAATACCCCCGGTGTTTGGTGCTCCATCGAGGCCTACATCTTCAAGCGAGCGGGTATCATTGGAAAATTGCCCTTCGGGCGCCGGCGGGGGGTTGGGTATAAATGAACGGGCTTCAGCCACGAAGTTATCTATTTCCAAATCGTCGGGGCGGCGGGCCAGGCCGTCTTCCGTATTGGTCTTAAAATTGGGGACCACATCTTCGGAAACGACTCCAATGTCGATGTATATTTTACCGTCATATTCCTGCAGGTCTTGCGCATTGGGGGTGCGTCCGCCGGGAAGAATAGGCTGTACCCAAAACTCCAAAAATTCAATGTTATTTTGAGTTAAATCTTCCTGCCCGGACGGCAGCGTGGTAACCATACCGCCCCAAGTACGCTGGGGATCATCTTCGAGAAGTGATTTCAAATTATCATTGTAATTGTAGGGGCCACGGGTTTGGGGGTTATATTGTACGTCAAGGGTTGATATAATATTATCCTCTGAAAGAACATCGCGGTTGGGAAATACATCCGTCACTTCAACCTGCTGGGTCTCGGGCGTTCGCTGGGCACCGTCTAAAATATCGCGAATATTGCGGGGAAGGGTGTACCACGAAAACTGGCTGCGCAGATCTGAACGCGCTATTTTGTCGCTCAGGGTTGTTCCCGGGGGCTGTATGTCATTATTATCGAAGAAAACCTCATCCGGTTGATAACCGGGCACCGCTGCCGGGGCCGCCGCAATATTCCAGCGTGAAGGTCGCAAAAAACTCAGGCCAATATCTACGCCTTCAAAATCGTCGATGAATGATAATCCCCGCTCTTCATCATCAAAGAGTCGGTTGTCATCAATGGCCTCTTCTACGGCCGTTGTTTGTGCCACGCCGGGCCGAAGCTGGGCAAATTCGCCGCTAATACGCAGCCCGGACGGCGCCCGCGTTTGTAACAGCGGAATTTTATCAATTAGCCGTGAAAGCCATGGAACATCAAATGCGGCATTGGCATCCAACCCGATCACGGTGTTATTTACGGGTTCGTTGCCGAGACGAATTTTATCCTGCACCGGTTTTTCATTGAGCCGAAAATACGTGGTGCCAATGTTAAAATTTTGGCCTAAATTATATTCAGCCCGAACGCCGGTAAACGTTTTCTGCTGAATCTGAGAGAACTGGTTGTTTTCATACTCAATTTTAATTTCCTGACCTTTACGCAAATATTGTTCATCTAAAATAGTTACGCTGCCAATGGAATAATCTACCGTATATTCTGCCCCGGCCTGCAGTTCTTTCCCGTTGGCAAACACCCGGACCGATCCCTCCACCGGCGAAAACCCCAGCGAATAATTTGCCGATACGCTTCCTTTTGAGCTGCCTTCAACCAGATAAAAGTTATTCTTTGAGTTTTGATTGGCGTTAACTTTCGTCTGTTCATACAGTTCGTCAAACACAATATCATCAATTTCATTTGTGGACAGCCCCGTATCTTGCAACAGCTCGCGGGTGCGATCGCCAAAAGGCTGTAGATATGGAAATATAATTCGCCCATTCACCGGGTCCAGCGTTCCGGTGCTAAAATCAATGATATTATCGGGGGTGAGGGCGCCCTGCTGATCGACGCGATCCAGGCCTAAATCTTGCAAAAGAATGGAATTGCGGCCCGGTAGCGAACTGGCCGGCACGTTGCCTTCGGTGTATTTAATATCAACCTCAAGACCATCCTGCGTAACATTATTGGCACCCAGCGAATAAATATTTTTCATCATTAAATCGTAGGCCGCATTGGTGGTTGTTACCGTTTGCGGTCGCAGCATTTTTAAATAAATGCGGTTCCCGCCCCCCTGACTTACTTCTCCGACATCCACCGTTTCGCCGGTCTGTTGATTCACGTATTTGAACGATACCGCCAAAGCCTGCCGGGAACCCAAATTTCGTTTGAGTGATACATAACCCAACGGACGGTTTATCTCATAATCAACCCCCTCCTGCAGGGGCACAAAATATCCTTCAATAAATTCGGGAGCATCCACATTAAAGTCACCGGCCGATACCCCGATAGACGGATCGCGAAACTGATTGAGCAGCGACTCGGAAAAAGCGTCTTCGGCGCCATTAGGCATAGCAAAGGTTCCATCAGGATTTTGAATCACCCCTAAATCTACCAATGCAATGGCTTGGCGCTCCCCTTCCTGCGACTGACTTGATTCGCGCAGCACCCACACATTTACTTCCGAAAGCTGCAAGGCCTGCCCCAGCTGCTGCGGGTTCGACACATTTCCCTCAAACTGCTGCCGGGTGAAGAAATCAAGATAAAAGTGGCGGTCATTTTCGTAGCTGCCGGGGCGGATGCTGATGTTCTGTTCTTGCGCACCGCCGGTAATGGTTTGGGTGTTGGTTTGCCCATTTTGCTGCGACAGTACCGAGGTTAGCCTCAACGCGCCAAGCTGCGCCACCGACTTTACCCCAAACAATGCGCCCCCGCCCCGAATAAGTGAGTTGCCCGTTTCTATGGATACATTGCCCAGCTCCAGCTGCTGCAGAATTTCATTCTCATAGCCCTGATAAAGAATATTGACTCGATTTTGAAAGTCGAAAGCCGCTTCTGTATCCCAGTCGGTGCGGATGGAAAGTTTATCACCAATGGTACCCTGAATATTCAACTTCAAATTTTGGTTGAACAGCGGATCAATCTGCGTGCGCTGGTTTTCGGGAATCTCGGGATTGCCGGTATTCTGAATAGAAGCCCCGACATTAAGATTGGCCGTGCCGTTGATGCTCAGATTCACCTCATTTTTTCCAAAAATAGTGGCAAAGGCTGATTTTTCGCTGGCGGGGATGTCGAACTGGAAATCCAGCAGGCCCCGCTGTTCATCGGTTGATGTTTCGTATCCCTGCATCAGCTGTTGCCAATTATCACGGATTGAATACTGCCGGCTGCGCTGCGCATATTCATCAAAACTCATGGCGTAAGGCAACGCCACGGGCACCTCATTGAAGAAACGCCGGCTCTCGTACGTGCCGGTAGAGTCCAGCACAATGCGCGTTTGTTCTTGCTGCAAATTGAGGTAATAAAAATTGCCCGCATAATCTATAAAAGGGTAAGAAACCGGAGGAGGTATATCTATGCCGGGCAGGCTATCAGGAAGCACGCTTTGGGGCTGCACAGACGAACTGTCGCCCTTAACCTGGGCATACGCCACAGGTTGCCCCGCCCCTATAAAGTAGAGACTGCATACTCCAATCATAATCCATTTGAAAAAATTGAGCTGCACGTAACCTAAATCAATAAATTCTTGTTAAACGAAAAAAATGCAGTAGCTTTGCTCAGATATGAAATGATTTTAAATTGCTCAATAATTCAGCGCGAATAAAGAGAAACCAACAGTAATATTAAATTATATAATGTCTAAATCATTACTTGCAGCCTGGAAGCATGATTTGCACAAGTAATTTTGTAAAAATATAGTATAGGCCTAATTTAAGGTTAGTTCAACCGATAAAATAGAATATGAGATTTATACCCAACAAAATTCAACTTGATGTTTTAAAGCGGCACATCGGGCCGTTTATTTTCTGTTTTTTTACGGTCATGTTCCTTTTGTTGATGCAGTTTCTAATCCTGTATATCGATCGGCTTATCGGTAAAGGGCTACCGATTGAAATAATCATCGAGCTCATTCTCACCAATCTGGCCTATATGGTGGTACTTGCTGCACCTATGGCCATTCTGGTAGCCTCACTGATGGCTTTTGGCAAGTTTACCGAACTTAATGAATTGACCGCCCTGCGAGCAGCCGGCATAAATCCCATTCACACTATTACCCCGGTGCTGGCGGCCGCTACGCTGATGGCCATATTCTTGGTTTGGTTTTCGAATGATGTGCTGCCCGACTCAAACCAGCGAGCCCGCGCCCTTTTTCTGGATATTCGTACCAAAAAACCCGGTTTTGACCTCAAAGAAAATGAGTTTTATGACGGCATTGAAGGCTATACTTTTTTGGTGAAAAACATCACTAACGATGCTGATTCTCTCTATGATGTAACGCTTTTCCAGGAATCTTCTTCCAATCAAAAAAAAGCAATCATCAAAGCTAAAAAAGGAAATTTATCGAGTAGTAATGACCAAACTCTTACGCTATTTTTATATGACGGCTCTATTTTGCGATATATAGACCGGCGAAGCAATGGCAAGAATACCAAAGTCTTGGAAGAAACCGCCTTTAAACGTCACCGGCTTAGTTTTGATCTCTCCGCAATGGCATTTTCACGTACCAACCCAGACAAGCAGGGCCGCAACGATCGCACCATGGATATTAAAGCCATGCGGGCCGTGGTAGATACATTGGCGAAAGACATCCAGAAAGAAAAAGAAAAGGTCTATGCTGCTAAAACATTTGATTCCTCTGCATATGAGTATCTAACGCCCGACAGCATTCGCGGGATACCCAACAACAGATCTATTTCAACACAAAAAAGTACCTCAGATTCGCTAAATAACGAACCTTATCAGAGCAAGTACAAAGTTATGGGGCAGTTTTCTAATAAAGCAGGGCAAGATGCTTTATATAATTTTGCATTAAGCAGACTCCGCAATTATCGCTCCTCATATGAAAATTTAAAAGTGAACACCGACTGGCGCACCAATCGCATTGCTAAATACTGGGTGGAAATTCATAAAAAAGTGTCACTGCCGCTTGCCTGCATTATTTTTGTACTTATAGGCGCGCCCATTGGCATGTACACCAAAAAGGGAAATCTGGGGTATGCCGCACTAATCAGCGCCGGCTTTTTAACCTTTTTCTGGATCTCCATCATTCAGGGTGAAAAACTGGCCGACCGATTGGTTATTTCTCCCTTTACCGGCATGTGGTTCTCAAATATTCTGCTGGGCATTATCGGCGGGGTGATGATTCTGCAAATGTGTACAAGTTTTAGAATTTCAAACCTATGGAAACGCCGTGAATAAAAAACTGGATCGGTACATTTTTTTCCGTTTGCTTACCATCACGGTCTTTGTACTGGCGGTGCTCATTTTCATTTTTATTGTGATTCACTTTTCCGATCACAGTGAAGATTTTACTGATAACGGCGCTACATTTGCCCAAATATTTGGCACCTACTACCTCAATTACATCCCCGAAATAATACGCCTCGTTACTCCGGTGGCTGTATTTATAGCCTGCCTGTATTTGACGGGTCAGATGTCTGATCGCCTTGAAATTACAGCCCTTAAAGCAGCCGGTATTAGCCTGTATCGGCTGCTGGTTCCCTACTTGCTCTTTGCCATACTGGTAATGGGAACCATAAGTTACCTGGACGGCTATGTGGTACCCGAGACCAACGCCAAGCGGTTTGCCTTCGAGGAGGAATATTTGAATGACAAATCAACACAGTCAAATAACCGAAGGCTTTATCGGCAGGAATCGGCCCAAACCCTAATGAAGGTTAATTATTTTAATGCATCAAAAAATATTGGATACCGCGTTGAATTTGTGCGTTTTGCCGGCGACAGTATTGCCGAAACCACCCAAATAAAACAAATGGAGTGGCTGGATGAACAACAAAAATGGCGGTTTAAAGATATTAAAACACGAACTTTTACTGCACGGGGCTTTCAGGAAGCCCACAGCGACTCGGCCGATACCACGCTGAATATCCTTCCGCGCGACCTTACACGTTCTACTTCCGATATCTATCAACTTACCTATCCCGAGGCGTTTAATTACATAGAATCAATTAATCGCATAGGTGGCGGTTCCGTGGAATCACCCAAGGTGCAACTTTATGGCCGGCTGACTTACCCATTGTCGATATTAATTGTAAGCATCATCGGTTTTGCCGTCGCTTCTATGCGAAGACAAGGCGGCAAAGGATTCTATATTGCTATGGGGCTTGGAACCAGTTTTTTATACTTAACATTTATGAAAGTGATTGAACCCTTTGGCGGTGAAGGCGTTCTTACCCCTGCTATAGCTGTATCCATACCACATATTTTCTTCTTTTTTATCGGAATGGGCCTGCTTTTTTTTGCTCGCAAATAACCTTTTGAGCATCCATTGCATCTCTTCTCATTTCGGAGCCGAACGCAAGATTGAGATGCAAGAGTTGAACCTCGAAATAAGTGTAGGTTAATTAATGCGCCGTGTTCCAACTGATCGAGATGAATCTCGATCTACATTTGATCAAACCGAATAGTTGGGCGATTCTTTGGTAATTTGCACCGAGTGCGGGTGACTTTCTTTGTATGATGCAGATGAGATTTGAACAAATTCGGCCTCCTGCAAGTCATCAATAGTTGAGGCGCCGGTGTACCCCATGGCCGCCCGCAAGCCGCCTTCCATCTGGTGCACCACTTCACCAAGGTATCCTTTGTAAGGCACGCGCCCTTCAATACCTTCGGGAACCAGCTTCTTGAGGTCGTCTTCCACATCCTGGAAATAGCGATCCTTCGACCCTTTTTCCATGGCTCCCAGGCTGCCCATACCGCGGTATGATTTGTACTTCCGCGATTCATAAATAATCGTCTCCCCGGGGCTTTCGTCCACTCCTGCAAACATAGAGCCCATCATCACCGCATGCGCTCCGCCGGCAATGGCTTTGGGAATATCTCCAGTCTGTTTGATACCACCGTCAGCAATGAGGCCCACCCCAATTTCCTGTGCATATTCAGCCACTTCCATTACTGCACTTAGCTGTGGTACGCCTACGCCGGTCACCACACGTGTGGTACAGATTGAGCCCGGCCCCACGCCCACTTTTACAATATCGGCTCCGGCCTCAACCAACGCTTTAGCGGCATCTTTGGTGGCTATATTGCCGGCAATTAAATTCAGTTCGGGATAGACGTTGCTTACTCTTTTAACCATCTCAATCACCCCGGCTGAGTGGCCGTGGGCCGTATCAATGGTAATAACATCCACGCCGGATTCAACCAGCGCATCCACGCGGTCCAACGTATCAGGTGTCACACCTACGGCTGCCCCAACGCGCAGGCGACCCATATCATCCTTGCAGGCGTTGGGGAAATTCATCTTTTTTTCAATGTCTTTGAATGTAATCAGTCCCACCAGCTTCATGTCGTCATCCACAATGGGCAACTTTTCCACCTTGTGTTCCTGCAGTAATTTTTCAGCTTCTTCAAGCGTAGTACCCTCACGTGCGGTGATCAGATTTTCAGTCGTCATAATGGTATTCAGCGGCTTATCTACAAAATGCTCAAACCGGAGATCACGATTGGTCACAATGCCAATGAGCGTGTTTTCATCTTCCACGATGGGAATTCCGCCAATTTTATGTTTCTGCATCAGGCCACGGGCTTCACGCACGGTCGCATCTTCGGGGAGCGTCACCGGGTCGACAATCATCCCGCTTTCGCTGCGCTTCACCATGCGAACCTGATCGGCTTGGGCTTCGATTGACATATTTTTATGCAGCATGGCGATGCCGCCTTCCCGAGCGAGCGCTATGGCCAACCGGTATTCCGAAACGGTGTCCATTGCAGCACTCATTACCGGAATATTTAATGTGAGATCGGGTGTAAGTTTAATGCTGGTGTCAACGTTGCGCGGCAGTATTTCGGAATGTGCCGGTACCAGCAAGACATCATCGTAGGTGAGGCCCTGACGGCTGATGCGATCGAAGGGAGAAGAGTTATTCATGAGCAAAACAGCAAAATTGGAATTCAAATTTTGCTGTTTAATATACGAAAAAAATAGGGGATGTGCTTAGCAGTTTTTTGCAATACCCAGCGCAAGTTTTAAACTTGCGCTAAATTAAATTACGCAACAAGCTCAAAAAAATATTCCCCATGCAAGCATCTGCTCGTGCAGAAATAAATACAACCCCCTTGCCCCCTTTTTTTAAGGGGGACTTTTTAAACAATACTAATCGCACGAGCCTCCGCTCGTGCGTTATTGGTCCAAGCGGACACTTGAACCATAACAAAAAAATCTGAAGAGTTGCCGCAAGTTTGAAACTTGCGACAGCATAAAATATGCGCCCTTTGCTAATTTATGGCCCGCATCTCTCCATTAAAGTTTTGTCACTTTTAGTGCATCAATTGCCGTTTGTAATGAACAAATATCATCCTGAAAGGCGTTGACCCAGTAGGTAACGCTTTCGCGGCGTTTGAGCACATAGGGATCACAGGTTGAATACTGCCCTTTTAATTCGTTGACCATAGCTAATACGTCGTCTTTAATTTCCATCTTGAGTTCATCAGGTAGGTTACCCCAGCCCAGCGTGCTAAACATATTTTGCAGGTTTTTATGCTCCTGCTCGGCTTCCCGGAACACCTTGGTTAAGAGCGGATCGACCTTAAATTTTGGTGTGGTTTGTGGCGTGTTTATTAAAGCGTTTGTCATATCAATAAGTGTTTTTTTAATGTTCACTTACAGTATAACACCGGCCTATGACAGCCCTATGTCACCCCATTTAGAGGAAATTATCTGCCTAATAATATGAGAATAAACGATAAAGTTTGATGCCGCCTACATATTATGTACATTTATTTATGTACATAAATAAATTACTCAATTATGAAAAAAGTACAAGTAAACGAAGTCCGCGAGCAACTGGCTAAATACCTGGCGGAAGCCGAGCAGGGTGAGGAAATCATCATCACCAAACATTCCAAGCCGGTAGCACGGTTGGTAGCCTACGAAGAAAAGAAGCCTCAATTCCCGGATTTAACCGAGTTCAGAAAAAGTATTGAGGTTGAAGGATCTGTTTTGGAAACCTTATTGGAAATGAGAAGGGAGGACCGTTATTAGCAAATCTGATACAATTTATACCGATACCAGTGCTCTAATTGCTTATTATTTCGAAGAGATAGAAAGTGAAAAAGCACAGCGTATATTTAACCGCCCACAAAAGTTTATCCTCAGCGACCTCAACAGGATTGAATTTATTTCTACATTCAGAAAAAAAGTACGGCTTGGACATACCACCGAAGAAAAAATCCAGGATATATTTTCTTTATTTAATGATCATAGAAAAAGCAACCTATATACGCAGAAAACTATTACACCCAAACACTTTCAGGCTGCTGAAACGATTATACAAACTTCGAAAAATCCGTTGCGAAGTCTTGATGCTATCCATTTAGGTATTGCCTCTTCAGATGATTTTATCCTTTTCAGCTTTGATAAAATCATGAATCAAGCAGCAGAAGAATTTAATATCTCGACAATTGAGATTTAGTTTTCGGGATAAATAGATTTCTTGGCAGCCAGCAGCGTGTTTTTCATCAGCATGGCAACCGTCATGGGGCCTACCCCACCGGGAACGGGCGTAATCCAGCTGGCCTTGTCTTTTACACTTTCAAAGTGACAGTCCCCCACCAGCGAATAGCCTTTATCCTTTTTTTCGTCCGCCACGCGGTTAATGCCTACATCAATGATTACCGCGCCCTCTTTGACCATTTCCGCCTTTATTAAATTGGGCTGACCGGCGGCCACTACCAAGATATCAGCTGAAATGGTGTGCTGGGTTAAATCTTTGGTGTACTTGTGGCAAACGGTTGTGGTGGCTTTGCCAATGGATTCTTCTTTTGAAAGCATGATAGAAACCGGCCGACCCACAATATTGCTGGCGCCCACTACTACTGCGTGCTTTCCTTTGGTGGGAATGCTGTAATGTTTCAGCAGTTCAAAAATGCCAGCCGGCGTGCATGATACAAAACTGGGTTGATCTATGGTGAGCCGCCCGATATTCATGGGGTGAAATCCGTCTACATCTTTATGGTAATCAATCGATTCAATCACATCATCCGATGAAAGGTGCGTTGGCAGCGGCAGCTGAACCAAAATGCCATCAACGCTTTCATCATTGTTAAAAATACGGATCGTTTTTTTTAATTCTTTTGCCGAGACCGTATCCGGCAACCGTTTTGTATCTGTTTTAATACCCACTTCTTTGCACACCCTTGTTTTTGCTCCCACATAAACATCCGAAGCGGGGTTGTTGCCCACAAGCACAACCTGTAAAAAGGGTGCTCGATTTTCATCACCCGTCCATTCCTCTACATCTTGGCGTATTTCATTACGGGAGAGCTTAGCCACTTTTTTTCCGTCAATAATTTTGGCTGACATTTTATAGTCCTAAATTTTGAGTAATGAGTTATGAGTAGTGAGCAAAAAAGTTAAAGAGCCTGCATCCAGCATCTAATTTCTAACATCCAGCTTCCAACGCCTATCGCTCAATATCGTATTTTTTCATCTTGTTGTACACATGGCTCCGCTGAATGTTTATGGCTTCAGCAGTTTGAGAAATATTCCATTCATTTTCCTCAAGCTTCTGCAATAAAAATAATCGTTCTGCACGTTCCTTAAAATCATGAAAATCCGGCGTCTGCTCTACTAAGTTATCAATATCTTTTTCCCCTCTGCCGGCAAAGATAAGTTTTTCCACATCGGCCTGCGTAACGGTTGATTCATCAGCGAGCAAGGCCAGACGCTCTACGGCATTCTGCAATTCTCTTACATTTCCGCTCCAGTCCTTTTCTTTAAGGGCTTGCAAGGCTTCATCGGTAAATTCAATTCCGGAATAAGCAATATCATTCTGGACTAATTTTTCCAATGCGTGCTGAGCCAGAAGTGGAATGTCGTTTTTACGCTTACGCAACGGTGGAATAATGATGGGAAGCACATTGATGCGATGGAAAAGATCTTCACGGAACGCTCCTTTTTCAATTTCTTTTTGTAAATCTTTATTTGTGGCTGCTATCACGCGTACATCAATATGAACCTTTTCGCTCGCTCCTACCCGGACGATGGTATCTTGCTGCAAGGCACGCAGCACTTTGGATTGAGCATTTTGGCTGAGATCGCCAATTTCATCTAAAAAAAGCGTGCCGCCATCAGCCTGTTCAAATTTGCCTATGCGCCGGTTAATGGCCCCTGTGAAGGCCCCTTCTTCATGTCCAAACAGTTCACTTTCAATCAGTTCAGAGGGAATGGCTGCACAATTTACGTCTACAAATGCGTGTGCATTGCGTATACTCTTTTCGTGGATCCAACGGGCGGCCAGTTCTTTTCCGGTTCCGTTTTCACCGGTAATAAGAACCCGAGAATGAGTGGGGGCTACTTTTTCAATCAATTTTCTTACGTTTTCTATGGTCTCGCTTTGACCAATAATCTCAGTGACCTGCGGCAGCTTTGAACGCATACTCTTATTTTCCTGCTCCAGCTTTTGGCGGTCAAGCGCATTCCGCACGCTCACCAAAAGACGGTTTAAATCAGGCGGCTTTTCGATAAAATCAAAAGCACCCATCTTAGTGGCTTCAACGGCCAGCTTAATATTACCATGTCCTGATATCATAATGACCGGGAACTGATAGGACTCTTCACTCAATTTCTCGAGTATTTCCATCCCGTCCATGCCCTTCATTTTTATATCAAGCAGCAATAAATCCACGGAATGATTTTCCAGTATATCAAACGTCTGAGATCCATTCTCGGCTTCCAGCACATGGTAATCCTCGAACTCTAAAATTTCTCGCAATGAATTACGAATGCTTTCTTCATCATCCGTGATTAAAATTGTGGGAGTCGTCTCAGCCATAAGATTTAATAAGTCGCATAAAGTTCTTCAAGCATGCGTTCATGAAGGGAATCGATGTATGATGTATTTGCCGTATAATGATTCGTGGCAATGCTAAAGATAAGCGTTTCATTGCTTTTTGTTTGCAGGTATCCGCTTAATGTGCGAACCCCGGATACGTAGCCGGTTTTAGCCTGAACCCGACCAATGAGCGAACTTCTCTTAAAACGGTTTTTCAGCGACCCGTCTCTGCCGCTCACGGCCAAGCTGTTTTTAAATGATTTAAATTCCCTATGCTGCTGCATTGCAGATAAAAGCTTGCTTAAATCACGAGTAGTGATAAGCGTTGTGGCCGACATACCCGAACCATCACTCAGTGAAATATTGGAGGTATCCAATTGCAGTGAACGAGCAAATTCTTTTACCAGCGCAACACCAAGTTGCGTTGTACCCTGGGTGTTATACCGCTCTGCAGCGGCAGTTTTCAGTACCATTTCTGCATAAAAATTATCACTTTCTTTGTTGAGCTGCTTCAACAAATCTCGCAACGGCGGGGATTCATGTACTACAAATTGCTGGTATCGGGCGGCAGTCCAGCGGTGCGGCTGGCTATCCACCAGGTTTGGTCCTTCTACCGCTATACCGCCATTTTGCAGATATTTTTTGAATGTGTCCAGAAAAAACCGTGGCGGATCCATCACCGAAAGCGCTTCTTTTTCAACGTATCCCTGCGGTAACGTACTTTGCAATAGAACGGTGTTGGTACCCAATAGGCGTTGATAATACTCATCATATTCAGCATTGGGCGGGGTGATGATCTGATCATTAATAAAATTAACGTAATCCGTATCAAAGGGAAACCACTCAATTTGAGGCATTTCGCCCACCTGTCCATTCGCATACACGGTTAAATCTACGGTATTGTTATTAAACGATAAGGCGCTTATGGGAACGGCATAATAAAACGATAAATCATCCCAACTCCAGCCATCCGGGTAGGCTTTTTTATCAAAGTACGAATCATTGCCGATAAGGCGACCGTTAATTTTTTCTATGCCGCGAGCCTGCAGGGCATTATACAGTTTATCCATGATGTAGAAACGGTCATCATTATAAAATTTCCCGCTCAATGACGGATCACCCATTCCACGAATAATAATGTTTCCATTCCACACACTCCCTTCCTGGCTCCCCGTGGCGTACAAAGAAGTTTTGAAACGAAAATCCGAACCCAGCTCATCAAGCACCGCGGCCGATGTCAGTAATTTTAGGTTTGATGCCGGGCTGACTAACTTTTCACTATTGTGTGCCCCAATAATATTTCCGGCTGAATTGCGTACGGTAACCGACCAAAATGCATTTGCTGCATTCTCCTGCTCAATAATTTTTTGCAGGGAAGCCGGCAGATCAGGCTGCGCCCGTATAGTATGGGCATACCCCGTGCTTAAAATAAATATGGCCAGCAGTATGATTAAAAATTTATTTAAACGCATGGCCTCTCTAAAAGTGATGATTTTTAAGATGTAAAATGGAGATGTTCTTCTTCCTCAAACACATTAAGAATTTCTTTTGATGTAGTACACTCTTTCAACTTTTGCCTGAATGAATTGTTGTTCATTAATCTCGAAATGTGGCTCAACATTTTAATATGCATGCTGTTGCTTGATTTTGGCCCGACCAGTAAAAAAACCATGGATACTGGTTCTTCATCAACAGATTGATAATCCACCGGCGGTTGTAGCATCGCAAAAGCAGCATAATTATTGTTAATGCCCGCCAATTTTCCATGAGGTATAGCCAAGCCTTTACCCACCCCGGTGGACATTATTTTTTCGCGTTCAAACACCGCCTCTTCAATAGCAATTAATTCTGTTTTTTCAACATCCGGCTCTAATGATGAAATGAGCGTCCTGAGAACCTCCTCTTTGTTTTTAGCCGCTAAAGACGCAAAGACATTCCGCTCATTTAGTAAGTTAAATATTCGGGTCATAACCGGGGTTCAACGCAGTACATTCAAATTTGAATTAAAGAGACCTTTGAAATACCACCAAAAACTTTTTCCCGAGGATTCGGGATCGTACCTCCTTGTTACGCTCAAAGTGACGTCATATTGAGCGCAGCGGAGCAAAGTCGAAATATGCCTGGTATAATGCAAAGGGCTCTCAAATATAGTCATCGTAGGTGGTTTCATACAATTTTTATTTAACACCATCTACAAATGGTTGTATAATTTTCGCCGCAAATTTTGTACACTTTAGCCATGGAATTTATTAATGGTTTAACAACAGTATTTCGAAAAGATTTACGCGCCGAGCTGCGATCTCGCTATGCCATCAATACGGTGCTTGCCTTTGTTGGCTCGGCCCTGTTGCTCATCCTGTTTTCCCTCAACGCCGATCAACTTCCGCCCACTCCGCAAAGCGGCATTGTATGGATTGTTATTCTCTTTGCTGCGCTTGCAAGCCTCTCACGCTCTTTTGTAGCCGAAACGGAGAAAAAAACATTTGACCTTTTACGTCTGCATGCCCTGCCTGCCGCTGTTTTCGGTGGAAAGTTGTTTTACAATTTTGTATTCATACTGACAGTAAATTTGGCCACATTTATTTTGTATATTTTTTTTCTGGGATTACCGGTGGCAAACCCGGCGGCTTTATTCATCATTCTTTTATTGGGTACAGCCGGCCTTTCGGGCGTAGCCACCATGTTGGCTGCCATTGTCTCGCAGGCCGACCGCAAAGGAGCCATATTTTCGGTACTGAGTATCCCCTTGCTGTTCCCGCTTATTCTTATTCTCGTGGATGCTACCAAAGCGGCCCTTATTGAGGGAACGACCCCTGCATTTTGGAATAACTTCTTGGCCTTAACAGGGTTTACAGGCACTACTGTAACGGCCGGATTTTTACTTTTTGATTTTATTTGGAGTGATTGAAAATGACCAATGTTAGCAATATTACATTCAATTTTGGAGACCGCCGCCTTGTAGGTCAGGATAAAGCCCGCGACTATATCAGTCGTATTATTCATTCCGATCGCCTCGGGCATGCCTACCTGCTTTCAGGGCCGCGCGGAACCGGTAAAACAGCACTGGCACTTGCTTTTGCCGAAATACTCAACGGCATTGATAATCTAACTGATTTGGGAGATCAGGCCTTTTCAAAAAAATCATCGTGGCTTAACCATCCCGATATTCATCTTTTTTTGCCCGTTCCAACCTCATATAACATGGAGGAATTAGGCAATCGGCTGGGACTGCTTAATGAAGATCCCTACGAACTTGCGGACTTCAGCCATCGCCCCTCTCTCACCGATCAGGAGAGTACCAAGAATAAACAATCGTTCTACCCCATCGATTTCTTCCACGAGGAAATACGCCCCAAAGCGTTTTTAAAACCGAATGAAGGGAATAAAACCGTAATCATACTTACCGAAATTGAAACAATGCGCAAGGAAGCGGCCAACGCATTTTTAAAACTGCTTGAAGAACCGTCTGAAAATATCGTTTTTTTGCTCACCACCAATAGTACCGATGCTCTTTTACCCACTATCATCTCGCGCTGCCAACAGATAAAGCTCAATACATTACCTACCAAAACCATTAAAAATGCACTGATTACCCATGACAATGTACCGGAAGATGATGCCGCATATCTGGCGCGCATTTGCGGCGGAAACTATACCATGGCGCATTTCTTTGATACTGAAACCCTGAAAGAAACTCGTGGAGAAGTTATTGAGTATTTGCGCAATGCGTTCACCCAAGATGCGGTAAAACTTATTGAAACGGCTAAAAACTGGCAGAATAAACAAAACATTAACGGCCAGATTGCAACGCTCAATGTGCTGGAAACTTTTTTGCGCGATTTACTTATTTATCGCTCAACCCAAGAGAAGTCGTTGTTGGTCAACGCCGATCAAATAGAAACAATCCAGAAATTTTGTACCAAACTTGGTGATGCCCGCCTTGAAGAAATGATTGCACAAATTGAACAATGCCGCACCTTAATTTACCAAAATGTACAACCCAAGCTGGTTTTTGCAACCCTCTCGCTGCGGTTTTCTAATCTAATGCGTGATTTTGACTTGCCCATTGCCGAAAATGAATCATGGAAACACCTGCCGGCATATATTGATTAACTATGGCCCCAAAAAACCCTTTACCGTTTACAAAAATGCAGGGCACCGGCAATGATTTTATCATCATTGACAACCGGGATAATACCCTGAGTAAAGAGCAGATTATTGGCATCACTCCTGCAATTTGTGATCGACACTTTGGCGTGGGGGGCGATGGACTTATTGCCCTGCATCAAGCTGAAGAAAAAGACTTAGACTATACCATGTTCTACCGCAATGCCGACGGTTCCGATGCGGGCATGTGCGGTAACGGCGCCCGGTGCCTGGCACGTTATGCTGCCAATCTGGGGTTGGAGCGTGAGCTTCGCTTCAACGTGCATGAGAATATCTACACGGCATCGGTTGATAAATCCGCACACATGGTGACCCTTTCGTTCCCAATGGAAACAGCCGTGGAAGAAATTTTCGTTGAAGATGAGCACTATTTAAAAGTACCGGCCGGAACCGAGCATGTGGTCAAAGAAGCATCCATAAAAGAATTGCAGGATCAACCGTTACTGCGTCGCGGGGGGAGAAAAATTCGGAATCTCTCGCAATTCAATCCCCCCGGAACCAACGTTAATTTTATATACGGACAAGACCATCACACCATAGAACTCCAAACCTACGAGCGGGGCGTCGAAGATTTAACGCTGGCTTGTGGCACCGGAGCCATTGCCTCGGGGCTGGGCTGGCACCATATTAATAATGGTTCAGAAACCGGCAAACAAACTATTGAGGTCCATACCAAAGGCGGAGTGTTACAGGTTCAATTCAACTATGATAGCCAACGCAATACATACCAAAATATTAAACTCACCGGCAAGGCGGAATTTGTTTTTGAAGGAACATATACCCTATAAAATTGTACTGGTTTATTTTGCGATCTGTATTCTGTCGGCTTGCACGGGATATAACTCAGGCCAAAAGTCGTTTATAAATGAGGATACCCCAAAAACCTTATCCGGAAAGTTTACGCTGGATGCACAGGTTATTCCACCGGCGGCTATTCAGAGCGTGCAGCTATATCCCGGCAGTGTTGAAACAGCACCACCGGTCATTGCTTTAAACGGCGGACAATCGCTGACGTTGGAATTTGATTATTTAAGCACACAGGTTAAGCAATTTAATATTTCGGTATCACACCGCAATAAAAATTGGCAGGAGTCGGCTATTGGCCCTTCTGTTTATCTGGATCGTTTTTTTGAGGCTTCTTTTGGAGACGGGCGTAAAAGTTTTGAGCAAAATCCGCCGTATCACCACTACACTTATCGCTTTCCCAACCAGCGCTTGAGCCTGACCAAGAGCGGAAATTACCTGCTTTCGGTGTTTGAATATGGTTCGGATGAGCTTTTATTCAGTCTCCCGTTTTTTGTAAGTGAAGACCGCGGAACCCTCGAAACACGCATTGAACGACTTTTTGCCCAGCGTGATGACGGACGATCGTTGGCTCAACCTTTTAGTGATTACCGGTATCCCGGTTTTGTTCAGCAGCCTCAATTTGATTTGTCTTTTGCCTACGTTCAAAATCAATTCTGGGGACGTATGCGCTACCCTGATTTTTTTGACACTGCCACGCCCGGCATCGTACATTTTCACTTGGAGCGGCGCAAAGCATTCATTGCGGACTACGAATTCAACCTGCTTGATCTGCGCTCGTTCAATCCTGATGGACGCCAGATCATTGATATTCAGCCCGGACAAACCCCACCCATTGTTACGCTTCGGCGTGATGTGCAACAATTTGAGTCTACTCCAAACCGATTTCCCGGCCCCGCTCTGGGATTACCTAACGATGATTTACGAGCCCAGTACGGACGCATTAAATTTTCATTCAATCCAATTTCTACGGTAAACTCTAATGAAGAGATTTATCTGGTGGGCCAGTTCAATAACTGGGTTATTGATCCACGATTTCGCATGCGGTTTGATTCGACAGCTGCCTTGTGGAAAACGGATGCGCTTATAAAGCAGGGCCTATATGCCTACAAATATGTGCGGGTGGATGAAGAAAAGATGGACGACTTGGCGTTTGATCAAAGCTTTACCAACAGCCGGCAGGAATATTTAACATTCGTGTACTACCGAGATCCGCAACAAAACTTTGATCGCCTTCTTAAGGTGGAACGTACAACGCCAAAATAAATGACACTGAGGCAGAACCATCGGGGTATCAAAACAGGGTGATGGTACGCAAAAATAATTTTTCTGTAATTACCCACCGCTACGTCGCTAAAGCTATGAAGGCCAACTGCGCCGAAGTAGCCATTCCTGCGTTAAAACTTCGGCAGACCTCGTTGGCTACGTAGGCTGTACGTCGGCGACCCTAATCCCCTCCAGATAAGATTTAGTGATACTTTTGCACACCATTAATTATCTGTTATTCCGACCCAAGGGTCTGGGAAATAAACCACTTATCATTAAAAATCAACGCCGATGGAAATGTAGTGTACCGGATCTCCCCCAAAACCGTCTCGGAAATACGGCCAACCTACATCATAGCGCAGCGGCAGCCCAAATACAATGGCACGCAAGCCTACACCGGCACCAATAAGTATATCACCCTCGGGGGCCGGAAATTCTGCTTGTACTTGATTACCGTTTCTGTCTGTAAAAGTTTCCGTTTGGGTCCTTTCTTCACGAATGGTGAAGTCAAGATCTTCATCATTCGTAAAATACGGTTCGTCGGTGTCTTGATTGGCCCGGGGCAAGAAATATTCAACATCGTCACCCCAAGCTGTACCGGCATCGATAAAAGCAACGCCCGTAATATTGTAAAGCGGCAATAAGGGGATGGGCCCCGGAAGTAATGCTGCAAAAAGCGGGAACCGGAATTCAGCATTTAAAAGCGTAAATTTATCACCGGTGATGGCAAAATACTCGTGTCCGCGCAAAGGTATGGCCGGGGGGGACAGGAAGGAATCAAAGAATTGATCAAATCGTGCCACATTGTCCGTAAATTCCCGGTTTACCCATCCTTGTACACCCCCTAAAAAGAATGTCTGTGCATTGCGGCCAAAGGATGCTCCGCCTGACCCCCGCACTGCAAAGCCGTACCGAGGCCCAAGATTGAAATATTTACGAAAATCACCCAGAACAGACCCAAACTGAAGTGTTTCGCTGGTTATGGGCGGGCTGCCGCTGATGCCAATTGAGTACCGAAATCCGGCACGCGGCGAAGTAAAACCGGGAAGCGTTTTATCATTTGTATAGGTAATTTGCGGGTATGCAAAAGCCCTGCTTTGATTATCGGTAGTGTCTCTCCCCAAGGCCGTTATATCCTGCGAAATATTCACCCCGGAAAGCGTAAAATCAATCCGTCGAAACTTATCAAGCGGATATTGCGCCGTTACTCCACCCGAGAGATAGCGATAGCGAATCCCCTCATTTCGAAAAGTCCTGAAATTGTAGGCAGTATGTGAAAGATTATATAACCAGTTTACGCGATTTTTTAAATTTCCGTACTGCACAAAATAATCACTATTGCGCAGATCAAATTGCAGGTTTGTACCAAACGAAATTATATGATCACCCAGCAAATCACTAAACCGTATCTGCGTAAGCCCGTTTACCCCCGAAAAGGTTGAGAAGCCACCGCCTGCATACACCAAGTCCGTGCTAAATTCCAGGCGATAATCATTGGGAATATAGCGGCCGTCATCGGTATTATTATTTTCAAGTTCGAATACATCTTCTTCAATATATTTATTGGTAAATACCGTGTCTTCTTCCACCTCAGAACTAAATACATAATTTCTGAAGTCGATATTATCACTGTCCGGCTCTTCGGTTTGAGCGGTATCAGCAGGTTGCTCGGCAATCGTAGTAGTATCGGTTGCGGCCATATCGGCATCTATTATTAAGGTGGAATCTGCTTCGTATGGATTTCGGCTAAAGGCAACCGGACTTTCAAAGACGAACTGCTTACTGCGAACAAAGTTTTTTGAATATCCAATAGCCGGAACACGCTGTGCAAATGATTCTTCTAACCGCCGCTGCGCCCACACATTATCTTTAAGGCGTTCTTCCTTTTTTCTTGAAAAGGGCGACGATATTGTGAAAATATCCGTAAAGCCTTCATTAATTGAATTTACCGCCAGTCGGCTACCGTCACCACTGACAGAAATTTGCAGCGCGCCGGTTTGTAAATTTGTTAATGGAGCGGTAGTACGGTCATTCAAGTTCAGCTGATAGACGTTGGGGATTCCGTTCTCATCAGAAATAAAAATCAGCCGTCCGTCGCGGGTGGTTTCCGGCTCATATTCATTCCACAGGGGCGTCTGGGTGAGCCGTTGCACGTGGGTGTCTCCCACTCTTAAAGCATAAATATCTGTGGTGTACATATCATCAGTAGCAAGCAGTTCGGCGTTATTTTTAAGCTTGTCAAGCTGTAACATATCACCCCGGGCGGAGGTAAAATAAACCGTCTCGGAATTGGACGCCCAAACCGGTTCCGTGTCGGTGGCTACATCATTGGTTAAATTCATCAATTTTTGCGTTTCAAGATTATACACAAAAATATCCTGAAAGGGACCGATGTTACCGTCAAAAGCAATTTTATTACCATCCGGCGACCATGAAACCGAGCCAATAGCATCTATATTGGGGAAAGCAATAAACTGTTTTTTCTTGGATTCGTAATCAACAATGGCAAGCTGATCTTTGCCTTCAGATTTTGCTGAGAGCACAATTTTTTGTCCATTCGGCGACCAATCAAGGTTGGGATTGAGGATATTCAATTCCTCAAAATCGACATTATCACTCCCTTTTATGAGCGTCTTAATTTTTTCTCCGGTGATGGCGTTCAGTACAACAATGTCAAAATAGCCGCGCTCATTGGTAATCATGGCAATTTTATCGCCCTGGGGAGAATAAGCAGGACTGGTATTATAGGTACCGGCCTTGCCCCGCTCGGTAAGCAGGTCAGCGAAATTGTCAATATCTTCGCGCTCAGCCACTTCCGGTAAATATCGTTCGCGATAGAAATCTTTCCAACGCTCGGATAATTCTTCAAGCGTCAGGCCAAGCGATCGCTGAAATGCAGCCTGTACATTTCGGTACTCATGCAGGGTTTGTACTATTTCGGTGATTTTATTGCGCCCGTATTCTTTTTCGATATAATTCCAAACTGACTGACCCCCGCGATATGCAAAAAAGCCTGAAAGACGTGTTATAGGGGCTAAATAATCATTGATAATGGCATCACGAATAAACATATCCGATTCCGTATCCCAGCCGCTGGCAAGATACTCCGCCATGCCCTCGTTAAACCAAAGTGGAATTTGCAGGGCATTACCGCTGACCCGTGATTGTACGCCTCCCCCGTAAAACATGTCATTTACCACGGCATGTTCCAGCTCGTGCTGTAATACCCGTCTGAACTGCTCATAATCGCCATCATACGGCATGGTAATGCGGTTTTTAAAAGCATCGGTAACCCCTCCAATACCTTCAGAAATACCAATACCTACCACGTTTGTTTCGGAGAAATCATTATGAGAATCGTATATAATAACTTCAATGCGGTCGTTTATTTGATGATCAAAATCCTCGCCTATTTGTTTGAGAGCTGGCTCCAGAGCAAGGGCAGAAAAATTTGCCAGATCGTAATTTCGATCCGTGTAATAATACACATCGAAGTGTTCGGATTGGATGAACCGCCAATCGAAATCTTTGTACTGTACTTTATTTTTACCGAAGGAAAAATACTGCGCTTCAACTTTGGGAGCATCTAAGAATATAAATGCAAACAAAAATACAAGCACAAGCGATAACCGAAATGAATAAGGGGTCGTATTCATACTGATTTATTTTAAGGGGTAGAAGTTGTCATAAATAATCAATTTGCGAGCGCAAGATCAATATGCCGCTGCTCTATATCTGTTCTAACGATCTTAACACGTAATTCTGTTCCCATTTCGTATTTTTTTCCATTCGACCGACCGCGCAGGCAGTGCTGTTTTTCATCATAAACATAATAATCATCATTCAAATCACTTACGCGAATCATACCTTCGCAATGAATATCTTTCAAAGATATAAAAATACCGTTTTCAATCACCCCGCTAACCACTCCGTCAAACTCTTCACCAATGTGCTCGCTCAAGTATTCCACCTGTTTCAGTTTGATGGAATCACGTTCGGCATCAATGGCTGCGCGCTCGCGGGTGCTGCAATGGTTGCCCATATTTTTCAGCTTGCGATACTTGTATCCGGACGTTCCGGCACTATAATTTTTGAGCAGCCGATGCACAATCACATCCGGGTACCGCCGGATTGGGCTGGTAAAGTGGGCGTAATTGGAAAAACCCAATCCAAAATGGCCAATGTTTTCTGGGTTATACTCGGCCTTTGACATGGCCCGCAGCATTAAATTAGTCACCGTCAGTTCTACCGAGGTATCTTCCGCCTCTTGTAACAATCTATTGATGGCCTTAGACTGAATATTCTTACTTACATCAAACCGAATGCCCAAAGGCTTAACGGTTTCCTTAATATTATTTAGTTTTTCCAAGTCCGGTTTATCATGAATACGATAGAAAAACGGAAATAGATCTTTGTTATTCTTTTTGTTTGACTGCTCCCGCAATTCCTCGATGTGTACAGCCACCGTTTGATTGGCCATGAGCATGCATTCCTCCACCAGCCTGTGGGCAAACAATCGCTCTTTTAGTATTATGTCAATCGGTTTGCCATTTTCATCCAGAATAAATTTGGGCTCTGGGGTATCAAAATTGATGCTGCCTTCGTTAAAGCGCTTGTCGATAAGCGTGTGCGCCAGCTTTGCAGCTGTTTTAACAGGCGTTGAAAACGAGCTCTCTTTGCCGTCAATTATTTCCTGGGCCTGTTCGTAGGTAAATCGTTTTTTAGAATGAATGACCGTCTGTTCTATGGAATGATCCACCACTTTACCATTGGGCGCTATTTCCATAAAGCAGCTGTAGGCCAGCTTATCCTCTTCCGGGCGCAGACTACATACGCCGTTACTCAGCTTTTCGGGCAGCATGGGAATAACGCGATCAACCAGATAAACGCTGGTGCCTCGTTTATAGGCTTCCTCATCAAGCACGGAGTTACGCGGCATATAATGGGTGACATCTGCAATGTGGACGCCCAGATAATAATTGCCGTTATCCAACATCTTAATGCTGATGGCGTCATCAAAGTCCTTGGCATCATCCGGGTCGATGGTAAAAATCGTTTCATCCCGCAGATCGTTGCGGCGTTCCAGTTCGGCCGGTGGAATTTCAAAGCCAATATTCTCAGCAAAATCTTCCACTTCCTGTGGGAAAGGCGCCTTGATCTGATTTTCTGCAAGAATAGAAAGCAAATTGGCATCATTACTACCCTGCTTACCCAACACCTGGGTGATGCGTGCTTCCGGCAGCGAGCGCGGATGCACCCAGTCTACCAGTTCAAAAATAACTTTATCGCCCGATTTCGCTCCGTCAACGTGCTCGGGGAGTATAAAGAAATCGGTGTGCGCTGATTTTTCATCCGGCTTGATGAGAAAATTGTCTTTTCCCTGTTTTTTGAGCGTGCCAACATAAATTTGGCGCCCACGGCTTTTAACATTTATAACTTTACCTTCCTGGCGGCCGCCATGTCCCTTGCCGGAGAATAATTCAACCTCTACCGTATCGTCCGGCAGAGCGGTACTCAGATTTTTTTTATTGACACGAATATCTTCCTCAAAGCCATCGGCAATAAGATAGCCGGTTCCGCGGCGGCTTATGTCGAGGGTTCCCGTCACATTTTTTTCAGATTTTTTTGGACGGGATTTTTTTGAGCGCGATTTTTTTGCCAGCTGTATGCTTCCGCCTTTTTTCTTTACAATAATATTTCGGTCGAACAGGCTGTTGATGGTACTTTTTAGTGCATTATTATCCCCCTTGCCGCTAACCTGTAAAATTTGCTGCAGCCCATTAAAGGAAAGGCTGGCATCCGGATTCTTACGCAAGATATCCAGAATAATTTCTTCAAATGTTTGTTTCTTGTTTTTTGACATCAAAAATAATTTAAAAAATTAAATACTTAATTGGTTTGCTCTGATAGTTTCTCTCGTTCATCTTCACGCTCCTGCTGCTCATAATCCACTTCATCTTTACCTACAAGTCTTCGGAAAAAATTCTGCACTTTGTGCGAAAGCTGCTGCCAGGTATTAAACCGCACCTGCGCTTCTACACCCACGCCATTAACGCTGGGCCTAAAATCAATATTGCGGTTGGCAGGGCTCAATCCAAGTGTGCTAAAGGTTTGATCCTGCCGGTGGAAAGCCGTGAGTGAAAGGTTATTATTAATTCGGTAGGTGGCATTCAGGTCGCCAATTCGTTCACCAAAAGAGCTGTTGGCTGCACCGCCGGTTAAATATCCCTCTCGCCTAAATATCAACTTATCGTTATACAATCTCAATGCTATTCCCAGATCAATTTCGTTGTATTCATTAAGGTTAAAATCGATATCAAATTTGGTGGCGTCGCTATTTAGTAAGGAGTTAATCTGATTGGAAAGCAGCGGACTAATCACTTGATTGGATAACAGCGGATTCAGGTACGTTGAACTGTTACCCAGCGCTTGCCCCAACTGACCTCGCTGCGTGTTACCGCCGGCCCCCGTGGACGATGGTAAAAAATTGCCGGTGAGCAGCACGCTGGTGGCCTGCAATAAC
>Ga0306868_1000404_pt1 | contig 28535 bp, 25 predicted proteins | sample AntRauTorckE6832_FD_190411 | JGI IMG/M metagenome (GOLD analysis project Ga0306868, IMG submission 190411) | Saline lake microbial communities from Rauer Islands, Antarctica - Metagenome Torckler E6 #832 (v2) (version 2) | ecosystem: Environmental > Aquatic > Non-marine Saline and Alkaline >... | reverse complement strand
TAAAGGGATTTCATAAATGCTATCGGCATCTTTGTTTTGAATAACATTTTCTGCATCGACATTACAAAAGAGAGCAATTTTATCTTTTATTTCTTGGTCAAGATCATACTCTGTACGACAAATAATAATATTTGGTTCAATACCAATTTCTCTTAACTTTTGAACACTGTGTTGTGTCGGTTTTGTTTTTAACTCTCCAGCTTTTTCTAAATAAGGAATGAGGGTTAAATGTAAGTAAACAATGTTTTCTTTACCCACATCATATTTCATTTGACGAATGGCTTCTAAAAAAGGTTGACTCTCAATATCCCCAACAGTTCCACCAATTTCTGTAATGACTACATCAGGATTCAATTCCTTTGCTAGATGAAGGGCTCTTGCTTTGATTTCATTTGTGATGTGAGGAATCACTTGAACTGTGGCCCCAAGGTACTCGCCACGGCGTTCTTTAGAAATAACCGATGAATAAATTTGCCCTGTTGTGACATTGGCATCCTGATTAAGATTAATATCAATAAAACGTTCATAATGGCCTAAATCTAAATCTGTTTCTGCACCGTCTTCTGTTACAAAAACTTCACCGTGCTGGTAAGGACTCATGGTCCCTGGATCCTTATTGATATAGGGATCAAACTTTTGAATGGCAACTTTTAAACCCCTTGCTTTTAATAACCGACCTAAAGAAGCAGCTGTTATACCTTTACCAAGGGAAGATACAACACCACCTGTTACGAATATGTACTTAGTAGTTTTCATAAATATCCTTTCTCTTTCTCCAAAAAATAAGTGACAGGTACCCTATTTTGGGTACCTGCCATGGTTTAAATCTTTTTTTATTATTTATAATTATTATTTAAAACGCAGGCAACCTAAATTCAATAATTAATCTTGTCCGCTTTTGATTTACTCTAAAAATTATATTAATAAAAGAGATACTTGTCAATAAGAAAATTTAATTAATGACCAGTTATTTCTATTTTATAGAAAAAATCTACTAAAATGCCTTGTACATAAGAAAATATAAAAATGAGTAGCGATAGCACAACAATATACTCTAGTCCAAAATAGACAGCGGCTAAAGGTATAAAATTTAATTTAATACTTCTGGCATATAAGAAAGAGGCGATGGTACCATAACTTAAACCTTTTTCATGTAAAGTAGCCATGAGTGGGTACCAAGCATAAATCGGGCCATGACTAAATGTACCCAGAAGGGCCATTAAAATATATTTTAAAAAGTTAGGACTTTTCATGATCATGTCTCTTAGTTTGTCTTCATTGATTAAATTAAATAAAAACATAAAAATCAATACTAAAAACAGTACAGGTAAAATACTGAAAATCAATTGTGCGGTATAAGTAAAAGCTTCTCGAATGGGGTCTGGTTTAAACAAATACAAAAGAGCATAGAGACTTAAGATTCCCAGTAACATATACCAACTTTTTTTATTAGATTTTTTCTTCTTTTTATTTAAATTAGGCTGTTTTTGCTTAAGTTTCGTATTTTTTTCTGTCATTTTTAAACACCTACAATCGTTACTGTCAGAATACTGATGACAATGGATAAGATGACACTGAATAAGTTTCTAAGAACAGTGAATTTTGTGCCAAATATTTCCATTTCTGCTGGGATTTGTACAAACCCTACAGTGACCCATGCCACGAGAAAAGCAGTAATGGCATAGAGACTAATAGAACTGTTAAGCATTTCGTGACCAATAACATAACTGTTGACCACATTGCCTGCCAAAATACTACCGGACAGTGCGCCATAAAGAGAATCAATGATGGTGTTGCCCGTCAGTAAAGCATTGACTTTTTCAAAGGAAACAAAGACTTTGAAAAGACCAATGAGTAGCATGACACTCATCATAATTGGTAGTGTTTTCAAAAGAGAAAACAAAGATTTCTGAAAAGATTTTTTTATTTTTACGGAATTCATAATTAACCTCCAAGTTATTAACATATGCCCATTATAAATCAAAATAATCAGACTGACAAGAAAAAATATTAATTATTCTTAGCGTTACGAAATAATTTGATATAATAGAGTAAACTAAGAAATTATAAGGAGGCTTAAATGATGGATTATAACGATGTTATAAAAAATGCAAAGGAAAATATTGGTGATTTATGTAAAGTGTGTCCACACTGTAATGGTATTGCCTGTCGTGGTGTGATACCTGGACCAGGTGGTAAAGGCACCGGGAGTGGCTTTACAAGAAGTTATGAGTATCTAGCCAATTTAAAAGTAAACATGGATACCCTTTATAACCCAAGTGCATTAGATCTATCCTATGAAATATTTGGACATACCTTTGATCTACCAGTATTCGCTGGACCAATTGGTGGTGTAGAACTACACTATGGTAAAAAATACAATGATTTAACCTATTCAGAAGCCTTGGTAAAAGGTTGTAAAGCAGCAAATATTTTACCTTTTACTGGTGATGGTGTTGATGAAAATGTCTTTACCGGTACATTAGAAGCCATTAAAAATTCTGGTGGTTTTGGTATTCCAACGATTAAACCTTGGAGTGTTGATGAAGTCATTCGAAAAATAAAAATGGCGGAAAAGGTAACAAATTTTGCTATCGCCATGGATATTGATGCCGCCGGGTTATTTTTCTTAGCAGAAATGGGAAAACCCGTGAGCCCTATGAGTGTGGAAGACATCAAGAAAATTGCTAATTCAACAGAATTACCTTTTATATTAAAGGGAATTATGACAGTTGATGGGGCTCTAAAAGCCAAAGCAGCTGGCGTTGATGGCATCATCGTATCAAATCATGGTGGAAGAGTACTTGACCATACACCGGCCCCATATGAAGTGCTAAAAGAAATTGTTGAAGCTGTAGGGGATGACATGAAGATTTTTGTTGACGGTGCCATTCGAACCGGGGTAGATATCTTAAAAGCTATGGCCTTAGGTGCTGACGCTGTACTCATTGCAAGACCCTTTGCCACAAGTATTTATGGTGGCGACGCAGAAGGTGTGGAACTTTATATAGACAAACTTAAAGGTGAGTTTAAAAGTGCTTTAGCCATGACCAATACGAAAAATGTTAATGAAATTACTTCAGATAAACTATTTAATGGTGGTGAGTTATAAATGACAGCAGTTGAGAAATTAGAAAAACATGTAAAAGAACTCAGTAATATTAACTATACAAAATCAATTCTCTTTTGGGATGGGGAAACCGGTGCACCGAAAAGTGGTGTAGCTGAACGCGGTGAAGCCTTAGGGTACTTAAATGGTTTATACAAAAGGAAAATGAGCGATGAAGCCTTTATTGAACTCTTCACTGAACTCAGTCAAAATGAGACAATCGATTTAGTTCACAAACGCATGGCTGAAGAGTTAAATGATGAATATAAAAAGATTAAAAATATTCCTGAAGAAGAATATATTGATTACATTAAACTCATTAACAATACACATATGGTTTGGGTTGATGCAAAGGTAAATGAAAACTTCAATGACTTTGCCCCAACTTTAAAAAAGCTCATTGATTATCAAAAAAAGTTCATCAATTATCGTGAAAGCGATTTATCTCCATATGATGTTTTATTGAATGATTTTGAACCAGGCATGACCATGGATAAACTAGATGATTTTTTTAATGCTTTAAAAGAAACCATTGTCCCTTTACTGAAAGAAATTATCGATTCAGATATTGTCGTTGATGATTTCTTCTTAAAAAGAGAGATTCCAATTGAAAAACAAAAGAGAATTGTAAATGATTTAGTAGAAATGATCAACTTTGATATTGAAAAAGGTATGATTAAGGGGAGTGCTCATCCCTTTACCTTAGCTTTATCTCCATTAGATGTTCGTTTTACGAATCGTTACCAAAAAGATGGTTTAGATTTTGCACTTTTTGCTGGTGCCCATGAAGGTGGCCATGCCATATATGAACAAAACATTGATCAAAATTTAATCGGAACCAATTTAGCCGATGGGGCTTCTATGGGTATGCATGAGTCTCAATCTAGATTTTATGAAAACCTAATATGCAAGGATATTCATTTCGTTCGGTACTACTACAAAAAATTAAAAGATAAATACTTAGATGAACTTGAAGATATTGATGTATATACTTTCTATAAAGGGATTAATAAAGTAACACCAGGCTTGATTCGAATCTATGCCGATGAGTTAACCTATTCACTTCACGTCATGATTCGTTATGAAATTGAAAAAGAAATATTTGAGAATGATTTAGCTGTTGAAGAGATCCCTAAACTTTGGGAAGAAAAAATGAAGTCCTATTTAGATGTGGTGCCGAGTAATGATGCAGAAGGACCTTTGCAAGATGTCCATTGGTCTGGTGGTATGTTTGGTTATTTTCCTTCTTATGCTTTAGGTAGTGCTTATGCCAGTCAAATCATGCACTTTATGAGAAAGGAACTGCCAGTCAATGAACTCTTAGAAAAAGGAGACATTGAGCAAATTGGTGCCTGGTTAAGAGAAAAAATTCATAAATTTGGAAAAGTGAAAAAACCAAGTGAGTTAATTCATGACATGAGTGGGGAAGGCTTCAATCCAATATACTATACGAATTATCTAAAAGATAAATATAGTAACATTTATGAAATCTAACAAAAGGGGCCTCTAATCTTAGGGGCCTTTCACTAATTTAAGAAAATAATTAACAAATCCCTAATATCTGATATAATAAATTAGAAGTATGTTTGAAGTGGGACGCATATTTACAGCGGGACATGTTCAGCCCGATGCGTCTTTTAATATAAAAGGATAAACAAACAAGGAGGAAAAAGAATGAGTTTAAAAGGAAAAGCATTAATTGCACAAAGTGGGGGCCCTACTCACGTCATCAACAATTCTTTTGTTGGTGCTGCGTTAGAAGCAAGAAAATATGCAAATGTAACAAAGGTATATGGTGCCTTAAATGGTGTTGAAGGAATCGTTAATGAAGATTTCTTAGACCTTTCAAGTGCAACAATCAATAACTTAAATGAAGTAGCAGATACACCTTCATCTGGGTTATTATCAACTCGAGTAAAACCAGATGCTGCATTTTGTGAAAAAGTAGTTAAATCATTAAAAGCTCACAATATTCGTTTTGTATTCTATATTGGTGGAAATGATTCATCAGATACCATTAGAATTGTAAAAGAATTTGCTGATAAAGAAGGCTATGAAATGCAAGCCGTTCATATTCCTAAAACAATTGATAACGACTTAGTGATTAATGACCACACACCAGGCTTTGGTTCAGCTGCACGTTTCGTTGCATCTGCTTTTGCAGGGGTTAACTTAGACAACAGAGCTTTACCAGGCGTTTACATTGGTGTTGTTATGGGACGTCACGCTGGTTTCTTAACAGGTGCAAGTGTACTTGGCAAGAAGTATCCAGACGATGGTCCACATTTAGTATATGTACCAGAAAGAAGCTTTGATACTGAAAAGTTTGTAAAAGATGTAAAAGAAGTTTATGAAAAGCATGGGAGATGTATTGTTGCGGTATCTGAAGGTATTCAAGATGCTGATGGTACAGCAATTGTTTCTAAATTACAAGAAACAGTTGAAACAGATGCTCATGGGAATGTTCAATTATCAGGTACTGGTGCTTTAGGGGACCAATTAGCTGATTTAGTAAAAGACAACACAGATATTGACCGTGTAAGAACAGATACCTTTGGTTACTTACAAAGATCATTTGTAGGCGCTGCTTCTGATGTGGATCAAAAAGAAGCAAGAGAAGTTGCTGAACGTGCGGTTCAATTTGCATTAAACGATAACATGAGTGGTTCTGTAGTAATCAAGCGTATTGCTGATTATGGTGTAAACTATGAATTAGTGAAGTTATCAGATGTTGCTGCAAAGACAAAGCACATGGCTGATGAGTACATTAATGCAGCAGGTAACAATGTTACAAAGGCATTTGTTGAGTATGCGAAGCCATTAATTGGTTCTAACTTCCCAACAATTGCAAGAGTACAAGCACCAATGGTTCAAAAGATCATTAATAAGTAATAAAGAATATTTTGTCTTCAATCGCTTTTATTAAAATCTATAGAAGTTAACCGATTGATCATACTTCAAAAAGTTTAAAGATGAGTACCCTTAGCATGTACCTGTTAAGATAAAATACTGTCTTTATTAATAAAAATGATTGAGATTTTAAATATTAAGATAAGTTAACAAGTTGCTCTAGACCCCTTGAGACCAAGGGGTCTTTTTATTGTAACTTATTTGTTATTTTATTTTCCTCAAAAAAGTAATATAATATCTACATAACAGAAAAAAGCAATCAAATTATTAGGAGGCGTTAAATGTTAGATTTAATTTTTAAACTGAATCCTTTAGCATTGGTGATTATAGGTATTATCTTACTAATATTTTTTATAAATCTCATCCTTTCCGTAAGTATTCGAAGGAAATATAAAATACTCATTAGTGACATTGAAGATGAAGACAATCGAGAAAACAAAATTTTTGAGTATCCTTTATTTAATGGCATGATCAGAGATTATAAAAAAGCTAGAGAACGAAATGTAGAAAACATTAACACAATTTCAATTATAGAAAAACACATTCACAAACATTTAAAAAGTACATTACTTGGTGAACGATTTGTTAATAAATCTGTTTCACTGATGATTATTTTGGGATTGATTGGTACATTTTATGGATTAACTCTATCCATAGGAGAGTTGGTGAGTCTACTGACCAATGCCGGTGAAGCCGTTGTCGGCGATGTGAACCAAATTACTGATGGTTTAATTACGGCTGTGAGAAGTATGTCCGTTGCCTTTGTCACTTCTCTATTTGGTATTAGTGCATCTGTACTCGTGACGATTCTCAACGTGATTTTCAATTTACAAGATTATAGAGAAAAATTAATGGTAACTGCAGAAGAGTATTTAGATAATACCTTAGCTAAAAAAGGTAAAACTTTAGAGTCAATGAATGAAGAGGGTAAAACCCACTTAGAAGTTGCCTTTGAAAAGTTTGGTAGTTCAATTGAAAGTAATTTACAGGAAGTGACTTCAGAGATTAGTTATCGTTTGACGACTTCAAGTCAAAAGATGGTAGAATCTGCTGAAATCATTAAGGGCAGTATTGATAAATTTGATGTTTCTTTAGATAAGTTTAATGATAACGTTAGAGACTTTTCTGAGTTTAACCATCATTTAAAGACAAATATTGAACGCATGAGTGTTGCTTTTGATGATTTAACAAATGACATTAAAGCACAAAACAATCACAGACACTTAGAATCGTTGACGCACTCAATTAATAAACTTTCTGAGAAAGTCGAGTAGGTGATGATATGCGCAGACGAAGCAGTTTTGGTGAAACCAATGAAGAAAACTTTTGGCCTGCTTTTACAGATATGATTTCTACAATTGCATTAATTCTGTTCTTTTTAATGTTAATTGTGTTTATCAATAATGTCATAACTGGTAAGGATTTAGAATTTGCTAGAAAAGAACTACAAGATACAGAGAGTAAATTAGATGCTTCTAGGGCTGAAATATCTCAAGCAGAAGATCGGTTAAGATTATTACAAGATGAACTTGAAGAGACCGCAGCAGAAGTCCAAGAAGGACAACTAGAATTAAAGTTATCCGAAGAAAAAATAGATGAGCAAAAAGAAGTTATTGCTGAGAGTAATAAAGAACTTGGCAATTTACGTTCAAAATTACAAGGAATTGCTGTTTTAAGATTAAATGTCTTACAAAAAGTAAAGACATCTATTGAAGAAAATCTGGACATTGAAAAACCAGAACAAGAATTGGTATCCATTTCAGATACAGGTAATATTGTCATCAATGATGGTGTTGTCTTTGATTTTAACTCTTATGAGGTAAAAGAAGAAGGAGAAGACTTACTCAACAGTTTGGCTCGTTCCTTCGAAAAAGTACTTGATAATGAAGAAGTAAGAGAAAATATAGATGCCATTAGTATTCAAGGGCACACAGATAAAAGAGGCTCTGGGGCAAGAAACAGAGAATTATCTGCTCAACGCGCAACATCAGTCGTTGATTATATGATGGCAGCGAACAAAGATTTAGAAAACAAATATGGTTCTTATTTTGTTGCCAGTGCATATTCTGAGTATCGGCCCATTAATACGGCAAATACTGAAGCAGCCTATAGTGAAAACAGAAGAATCGAAGTTTCAGTTATTTTAAAGGATTCAAATATTCAAAATGTAATTGATGAATATTTAAGGGATGCAGTAGAAATGATTGAAAACAATCAATAAAGAGATCAGGTCCACCTTTTTAGGTGGATCTTTTTTTGTTGATTTAAAAAATAATAATTAGGTGTATAAAGTTTAACCCAAATGTTTTAAAATAGAAGTAAGGGAAAATTAGAGGGGGAAAGTCAATGGTTAAAGAAAGAGTTAAGAGTTTACTCAAACATATGGAAAAGAATAATTTTGATGCCTATATTGTTCCAAGTGCAGATTTTCATCAAAGTGAATATGTAGCTGAACATTTTAAGTCTAGAAATTTTATTTCAGGTTTTACGGGTTCTGCTGGTACTGTGGTGATTACAAAGGAAAATGGACACGGGTTATGGACAGACGGCCGTTATTTTTTACAAGCAGCTAAAGAACTAAAAGGCTCTGGTATCAAACTTTACAAGATGCACCAACCTGGGGTTTTACCTTACGAAAAGTGGTTAGTAAAAAATCTTAAAGAAAAAGCAACGATTGGATTAGATGGCAGGTTATTCTCTATTGATCAGATTGAAACTTTAAAGAAAGAGCTGAAACATAAAAATATGAAAATTGATGCATCTAAGGATTTAATTAATGAAATTTGGATTAATCGGCCAAACTTACCAGAAGAAAAGATATATGTTCATGAATTGAAATATGCTGGGAAAACAATTGAAGAAAAAGTAAGTGAAGTACGAGAGAAAATGGAAGAGAAATATATTGATGCATATATTATTTCTTCTTTAGATGATATTGCATGGTTGTTTAACTTAAGAGGCAATGATATTAGTAACAATCCTGTGTTTTTGTCTTACACAGTCGTGACCAAAGATCAAGCCAGCTTATATGTTAATGAAGAGAAATTAACGAAAGAAGCCAAAGCACAATTAGAAAGTAGCGAAATAAGGATTATAGATTATAATAAAATCTTTAATGATGTGGCAGCATTAAAAGATAAGAAGATATTATGTTCTAAAAAGAAAACAAGTGAATATATGGCAAGTCAGTTAGATGCAAGTAACACAATAGTTTATAGTATTGATTTAACAACACATTTAAAGGCACAAAAAAATAAAGTGGAAATTAAAAACTTGAAAAATGTTTTTGTCAAAGATGGTATAGCCATGGTAAAGTTTCTTTATTGGTTGGATCAAAACATTGGTGAAATGACCATTGATGAAGTCGATGCAGACGAAAAATTACAAAGTTTTAGAAAAGAACAAGCTTTATACAAACAAGACAGTTTCCCTTATATTTCTGGTTATGGGTCCAATGGCGCCATTATTCATTACCGGGCTAAAAAAGACACCTGCAGCAAATTAGAGCCTAAGGGACTGTATTTAATTGACTCCGGTGGTCAGTACTTAGATGGCACAACGGATATTACAAGAACAGTCGTATTAGGTGAATTAACAAAGGAAGAAAAAATTGATTTCACTTTAACTTTAATGGGACATATTGAACTAGCAAAGGCACAATTTCTAGAAGGCACCTATGGATCGAATTTAGATATTTTAGCTAGAAAACCCCTTTGGGATCGTGGATTAGATTATAAACATGGGACAGGCCATGGCGTTGGTTTCTTTTTAAATGTACATGAAGGGCCACAAAACATTGCACTCCCATTAAAGGCAGTTACTTTAAAAGAAGGTATGTTAACTTCAAATGAACCGGGCATGTATAGAGACGGAAAGCATGGTATAAGATTAGAAAATTTGATTTTGGTTCAAAAATCTAAAAAAACTCACTTTGGACAATTTTATAGATTTGAAACCATGACATTATGTCCTATTGATCTGCGTGGCATTGCAAAAGACTTAATGACAGCGGATCAAATTCAGTGGCTAAATGCTTATCATAAAAGAGTTTACGAAGGTCTGAATCACGGTCTTTCTTCAGCAGAAAAAGCTTGGTTAAAGGAAATGACAAAAGAAATAAATATTTAATGTTTCAAGTCCTTTCAATTGGATAAATATAACCTAAGAGGTGATAGATATGAAAGATGATTTTAAAGCGTTAGTTAATGTTGAAAATGAAATGATTGCAGATGAAGTGATTGAGTTACTAAAAAATAACGGCATTGAAGCCTTTAAACAATACGATACTGGAAGCATGGTATCATTAGTTTATATGAACAAACCAATCGCTGGGGTAAATATCGATGTAGAAGCCAGTGATTTTGAAGAAGCAAAAGCACTTGTAGAAGGCTTTTTTAAAGAGTTAAAAAAATAACTACATTGTAATACTTTTGTTAATATTAATTGGTAATTTTAGATTATAATATATATATAAACAAGTCCCTGATATTTATATATATATATTAATTTGCCATAATCACATTATGGCTTATTTTTTTTGAATTTTTGTGAGGTGATTAGTTGAATTGTATTTTTTGTGAAGAAATTGACCCAGAAGATTATCTATTTGAAAATGAATTAGCTTTTGCAATTTATGACAAGTATCCTGTCAGTAAAGGGCATGTCTTAGTGATTCCAAAGCGACATTTTCCGAATTATTTTAATGCAACCAAGGAAGAAATTGTAGCAATGAATGAAATAAGCCATCAAGTAAAAGAATATTTAGATGAACATTATGAGCCCCATGGTTACAATGTCGGTGTAAATGTTCATGAAGCCGCTGGTCAAACCATATATCACATGCATATTCATATTATTCCAAGGCATATTGGAGATGTGGAAGACCCAAGAGGTGGCATTAGAAATATTAAAGATCAACTAGTACCTTATAAAGGTTAAAAAAAAAATCCCAATGAATTCATTGGGATTTTTTAGTGTCCATTATAATGCCTGATTAATTTTCTTGCCAATAAATGATGCTAAAATGACTTTAAGCAAGTCACCAATTAAAAAGGGTAGAGCGCCAGCTTTAATGGCATTCATTAATGTCATGTTATAAGAGACAGCTAACCATGGGATCCCAATCATATAGACAAGGAATATTCCACCCACTGTGGTCACAACAAGGTTGCGAACAATATTTTTTCCACTGCCTTTAAAATAACTAATAAATCCGGCACTGATTAAAAAACCGAAAATATAGCCACCCGTTGGACCAAAGAGTACCCCTAAACCACTGCTGCCATTAGAGAAAATTGGTACGCCAATAGCCCCTAATAAAATAAATATTAGTAAACTTAACATGGCATCAACGGGTGTTAACAGCAGACCCGCCAGCATGACGGCAATGGTTTGCGCAGTAATGGGTACTGGTGGAATAGGAATAGATACATAACTTAAAATACCAACTAAAGCGGCCATTAATGCAATCTTAATCATACGCGACGTCTTATTTGTTTTCATTTTTTACCTCCATTTTTTATACTATTTCATCATAAAATTTTTTAAGTTGATTGTCAACCATAAATTAAAAATAGTTAACGACCAATTTGATGTTAATCACAAGGGATATTTGGTATATATGAAAAGAGGTGGTTTAATGAAAGTATTATTGTCAAGGCAAGCGAAACAATTTGATTCGCCATTATTTATTTTAAAATCTTTTTTAGCCATTATGACAGGTTATGTATTATTTCATAACCACAGCATTATTGGTAAAGATATGATTTCAGTTTTATTTGGCATTATGTTAAGTATGGAACCCGTAAGTGTCTCGGGTTTTAAAAGTGGCTTAAGTCAAATCAAAGCCACAATTATTGGTGGAACGATTTCTGCGATCATCATATATTTTGGTGGCATTAATTCTATAACCGTACCCTTGGCTGTGGCTGTAACAATTTATGTAACCCTTTTAATGGATTGGAAAAATATTTCAATCATTGCAATATTTACTGCCGTTTATATGACACAGTATGTCCAATACAACAGTATGAATGAAGTGAGTATTGGTTTGACTTTTCAATTAAGAATGTTAGCCGTCTTTAGCGGTGTCTTTGTTGCTGTTGTTTATAATTTTGTTTTTTCTAGATTATTTTATAAAGGTTTGGTTCGAAAGCGAACCCAGTACTTAATTGAAGAATTAAAAAATAACTTCGAATTGTATCTAGAAAATCAGTTAGCCTATGAGGATTTAAAAAATGCTTTAACAACAACTTTTGTCGATGTAGATTTAATTAAAGGCAATATTAAAGACTTACAACGAGAGAAAAAAGATTCTAATTATCTTAAAACTTATTTAGCAGTCGTTATTGAGTTAAGAAATATTAATCATCATTTAATGGACTTAGTTTTAAATGATATTGAAATAGAAGATAAACAGATCTTAAAAGTAGTCAAGACTTTAGACCAAATGGCAGGATTAAATGAAAATGCTGATGAAGCGCCAAAGGCAATGGAGTCTTCAGCCATAGAAAATAATCAGTTGTTAAAGATCGTCACCGGTGTTAATCGGAGTACTCAATTGTTGAAAGGAGTAAAAAATGGATCAAATTAAAAAAATGGCTTATCGCGGGAAATTAGCCAAAGGAGATTTAACAGTAGAATTAGTTTTGAAGAATTGTAAAATTGTAAACGTCTTTACCCATGAAATACATGAAGATGATATTGCTATTGATTCTGGGAAAATTATTGGGTTTGGACCTTATAAGGCAAAAAAAGAGATAGACTTAAAAGGAAAGTATGTTGCACCAGGGTTAGTGGATAGCCATATGCACTTAGAATCGACTCTTGTTACCCCGCAAAGATTATCTGAAATATCAATTGCCAATGGGACCACAACAATTATTGCAGATCCTCATGAAATAGCAAATGTTTGTGGTGTGGCAGGCATTGATTATTTAATTGAATCTTCTAAGAATATCCCACTCAATATTTTCTTCATGATTCCTTCCTGTGTGCCAGCAACAGCCTTTGAAGATGCCGGGGCCAGTATAGATAATAAAGATATTGAAAAACTCCTTAAAAAAGATTTAGTTCTAGGTCTAGGTGAGTTAATGGATTATCCGAATGTGATGAATGGTAACATTAGCATGTTAAAAAAGATGGATTTAGCGAAACGAAAGATTATTGATGGTCATGCCCCGGGTTTACTTGGTCGAGATTTAAATGCATATATGATTAATGGTGTAAAAACAGATCACGAGTGTTCAACTCAAGAAGAAATGAAACAACGATTAAACCGTGGTATGTATGTAATTTTAAGAGAAGGATCTGCATCAAAGGATGCAAAGAATTTACTGCCAGCCATTAATGCTTATAACTATAGACGATGTTTATTTTGTACCGATGACAAAAATCCGGAGGATTTAATCAGTAAAGGTCACATTAATCACAACATTAAATTAGCCATTCAATCAGGCATTGATCCAATTACTGCCATTCAAATGGCAACCATTAATGCAGCTGAGTGTTACCGTTTGAGAGATATTGGTGGTATTGCACCAGGATATGATGCAGACTTGATTATTCTTAGCAGTTTGAAGGATTTTGAAATTGAAGAAGTTTATAAAAAAGGTGACCTAGTGTATAGCCATGGAGAAATCAAATTTAAAACAAAAGATTATAAAGATGAAAAAGTGATGAATACCGTTAATATAAAACCAGTTAAGCCAACTGATTTAATTTTAAAGCTTACTAATGATTTAGCCCATGTGATTGTTGTGAAACCTTTTTCTATCATTACTGAAAAGGCTGTAAGAAAAGTTAGTGTTAATGCAAAAGGGGAGTATATTAATAACGAACACTTAGATATTTGTAAAATAGCCGTTGTTGAACGACACAAAGGATCGGGTAAAATCGGTGTTGGTTTAGTCGAAAAGTTTGGTTTAAAAAATGGTGCCATTGCTACGACAATTAGTCATGATTCACATAACATTGTAGTGGTAGGAGATAATGATATAGATATGTTAAAAGCTATAAGTGCTTTAGAAGAGATGAACGGTGGTATCGTCATCGTAAAAGATGGAGAAGTCAAACACAAGTTAATTTTAGATATTGCTGGATTGATGACAGACCAACCGCTAAAAAAAGTCGAAGAAACTTTAAATAGGATGTTAGCTTATGCCTTTGAAACGTTACAGGTGAACAAAGAAATCAATCCATTTATGACCTTAAGTTTTTTATCCTTACCAGTTATTCCAGCACTTAAGATTACAACAAGGGGTTTATTTGATGTGAATGCCTTTCATTTCATTGAAGTGAATAAAAAAATATAAACAAAAAAAGCCCTCAATTTTGTAACAGGTTAACTTGAGGAGTTGAAACTAAAAAATATCAAGTGAATGTTTTGTTACATTTTGAAAAATAAATTTGTACAATGATAATGACAAATGTTATGATTTTAGTAACATATAAAAATATAGCAAGTTTATTATAAATATAGGAGGTCATTCATTATAAAAAAAAGATATGCTATTCTATTAATTATTTTATTGATTTTATCATTGGGCATTTTTTACTATAAAAAGTCAAACACTAATGAAAATTACAACTTTGAATTTGAATATGATAAAGCTATGAATTTTCAATTTGAAATACCAGATAACTGGAAAGATAAAGTTTGGATAGAATCTTCAACTGCCTCTAATAGAGCTGAGATAGAGTTTTATTATTCCGAGAATGAAAGTCCTCATGGAGATTTCCAACCATTTTTCTCAATAGAAATTTCTCCAAACTCTCAATTGGATTCCAGTATAAAAGAATCAAATATCATTAAGGAAACAGATTATTATATAATGTATATTTTTAGAGATATTGATAATGTACTAATCGGTGATGATATTATAGAAGAGTACAGAATCTTACAAATAGATAATAAAGAAATAAAAAGAAGGGTAAGATTTAAATAATCATAACTAAAGATGCCATTAATTAAATTATTAATGGCATCTTTTTAATTATAAAAATATGACTTATTATTATCTAAAATAAATAATATCATAGAAATTATAATAAATTAACTAAAACATGAAAAGCACAAGTGAAATCACATGCATTTTCACACTGTTAACGCTGGAGTTAACGGTGTGATTTTAGATGTCATTATACCTGTGATTTTTACTTTTCAACTCCTCAAGTAAACCCGTTATCATTTTTGATGGCTTTGCTATTAGTGTTCAGTTTTACCATAAACAATGGTGAAGTTATCGATTAAGTTAAAGTTTTTCGCTTTAAAACCAACAAAACCATTCTGTAGTAATTGTTGCTGTTTTTTTATGTTCGTATTATCTACATATTCAATGTTCTGGTAAGTAATTGGTTGTAACGCATCTAAGTCCTTTCCTAAAATACATCGAATGTATTTGTGATTGTTCTTAAATGCATTAATGGTTTGTATTTCAAGTCCAAATTCTAAAGCATTCACTAGAGAATAATAATTATCGGGAGAAATACGACAAAGACCATACTGGAAACCCTTATGAATAAACATTTTTTCAATGAGTCGCATGGTTCTTATTTGTAAACCATTCCCTCGATACTTAGGTCTTACAAGCATAATTTTAAAATGTATACTTTTAAGTAATTTATCTTCTGAAAAATCAAGTAAATAGCCATAGTTGTTCTCTTTTAGTCCAGGGACGTCTGTCACACGAGCGGCTACAAGTTGTTCGTTAACAAAGACTCCTAGGAAGATTCCCCCATTATCTAAGTACTCAATGAATTCTCTCTCTTTTCTCATTTGGTACAGCTTCTTGTCTTCAATACTCTGGTATACTTCTTTTTGCAATGTCATCAATTCATCTAAATCATCGTAATTAATTTCCCGCATAATGTATTCAACTTTTTCTTTATGAGTGATGCCTGCTTTCTTAAAAATATAGCCTTCTTCAATAATATGACTCATCTTTTACCTCCTTATGTTTTAGTGGTCTATATATCATTATATAATAAAAAATGAAAAAATCTATTCCTAATTTGTAAAAAGTATGTTATTATCTCAGTAATTGAAAAGTATTGTTTAAGTTTTATTTAACATTACAAAACAAGGAGAGAGAAAACAATGAAAGAAGATATTGTCGAAAAGTTTAAAAGATATGTTCAAGTGAATAGCGAATCAGGTAATGAAAAGGAATTTGCCGATATATTAAAAAAAGAATTAGAAATATTAGGTTTAAAAGTAGTGCAAGACCAATTGACAGAGGCGCATCATTCGAATACTTCAAATATTATTGCAACCCTTGAAGGCGATGGTGAGGACTCTATTTTTCTTTGTGCCCATATGGATACGGTAAAACCCGGATTAAATATTGAACCCTATGAAAAAGATGGTAATATTTATTCAAAGGGAGAGACAATCCTTGGCGCAGATGATAAAGCAGGTATTGCCGTGATTATGCATACTTTAGAAAAAGTAATTCAAGATGAAATACCTTATCGACGCATTGAAGTCGTTTTTACTGTTCATGAGGAAGGATCCCTTTATGGTTCCAAAGCTTTAGATTACTCTTTGATTCAATCAAAGAAGGGCCTTGTATTAGATAGTAGTGGTGAAGTTGGGGGTATAGTGATTAAAGCGCCTTCTAAAGAGAAAATTTCAGCTGAGGTGATTGGTAAATCATCCCATGCAGGCATTGCACCGGAAAAAGGAATCAATGCAATAAGCGTTGCTTCTGAAGCTATTTCAAAAATGCGACTCTCTAATGTCGATCGAGAGACAACCGCAAATATTGGTACCATGAATGGTGGCGATGCGACAAATATTGTCCCCGATAATGTAAATGTTACTGGTGAAGTGAGAAGTTTTAAAGATAAAAATCGCGGTAAGCAAATAGACCATATGAAAGAATGTATAGATGATTCAATTATCAAACATAAAGCCCAAGGAAAAGTAACAACTGAGATATTATACAGAGGTTATGAAATTTCCGAGAAAGATCCTTTTGTTCGGGAAATCATTAAAGCCGGAGAAAAGGCTGGAATAAAAATGTTTACTCGGGATTCAAAGGGTGGCTCAGATGCCAATGTCTTTAATGGTCATGGTATAAAAACGGCTAATCTGGTCATTGGCACACAAAATGCGCATACAATGGATGAGTATATAGCGATTGATTCGTTGATTGACTGTTCAAAAATAATCTATAATTTACTAAGTATTCATAAGGAATCCTAATAAAGGGTTTCTTTTTTCTTTCTTAAAATTGAAGGTTTCTGTTCATTTTTCAATAAAAATGATAAAATAACTGTTAAGAGGTGGTACGAAATGGTTTATGACCTATCCAGAATCAAAGACAATTTACTAGATATTTCAGATGCAATCGGTAGTGTATTAAATCTTGATCTAACAATTGTTGATCAAGAGCTTAGAAGAATTGTAGCGACGGGGCGGTATAAAAAACATCTTGGTGAGAAGGTAAGTGAGCAATCTGTCTTTTCCTTTGCCATGAAAAATAAGAAAAGTTTTATTATAAAAGAACCAACAAAACACCCTGCCTGTTTACATTGTTCTAAAAGAGAAAATTGCGAAGAATTTGCCGAAGTGTGTTCACCAATTAAGATTAATAACCAAGTTATTGGTGTCATTGGACTCATTGCCTTTAATGAAAAACAAAAACAAATGATTATAAAAAATGATAAAAGTACATTAAATTTTTTAGATAAAATGTCTGATTTAATCGCAACAAAGGTAATTGAAGAGGAAAATAGACAAAGGTTACTTATGCAATCAGAAGAATTAGAATTTCTATTTAATGCTGTGAACAGTGCTATTATTTCTGTTGACTCTGAACTTCAGGTGATAAAATATAATCAATATGCTAAAAAATTATTTTCGGTTATAGAAAAAAATAATGATTTGACAGAAATTTTTAAGATTAAAGCTCAGAAAGACTTTTTTAAAAAAGAAACCTCTTCAAATAATATTTTAGAATACAAAGATAAACAATTTATTTATACAAAAAAACCGATTGTTGATCAAGGGAAAGTCATAGAAATTGTTTTAGAAATAAAAGAAATGAAATCAATCATTAATACAGTAAATGAAATGATGGGCGATCACTCGAAAATAATGTTTAAAGACATTATTGGTAAAAGTACACTTTTAGAACAGACAAAGAAGATTGCCAAAATGGCATCTCATTCAGATTCAACTGTCCTCATACAAGGCGAAAGTGGTGTCGGTAAAGAGCTTTTTGCAAGGGCGATTCATAATGAATCAAAGAAAAAGAATGCACCATTTATCGCTTTAAATTGTGCTGCTATTCCTGAAAGTCTGATTGAAAGCGAACTTTTTGGTTATGCCGAAGGCTCCTTCACAGGGGCTAAAAAAAGTGGACGCATTGGAAAGTTTGAATTAGCCAATCATGGAACAATTTTTTTAGATGAAATTGGTGATTTGCCTATTCATCTACAATCAAAGTTGTTACGTGTGATTCAAGAAAGACAGTTCAGACGTTTGGGTTCAAATAAGATTGTTAAAGTTGATGTAAGAATCATTACAGCGACGAATAGAGACTTAGAGCAAATGGTTGAAGAAAAACAGTTTCGAGAAGATTTATTTTATCGTTTAAATGTCATACCAATTTATGTACCGAATTTAGACAATAGGCACGAGGATATTGAAGCATTGACACATCATTTTATTGAACAGTACAGTGAAAAACTAGGTAAGAAAGTTGATAAAATAGATGATCAAGTACTTAACTGTTTTAAAAGTTTTCATTGGAAAGGTAATGTAAGAGAGTTAGAAAATACCATTGAATTTGCCATTAATATGACGGAAGATAGAATGATAAAGAAAGAAGATTTACCTATAAAGTTTCAACAAGAAAATAATATTGTCGTGGCGTCAGTAGTCAATACTATTGAAGCATTAGAGAAGAATGAAATAGAAAAAGCCATTGAAATTTACGGAACTGACAGGATAGGCTATAAAAAAGCTTATGAAGCTTTAGGCATCTCAAGAGCTACTTTTTACCGAAAAATAAAGAAATATAGCATTTAAATAATCTCATAATGATATTAATCTCAAAGTGATACTAACGATTCCCTTCTTTAGTATCACTTTGAGATTTTTTATTAGTAAAAGACCTTTTATTATTGGTACAGGACTTGCACTTAATATAAGTAAAAGATGTGTACTGAAGAACAAGGGGGATTGTTAAAATGGAAAAATTAATTATTGAAATTTTAAAAAATGAAGTAAAACCTGCGATGGGCTGTACAGAGCCCATCGCTGTAGCCTATGCAGCAGCTAAAGCAAGAGAAATTCTTGGCAAAAATACATTTGACAAAATGGTTGTGAAGGTTAGTCCTAATTTTTATAAAAATGGCTTAGCGGTGGGCATCCCACATACACCATTTGTAGGGTTAGATATCGCTGCAATTGTTGGTTTTATTGATGGAGATGCTTCTAATGGTTTAGAAGTTTTAAAAGATGTGAGGGATAAAAAAATTAAACATGCCGACCAATTAACACCAAAAGTTGAATTAAGTGTTACCGATACTGATGAAAGTGTTTTTATACATGTTCAAGTCCACAGTGGTAATGAAAATGCCGAAGTAATTATAGAAGGGAAACATGATCAAATTGTTGCTATTCGAAAGAATGGCCATTTAATCCATAGAGACCAATCCAATTTAAATGATAAAAAAAGTTTGGATTTATCAAGTTTTTATGAATTAAAGGTAATGGATATTGTTGAGACAGTTGAAAAAATGGATGATGAATCCTTTGAATTTATGCTTAAGGGTTATCAAATGAACAAAGCCATTGCTTTAGAAGGTTTAAGAGTAAAACATGGTTTTGGTATAGGTTATAACATTAAAAGATTAGTTGATGAAGGCATATTAGGTGACAACTTGGTTAATCATGCCAGTGTCTTAACAGCAGCAGCCTCTGATGCAAGAATGGATGGTGTAAATATGCCAGTGATGAGTTCCAATGGTAGTGGAAATAATGGTATAACAGCCATTTTACCTATTGTTGCTTATGCTGAAAAAAATGAGGTATCAAAGGAAAGAATAGCGAAAGCTATTGCCATTAGTCATTTAATCAATAATTATATTAAAAAGGAAATCGGTCGATTATCGGCTATGTGTTCTTGTTCAGTATCCGCAGGTTCTTCTGCTTCAGCTGCCCTTGTTTGGCTAAAAGGTGGATCCGGGAAAGCCATTGAAGGTACCATCAAAAACATGATTGGTAATGTATCAGGCATGATCTGCGATGGGGCAAAAAGAGGTTGTGCTATTAAACTCTCAACGGCAGCCAATCTTTCGGTATTAAATGCTGAACTTTCTATGAGGGGTTCGATTGTTGGTCATAAAAATGGTATTGTGAACCACACGGTAGAAAAAACAATTAAAAATCTAGGAATCCTTTCAAGAAAAGGTATGAAATTAACGGATACTGTCATTCTAGATATTATGAAAAACAACGATTAAATCCTTTTTGTGAAAGATTAAATTTTCTAAAAAGAGTAGAAAAATCCAATGATTTAGTATACGATTATTATGAGAATTTAATGGAACAAGGAGGAAATAATGCCTAGACATGTTATAACAGAATCAAAACGATGTTTACAATGTAAAAAGGCTAGATGTACAGCTAGTTGTCCAGTAGAGACACCTGTCGCTGAATTCATTAGTCTTTATCTTGATGGAAAAATAAAAGAAGCAGGCGAAATGTTATTTAGAAATAATCCTTTATCTGTGGTAACTGGTTTGGTTTGCCCTCAAGCTGAACTTTGTGAAGGCAGTTGTATTAGAGGAATTAAATCAACAGCAATTGAAATTGGAGAAATAGAGCACTATGTTTCAGATTATTACTTAAATGTTATGGATTTAAAACCTGAGAAGAATTTAGATCATAGAATAGCAATTATTGGATCAGGCCCAGCGGGCATCACCATTGCATTTTTAATGGCTTTAAAAGGTTATAAAGTTACAATCTTTGAAGCACATGATAAAATTGGTGGTGTTATGCGCTATGGTATACCAGAATTTAGATTGCCTAAAAGTATACTTGAACGCTTAAAAGAAAAACTTTTAGCCTTAGGTGTAAAGATTCGTCCAAATACTTTGATTGGAAAAGTCATTACTTTAGATGACTTATGTAGAGACGCTTATAAAGCAGTTTTTATTGGAACAGGCGTATGGAAGCCATATAAATTAGGTGTAAAAGGTGAAACTTTAGGTAATGTTCATTTTGCAATAGATTATCTAAAAAATCCAGAAGTTTATGAACTCGGTGAAAAAGTCACTGTTGTTGGTGCTGGAAATGTTGCCATGGATGTGGCAAGAACAGCTTTAAGAAACGGTACAAAAGATGTGACGGTTATGTATAGAAAAACAATGGAAGAAATGTCGGCTCGTGAAGAAGAAATTGAAGCGGCAAAAATGGATGGCGTCACCTTTGAGTTACTAAAAACTCCAGTAGAATTTACAGATGATGGAATTATTTATAACACTGTACTACCGACAGATGATGGATTTGATACATTAGAGGACCAAAAACTTTATGAAACGGATTCAATTATTGTCTCCATCTCTCAAGGCCCTCAAACCAATATTGTATCAACAACTGAAGGTATCGAAGTAAGTCAAAAAGGATTGGTAAAAACAAATGATTTAGGAAAAACTACCAGAGAAGGAATCTTTGCATCTGGGGATGTCGTAACGGGCGCAAAAACCGTTGTAGAAGCTGTAAAATATTCAAAAACTGTTGTGAAAGCTATGGATGAGTATATAAAAAATAAATATGATTAATAGTAAATATATTGAGGTGTGAAATGAAGAATGCAGTTAAAATAGAACCAAGGTATAGTGAGACAGATCAAATGGGTGTCATTTATCATGGGAATTATTTTTCCTATTTTGAAGTGGCACGAACCAATCTTTTTGAAGTATTAGGTTATTCTTATCGTCGTATTGAAGATGAAGGCATCATTTTACCTGTAACAGAAGCGAATTGCCGATACAAAAAAGCAATTAAGTATGGCGATAAAATTATTGTTGAAGCGAAAGTTGATTTTATTAAACGGGTAACCATTGGTTTTAATTATACAATTTATAGAAAATCTGATGATGAAATCTTAGCAACGGGCTTTACCCATCATGGATTTGTCTCAAAGGATTTAAAACCCATACGTTTTAAAGACTTTAATAAAGATTTTCAAAGGGTACTTAAACAACTAAAAAAGAAAGATTAAGAATCTGAGGGGGGAAGAATGGAAAAACGTGTATTAGGTTCAACAGGTTTAGAAGTATCAATTATAGGCTTAGGTGGTATTCCATTGCAAAGATTAGAAGTTGACGATGCGGTTGAAGTCGTTAAATATGCGCTAGATCAAGGCATTACTTTTATTGACACGGCTCGAGGTTATTCTGTCAGCGAAGAATTTATAGGAAAAGCCATAGAAAACTCAAGAAATGAATTAATCTTAGCAACGAAATCACCAGCAAGAGACTATGAAGGCATGAAAAAAGCACTCGAAGAGAGTTTTGAAAATTTAAGAACAGATTATATTGATTTGTATCAATGCCACTTTGTTCGTTACAAAGCAGATTTAGAAAAAATAATGTCAGAAGATGGGGCTTATAAAGCTTTAGCTGAAGCAAAAGAAGTTGGTAAAATCGGTCATATTGGTATTACTGGACACAGTGCAGATTTAATGCTTGAAGCCATCAATCTAGAGAAGTTTGAAACCATACAATTTCCATTTAACATTATTGAAGACCAAGGGACTGAATTATTTAATCGGGCAAAAGAATTAAATATGGGAACAATAGTTATGAAGCCTATTGCAGGTGGTGCCATTACAGAAGGAGAGCTGTCTTTAAAGTATATTTTAAATAAAAAGTTCATCGATTCAGCTATACCTGGTATGGATACTAAAGCAATTATTGATAAAAACATAGCTATAGGTAATGACTTAACACCACTTACCATAGATGAATTCAATCAAATTGATACAATTGCTAGGAAACTTGGTGAAGATTTCTGTAGAAGATGTGGTTATTGCTTACCATGTCCTCAAGGTATTGATATCCCGACCCAATTTATATTTGAAGCATATCTTAACCGATACCAAATACCAGACTGGGCAAATGACCGTTATGCCAGTCAGTCTGTTAAAGCAGGAGCTTGTGTTGAATGTGGTCAATGTGAAGAAAAATGTCCATATAATTTACCAATTATAGATATGTTGAAAAAAGTTGATCAAGCTTTTAGTTAGGAAAATAAAATTAAATGATAAAAATATAAAAAGCATGATTTCACGGTTAAGTGTCATCATGCTTTTATTTTTGCTTAATTTTTTAGTTCAAAGTGTTGATAAAGCTATTTGGTCTTTGTCGTTCGCTAATATTAATACCTAAATAGTCTTCTACAGGCGTTTCATCTACTAAGATGGAAACAGTATTAATACCATCAATACTAGTTAAACTGTAAAGAAGACTTTCATACATAATTTGTTTATAATCATCATGGCCTTCATAAAGCGTCAGAAATTCTCCTGAAAGATAAAGTTCTATATTGGTCCCATCAAAACGATAATTATTTACTTTGACTTCATCTGGTAATGTAGGGATTAGATTTATATCTGCTACACCATTATAAGTGCCAGTTTTAAGTGTGGAAATAATGTCTAAAACAGTATCATTTAAACCTTCTGTTTCAATGTCTATTGGGTAAAGAAACATAGTTCTTTTACTTGTTTCCAGTCCAACATAAGCTTTTGGTAATTCATTGATTTTAAAGGTTTCAGTAAGGTCTGTTCCATGGAAATAATCACCTTGGTCAGAATTGTCTACAAAGAATTTCACATCATCTACAATATCAAATTCACTGATTGTATTAATAATTGAATTCAGTGCAAACTGTGAAGCCGTTGAGCCTTGATTAAAGCCTTCTATATCTTCGCTTACTAAGTCCATTCTCGCTGTACCACCTGAAATATAGATGTTGTCAACTTTTGGAGCTGCTACTGATGTTGCCAAACCATACTTTTCCTCGGCTGGTGTCAATAGTTCATCAACACTTCTTCGAATAAAATTATTTCCATCTGCTAGTATTTCATGTACTGGTACAAGTCTTATAAATTCTTCATCAGGATAATAAACCTTAGCGAAAACCGAATTATCCGGTGGTGTATTACTCGAACCAACATAACTATTATCTTTGAGATATCTAAATGTAAATGTTATAGGATCTGTTATCCGATCATCGGAACTAATAATCTTTGTTTCATAAAGATTTGAGTTTAAATCTAGATTTTTTAGGTAAAATGTATATTCAATTGTATAGACAGTTTTATTGTTTTCTTCATCTAGTTCTTCTTCTACAAAATCTGATAATTCATCCTTTGAAAGTTTTGATGATTTTTGAATATCTTTTAGAGCAAAGTTTTTTTCTTTACCGGTATTTGTTGTTACTGTCACTTGAAATGAATCAATTAAAGTTTCTAATTCATCTTCCTTTGTGGTTCTTAAAACCATCTCAAAAGAATTATCATTTAAAAATGCTTCTGTTGTAGTTGATATATCGAAATAATCAATTGATTCTTCGGAATCATCAGTAGAATTTTGACGGTCACCAAAGTAGGGGAAATCAAGATCTAGTAATTGATAGTTAATTGGTATGATGGCTAGTGAAAATACGATGAGTATTATTAAAAATAAATTGATTATTAAGCGCACATTAATCCCTCCAAATAAATTTCTTCTTCGTTTTATTACAATATTATTATATGATAAATAGCTATAGAATGCTATAATTAATATAAAGTATATTATTAAAATAGAAAGGTGATAAAAGTGTCTGTAGAAAAAGGCGATTGTGTAGAAGTAGAAGTAGTTGATTTTGGTTCAAGAGGAGAAGGTGTCTGTAAATACAAGGGCTTCACAGTATTTGTTGAAGGTGTTGTACCTGGAGATATCTTAGAAACAGAAATATATCTAAAAAAGAGAAATTATGCCAAGGGGAAAGTTAAAAATATCATTAAAGCATCAGAGATTAGACAAGAAGCACCTTGTGAGTATTTCGATACTTGTGGTGGGTGTCAAATTCAAAATGTAAAATATGAAGAGCAATTAAAATATAAGAAGAATAAAGTAGAAAATGCTCTTCAGCGTATTGGAAAAATAGAGGACTTTCATATAAGTGATACCATTGGTATGGAAGAACCTTATCGTTATCGGAATAAGGGACAGTTTCCAGTTCAAATAAATAATAATATTGCTGAAATAGGTTTCTATAAAATGGGTTCACATGACGTAGTAGATCTAAGGAAGTGTCTTATTCAAGAAAAAATTTCTGATAGAATTATTAATCTTTTAAGATCTATTATTAGAAAAAATCATATATCTATTTATGATGAGAGAAAACATAAAGGGGTTTTAAGACACATTGTTATTAGAACTGCCCACAAAACTAAAGATACCATGGTAGTATTCGTGACAAACGGATATGATTTACCCTATAAAAACACATTTATAGAAGAATTGGAGAAAATACCATCAATAAAATCTTGTATTCAAAACATTAATACAATGAAAGGCAATCGAATTCTAGGGTTAGAAAATAGAACTTTATTTGGCGAACGAGTTATCATGGATGAAATTGATGATTTAACCTTCGAAATTTCACCAGTATCATTTTATCAAGTGAATGCAATTCAAACAGAGAAATTATATAGTAAAACTCTGGAATATGCTGGACTAACAGGTGAAGAAGTCGTTTTTGACTTATATTGCGGCATTGGTTCCATTAGTTTATTTTTAGCTAAAAAAGCAAAAAAAGTTTATGGCGTAGAAAGCGTAAAAGAAGCTATTAAAGATGCTAATGAAAATGCGAAGAGAAATAATATTGAAAATGTTGAATTCATTCATGGAAAAGCTGAAGAAGTATTGCCACAAATGAATAAACAAGGCGTCAAAGCAGATGTTATTGTCGTTGATCCCCCTCGAAAAGGTTGTGATGAAAAATTACTTGAAACAATAGTAGAGATGATGCCTGAAAAAATTGTTTATGTTTCATGTAAGCCATCTACCTTAGCTAGAGATTTAAAATTTATTACTGAAAAGGGTTACTCAGTAGATAAAGTACAGCCAGTAGATATGTTCCCGCATTCGACCCATGTGGAAACTGTCGTATTACTATCCCGAGTTTCCAACGCTTCTAGTCAATAAATTGTTGAAAACATCATATTTGCATACATTTTGCCAACATTGCACCTTAATGTTGGCAATTTTTTTCTAAAACATCAATTAATTCATCAGTTATTTTATCAGTAGAATGAGAGTAAGTATTCATGGTAGTAGATATTCTAGCATGGACAAGTCTGTTTTGAACTGCTTTAATATTTTCTCTATTTTCTATAAACATCGTTACATGAACGTATATAAGTTGATGAAATTTAAAATAGATATTTAAATCATAATTAACTACTCGACTTAAATACTTTAATGTTTTAGTTGTAATAATCGTACCATCTGGTTTGATACATATAAGTTTTAAAGAAACTAGTGCTTGAGTAATGCCAATATTCTTTTCAATGTATTTCAGTTAGGAGATTCGGGTTAGATATTGTAGGTTATTCAGGAATCATACTTGATATAAGCATAGTTGTATTTTGTTTATGTTACTCTAAAAGTACCCCAAAATAAATTAGATTTCAATTGAAAAAAGGTCCGATATATAAGATAATCTTCAGTAGTATATATAACTATTGGAGGTGTTAGGAGTGATTGGATTAATGGATAAATTGGCAATTATTAAATTAAAGTTGAAAGGAGTTTCAAATCGAGAGGCAGCAAAAATATTAGGAATAAATAGAAAAACGGTAGGTAAATATTGGAATGAATACAAAGCATTAAATGCTCAAATAAATAACACAGAGAATAACGAAATATTAGATATCCAGGAGAAAATTTGTGAAAAACCAAAGTACAATTCTAAAAGTAGACAACCAAGAAAATATTCAAAAGCAATTGATGAAAAATTAGAAGAAATATTAGAAGATGAAATAGAAAAAACTAAGGAACTTAGGACACACAAACAAAAGCTGACCAACTTACAAATTTACGAGATTATCAAAGAATCAGGTTTTGACATTGGTTATACAACTATCAGTACAAAAATAAAAGAAAAAAGAAATAAAAGCAAAGAATGCTTTATCAAACAAGATTATTATTTAGGTGATCGTTTAGAATACGATTTTGGAGAAGTTAAGTTAGTAATTGATGGCAACTTAAGAAAGTATTATCTAGCGGTTTTATCATCTCCTGCAGCAGATTTTAGATGGGCATTTCTTTATAATAATCAAAAAAAAGATGTTTTTATGGATTCACATGTTAGATTTTTTGAGATGGTAGGAGGTATTTATCGAGAGGTAGTTTATGATAACATGCGCAATGTAGTGAAAAAATTTATTGGACATAATGAGAAAGAACTTAATGAAGATCTTATTAAACTTTCATTGTACTATAACTTTCATATCAATGTAACCAATTGTTATAGTGGAAATGAAAAAGGTCATGTGGAGGGAAGTGTGAAAATAATAAGAAATAAAGTATTTGCAAAAACATATAAATTTAAAACAGAAGATGAGGCGAAAGAATATCTTTTCTCAAAACTAGTTGATTTAAATGAAGAATCCCAAATTAAAGAAGAAATGAAACATCTTGAAAAATACAAACCAAAATTAGATTTAGCAAAAGTCACAAAACAAAAAGCTAATAAATATAGTTTTGTAAGAGTTGAGAATAATCATTATTCAGTACCTGATTATCTAGTTGGAAAGAAGGTGACCATTAAAAATTACCATGACCATTTACGAGTTTACTCTAATAATTTATTTGTTTATGAGCATAAAAAAATAGATGGTAAGAATGAAATAAGTATTGATATAATGCATTACTTAAAGACATTAAATAAAAAGCCAGGTGCCATAAAGAACTCCCACGCACTTAAAAGCATTCCCGAACTAAAAACCATCTATGACAATTATTTTACCAGTAAACCACGAAAATTCATAGAAATACTTCAACAAAATAAAAATAAATCATTAGATGAAATAATGACTGAATTAAAAAGCTATAATAAAAAACAAAGTGACATCTTAATTGATTCTAATGGAATAGATCCTAATGTAATTGAGATGATTTCCAAGAATCAAGTGGCTAAATACAATCAGATTATTTATAAACATTAGGAGGATTTAAGATGGAAATACATGAAATTGCAAAGGAATTGAAACTCCCTTATATTAAATCTAATTACCAATTACTATTAGATGAAGCAGCACATACAAATATGAATCATAAAGAATTACTTCAAACCTTTTTAGAAAATGAATATGAATTAAGACTTGAAAATGGGCTGCGAAATAGGCTTAGAAAGGCCAAATTCCCCGTTAAAAAGTATTTAACAGACTTTGACAGATCTAAGTATAATAAGAAATTTCATAGTAAATTTGATGAATTA
>Ga0306868_1000392_pt1 | contig 29079 bp, 26 predicted proteins | sample AntRauTorckE6832_FD_190411 | JGI IMG/M metagenome (GOLD analysis project Ga0306868, IMG submission 190411) | Saline lake microbial communities from Rauer Islands, Antarctica - Metagenome Torckler E6 #832 (v2) (version 2) | ecosystem: Environmental > Aquatic > Non-marine Saline and Alkaline >... | reverse complement strand
ATCAATATATCAACATTCCAAATGTGGATAAAATGAACAAAAAAGCTGGAGCAGAAAAAATAGTATTTCAATCTTTGGGAATAAAATCATTAGTTATAAATCCGATGTTTATTGAAAACAAACTATTTGGATTTTTTGTTTTTGATTCAGTAAAAAATAAAAATGTATTTTCTGAAGAAGAAATAAGATTACTTGAAATATTTACTGATGTCATCATAAGTGCATTTTCTAAACATATTGATAACAAAAAAATTAGAGATTTAACTTTCAAGGATAATCTTACAGGTTTATACAATAGAAGATATTTTGAAAATGAATTAGACAAAATTGATGTTAGAAGTCAGCTGCCTTTAAGCATTATTATGGCAGATATAAATGGACTTAAAATTATAAATGATAGTCTCGGACATAAAAAAGGTGATGAGGTGCTTATTAAAAGTGCTGAAATTTTAAAAAAAGAAATTAGAGATAAGGATATATTAGCTCGTTATGGTGGAGATGAATTTGTGATATTATTAGCTCAAACGGATGAAGAAGAATCTGAAAAAATAATTAATAGCATAAAAAGAAAATCAAAAGATACCAAAACAGACAAATTGCAGGTTTCAATAGCATTAGGTAGTGCCTCTAAATCAAAGTCAAATCAAAAAATATGTGATATATTAAAAAAAGCAGATAACAACATGTATCAGAATAAGTTATTAGAGAGCAGAAGTATTAAAAGCAAAATAGTTCAGGGACTGCTAAACACTCTAGTAGTTAAAAGTGAAGAAACAAAAGAACATGCTTTAAGAATGGCTAAATTAGCTTCTGTTTTCGGAAATCAATTGGGATTACCTAATTCAGAGTTGAATAGATTAACTCTTTTATCTAAATTACATGATATTGGTAAAACAACAATAGAAAAACAAATATTAAAAAAGCCTGGTAAATTAACAAAAAAAGAAGCTCTAAAAGAAATAGATAGGTGTGCAGGTAGTCAGTTTGATCCTGATTTAGCTGCTCAATTCATAAATATGATTAGAAAGTGATAGAGTAAAAGTCTGCTCCAAACCTCGTGGGCTTGCCCCGAGGAGGGTCAAAATAAGATATAATGCTAGAAAAGAATAATGGTGGTGACGCAAATGGATTTATTAGAAAAAGTTAATTTATACAAAATAAATAAAATCAAAGAAGATACTGAAATTGAAAATTTATTGGGAGATAAAAAAGAAAATATATTTTTAGACAAACAGGAAATTGATAATTCGACAGCAGCAGGAGATATTGTGCTGCTGGTTAAAAATAATAAAGACGATACTTTAAATAATAGAAAAGCAGTGTCTTATCCTGTTAGAAAAATAAAAGGTCGTTTTTCTGATGTCAAAGAATATAATTATCTTAAAATGAAGGTGCTTTATGATTTTAATTTCTATTATCTCGGCAAAAAAGAAATTGAGGCTGTAGAAAAAGAAACTGAACACATTAAATTTGAAAAGTTAATGGATCAAAATAAAGACAGCATTGAAGAATTGATAACCTATAATTCTGACGAAAATGTTGGCCCGTTTAACCATACCAATTATGAAGTGCAGAAGATATTAAATTCCAAAAAAATATTCAGACAGGAAATTGGAAAAAAGTTTGACTGGGGCTGGAGCTTAATGGAAATCTATCAGCTTGATCGGGATACTTTTGTTAGTTTTAAACAGAGCAGTTATTTTCGGGAAAGGCAGCGGGGAGAATTCTTTAATATCAGTAAAAAAGCCGTTGATTTCATGCGGGATTTTGAAGATGATAAAGATGATTTTTTAGATTGATAATAATAGATAAATTTTGACTATTTATCGTCAAAATGTGATATAATAGTTTTGAGGTGAGAAATATGAATAAATATCAAAAAACCGCTGAACTGATAAAAAACTCAAAACATACAACAGTTTTTACCGGAGCTGGGGTTTCAGTGGAAAGCGGTGTACCACCTTTTCGAGGTGAAAAAGGCCTCTGGAATGAATATGATCCAATAATTTTAGATCTTAAAAATTTCTATAAACATCCTGAGGCAAGTTGGGTAACAATAAAAGAAATTTTTTATGATTATTTTGGCAAGGCTAAGCCCAATGAAGCGCATCGGGTGATTGCCCGCCTGGAAAAGGATGGTTATATTAAAGCTGTTATTACTCAAAATATAGATAATCTGCATCAGGATGCAGGGAGTCAAAATGTATTTGAATTTCATGGAAATTCTAGAGATTTGATCTGCACAGAATGTGGTGAAAAATATCCTGTGACTGATAGTCTTCTGGCAGAACTGCCTCCAAAATGCAAAAAATGTGGTGAGATTTTAAAACCTGATTTTGTGTTTTTTGGTGAAGCAATACCTGAAAGAACAGAAAAATTATCTTTTGAAGAAGCAGAAAAGGCAGATTTGTTTATAGTAATTGGAACCACTGGTGAAGTGCAGCCTGCTTCTTTAATTCCTGTATTAGCAAGGAGTAAAGGAGCAAAGATAATTGAAATTAATATCAAAAAATCTAACTTTACTGATGATATTACAGATTTATTTATTCAGGAAAAGGCCAGCCAGGCAATGAAAAAGATTGAAACAGAGCTTTATGCATAGATTAAGCTGAAGTCTGTTATTAAAAAAGATTTTAGACAGATTTTGAGTTATAAGATTAGAAATGGAAGCCCCCTCAGCCTTAAAGCTGAGGGTTTTCTTCGTAGATAGCTATATAAGGGAGGTTTCTAAACTTTTCCTGATAATCCAAACCATAACCAATCACATAATTATCTTCAATTTCAAAGCCGGTATACTGAATCGGTAAATCGAGCAGTTTATCATCTTCAATATGGAGAAGAGTGCAGATGCTGATGCTTTTTGGATTCCGGGCTCCCAGATTTTTAAGCAGATAACTGTGGGTTAAACCTGTTCTAATAATATTTTCAATGATTAAGACATCTTTATCAGCTATACTGAATTCTAGGTCCCTGCTTACTCTAATAATGCCAGAATTATCTTCATCAGCATAGTGGTTTAATTCTAAAAAATCAAGTTTAATTGGAAAATCAAACTTACGGCTCAAGTCAGTCATAAAATAAAGAGAACTTTTTAAAATACTGACTAAAATTACTTCTTTATTTTTAAAATCCTGATTTATCTGAGCTGCTAATTCATCAATTCTGGCTGTTATTTCTTTTTCTGAAAGAATTATTCTTCCTAAATTGCTGCTCTCCATTTAAAATTCACTCCTATCCAGCTCGAATTTTTCAGCAAGCTGTTCAAAATCTTTTTTGTAGACAATCTTTATTTTAATATGGGGATAAAGTTTTTGTAAAAGCCGAACCTTCTTATTTTTCTCTGTTGTATATTTTCTTTTCATTGTAGTTAGTTCTACATATGTTTCATGTTCTGTCAGATAAAAGTCCGGTCTAAAGGCCATAATTACATTGCCTTCTGGATCCCATTCAAGTGGAAATTCACAGGGCTCATATTCCCATTTCAGGTGGTGCATATCCAGTATTTTTGCAAATTCTTTTTCACTTTCATGGCCGAAGTTTCGCTGGCTGTCACTTTTAACTTCTTTTTTTTCAGTTTTGTCATTATCATTCAGGGCTTTAGGATTCTCTTTTTTAAGATCAACTAAGTTCATTAAAACAGAAAGGCTTTCTTCTAAGCTCAGTCCATCTCTATTTAGAGTTAAATGATAGAGAGTTGTTTCCTCCCAGTCCTGCTCATGAATGCGCCAGATATAGCGGCGGTGTTTGCGGTCGGCTAATTCTAATTCTCTAGCGGCTTCGTTTTTATGTAGACCATATCTTTTTTCCAACTCTTTGATTCGATATTCTTCAGAAGCTACAATTTTAAAATGAAGTGCATAGGGATGATTTTTAAATATAATTTGTGCTCCCAGACCTAAAATAAGAAGATTACTATTTTCAGCTTCTTTTTTCAGTCTATGAGCAATAAAATCGGCAAAAGTAATTTTTTTTTCTTTTTCTGAGTCCGGATTAACAATTTTAGTATAAAATTTAGAACTCTGCTCCAGCATATGCAGCTGATGGTCATCTGCAACCTCAGGCAGCCAGTTTTTTAGGACAAAACTTCGATCGATTAGCTTTAAGCCGAGACGATTAGAAAGCTCTTCGGCAATCTCTTCGCCTCCACTTGCTGTCTGTCGTGAAATTGTTATAATCTGCATCAAGTCCACCTTCTTTCTTTAACTATATTATAACATAAATAGCAGGGATAAACTATATTTTGCTGTTTAAGCTGAAAATGATTTTTTACAAAACAGAATAATTAGTTAAATCACAATTTTTTTAAAAAAATAAAGGGTTTTCCCTAATTTTGACTAATATATAAATATGAGATACAGAAAAATTTACAGTTTAAATTATTAAATAGGGGGTATTCTATGAAAACATTAGCATTAATTTTAGCAGGTGGACGCGGAACCAGACTTGATATTTTATCAACACATAGAGCTAAGCCAAGTGTTCCATTTGCAGGAAAGTTTAGACTTATCGATTTTGCCTTAAGTAACTGTGTTAATTCCGGTATCTATAATGTGGGGGTTTTAACCCAGTATTTACCATTATCTTTAAATAACCACATTGGTATTGGAAAACCATGGGACTTAGACCGCAGAATGGGTGGAGTAACAATTCTGCAGCCATTTAGAGGAAAACCTGGAACAACAGATTGGTATGAAGGAACAGCTCATGCGATTTATAAGAATATGAGTTTTATTAAGAGTAAAGATCCCGAAGATGTAATCATTTTATCCGGGGATCATGTTTATGAGATGGATTACAGCAAAATGATGGAGTTTCATAAAGAAAAAGGGGCAGATTTGACAATTGCAGCTCAGCCTGTTCCTTATGAAGATGCAAATCGTTTTGGTATTTTAGATTATAATGATGAGATGAGAATAACAGATTTTGTGGAAAAACCAGAAAATCCCCCCAGCAACTTAGCATCGATGGGTATTTATATTTTCAAAAAAGAGATACTACTTGAGGTTTTAGAAAAGTACTGTACCGAAGAAGATTCAGATTTTGGTCACCATATCATTCCACCAATGATCGAAAGAGAAGGTGTTTATCTTTATGAATATGATGACTACTGGAAAGATGTAGGTACACTTGCAGCATACTGGGAAAGCAGCCTGGAGTTAACTGATCCAATTCCAAGTTTAAATTTATATAATGATGAATGGAAGCTGCATACCAGAAGTGAAGAAAAACCACCCGTAAAATTTGGCAAAGATGCCTGTGCATCTAAGAGCCTGATTTCTAATGGGTCAATAATTAATGGTGTAGTGAAAAATTGTATTATTAGTCCTGGAGTTTATATTGAAGAAGGGGCAGTAGTTAGAGATTCGATTATTTTCAACGATACCATAATTAGAAGTAATTCTGTGGTAGAAAAAGCTATAATTGATAAGGAAGTAGAGATTATGGCAAATTGTAAGATTGGATATGGTGATGATTTAACACCAAATAAAGAAAAACCTGATCTTTTAGAAAATGGACTAAATGTTATTGCTAAAAGAGCGAAAATACCTGAAGGTACGACTATGGGTAGAAACTGCAGAATTTTCTCCTATGTTGGAGTAGATGATTTTGAAAGTAAAGAAGTTGCAAGCGGCAGCACTATTACTTCTGAAATTGGAGAAAAAGTTGCAGCTGGAGACGAAGCTCATGTTCGCGAGTTAAATACTTAAAAATAGTAAATGGTTTTATAAGGCTCCCTTCTTCTTGAGGGGAGCTATTTTATTTCTTAACTAATTTATGCTAGAATTAAGGTAGTAGATTTAATATTTTTAACAGGAGATGATTATTATCAAAGTTAAGTGGTTAGGAAATTCGGCACTGCTAATTGAAGATGAGAAAAAGATTGTGATTGATCCCAGTTTTAAGCTTGAAACTGATTTCGAGGCAGATATTGTTTTGATTACTCATGAACATGATGATCATATTGATTTAGAAGATTTGAAAGCGGTAACTAATGATCAGACTAAAGTTTATGCTCCTCAATCAGTTTATGATAAATTTGATATTGAAGGAGAAATTGTAGAAGCAGGAGATATTATAGAAGCTGAAATTAAGGTCTTAGATGTTGACTGCTATAATTCAGAAGAGTCTGTGGCCTATTTTTATAAAGGCCTCTATCATACTGCAGATGCTTCAGATTATTCAGATCCAGGGGAAGATATTAAACTTCTTTTTACAGCCTGTTTTAATGACCATTTTTCTGAATATCTAGAAAAAGTAATTAAGCTTAACCCAACTATGGCAGTACCCTATCATTATGATCCTGAAGAAAGACAGGAACTGCTGCAGGCAAAGGGTTTATCCAGCAAGTTTGAACAGATTGGCTGTAAGTCTAAGGTGCTGGAAATAGGAGAAGAATTAGAAATTTAAATATTTTTTAAAAGCATATAATTTTGATTAAAGAGCCTGTGATTAGCAGGCTCTTTGTTACGTTTAATGATGATTACATTTAATATTTTTAACCACCTTTTTATTTGTAAATTAAAAATATTATGAATAATTGACTTCAAACAGATAATTAAAGGGATTTCTAATATTACATTGAAATAAAAAATAATGGGAATTTTATAAAATTAAAACAAGGGGTGAAGAATTTGAAGAAGAAATTAATTTTATTAGTTGTTGTTCTAGTAGCTGCAGTCATTATAGTTTCCGGTTGTTCTGAAGATGCTTTAAAAGATCGGGTGCCGGGGGTCAAAGCTAATGTTAGCATGCTGCTGGCAGATAATGATGAAGGAGATTTAGAGTATGAAGTAGGTGAAGTAAAAACTGAGGAAGATTTTACAGATGAAAATGAAGATTCTTTTGGGATTCAGATAATAGGGGATGTTGAGGAAGAAATAAAAGAGACTTCAAAATCCAAAATTATTATAAATGAAGAAGGTAATGATGACTTTCCAGAATTACCTGTTGATAGTAAAACTGTAGATGGTAATACCACTATTTCTATCCCTACAGATCAGGCTCAAAATCTTGAGTCGATAAATTTTTCTGCAGGGGAATTAATAATTGATGTTAGTACTTTAAATACTACATCTGAATTACTTTATTTAACTATTGATGGTAAAACAGCCTCAATTAAAGATAATCAAGCAAGATTTGATCTAAATAATGGGCCAGATTTAACAAAAAGCAGTTTAGATATTTTTTATGAGATTGAAATAGATGACATTACTAATTTTACTGAGATAAAGTTTGATTTAAGTTTTAGTACTGATGATGTCGAAATAAATAATATAAAGGTTAATTTAAGCAACTTTGACTGGAATAATAGTGATTATGATTTAAGTATGGACGAAGTTCTTATCGAAGATTATGAAAGAGAAGAGTTTATTGATTATTTAACTGTGTCTGATTCTGAAATGTACATAAATTTTGATATTGCAGAAGGAATTAATTTGGATCTAAGTAAGGTGGATGTTAAACCTAATTTTGAAAGTAATCAAGATTATAATTTCTCTTTAGCAGAGGAAGATTTAACATTAGATAGCAGCAGAGCATATCTTGATCTTGCTAAAATTGTTTCAATGTTGCAGAACGATAAAACTACAGATATTAAAATAGCTGGTGAAATTGGATTAACTTCTGATGAAGTAATTACAATTACCAAAGAAAGTGAGCTTGGGGTTAAAAACGCTGTTTTAGAATCTGCTGAATTAAAGATTGATAATTATCAGATGGATCCAGAAGCTGCCGAAGAAGGATTAACTTCTAAAGAAGTGGAAGATATTAAAAAAGGATTAGATAATGTTGAAGTGACAGTTGAAGGTATTAATAATCCATTACCAGCAGCTGTTGACCTGAAGTTTTATGTTAAAGATGGTGCAAGTACAAAAGATGAATTATTCAAGGGGAAAAACAAAGTAACTACTTTTAATTTAAAAGCTAATACAGTAAATGGTAAAGAAGTAATTGTGATTGATAAAGACCAATTTGATAAATTTATTGGTAATGATTTATATGTGGGCTTAGAATTATATTCTGATGTTACATTTACTAAAGAAGAATATAATGAAAAGAAAGTAACAATAGAAAAAGTAAAAACTAAGTTTAACGTTGATTTAAAAGTAGATGATCTGGATGAATAAAAAAACGGGGGTGAGAAATATGTTACATAAAAACAAATTAATAATTGCAGGTCTTGTAGTGGTCATGATTTTAACTATGTCTTTTGCTGCAGCAGCTAAAACAGCAAAAAGTATTTCTCTGGGAGATGATTTCTCAGCACTTGAAGGTGTTGATAGTTTTAATGCTAATCCTGCCGGGTTAATTGAAAGAGATAAAAACTGGGTCTTTGTTAGTGATTCTTATGGAGGAGCCTGGGGTAACTTTATTGCTTCTTCGGGTGATGATATTGATTTAAATGAGGCTTTTGATATTATTGAAGATGAGAACCTTGCTTTAGGGATGAACACCGCCTTTGGCAGCAGCATGTACTATAAGTCATTTGGTGCTGGTGCAAATATTAATATCCAGGGAATTGCCTACAGTGATTTTGAAACATTTGATTTTGTTTTAAATCGTGGTGCAATCGATCTTGGTGATGATATTGATGTTTTAGAAATGAATATTGACAGCATCGGAGGTAAAGGAGCTGCATATGCTGATGCGGCAGTAAGTTATGGATTTTCTCTAAGTGACGAGAGACTTGCTTCTTTAAATAAGAATAGGGATTCGGAAATTAATGATATTAATTTTGGTCTTACAGGACACTATCTTCAGGGAGCGATATTTGAACTTAGAACTGACATTGAAGAGTTTAAAGTTAGAACTTTAGAAAGCAATAATCAAAATCCATATTATTACATGGGAGGAGAGACTGAGCGCGAGATTTATGCCCTTAATTCAGAAGGAGCAAATGCAACTGGCTATGCTTTTGATCTGGGAATGAATATGCGGGTAAATGATAAGTATCAGTTTGCCTTTAGTGTAATGAATATTGGTGAGATGAAAGATGATGATATTAGAAAAAATGGTGAAAAAATAGTTTTAACTGGTAAAACGGAGACTATAGACAGTGAAAAATATTATAATGAGTTTGATGATTCATCAGATAATACTATTGAAGATGAAGCATATGATGGTTCTTTAAGCTATACTCTTCCTCGCACTATTCGACTGGGTGGAAGCATGGATTATAATGAAGATATTACTCTTTATGGAGATTATGCTAATGTAAGTTATGATGGACTTGATGATAGTGAAAATAAATTTGGATTAGGTGCAGAAGCCAGATGGCTGAAGATTTTACCATTAAGAATGGGGCTAAATTATTCAACTCTGCGTAAAGATATTGAAATACCGGTTGGCCTTGGAATCCATTTCAGCAGTTATAAAGTTGATCTAGGATTTAATGATCTGGGTGCACTCTGGAATTCTAATAAAGGTCTAAGCTTTGGTGTATCTTCTCGTTTGGAATTTTAATTAAAAATAAAATATCATAGATTAAACTTTAAATTAAAAAGCTCTACCGGATTTTTAAATAATCTGGTAGAGCTTTTTCTATGTAAAATTATTTGTCACTATTTAAACTTTCTAAAAAACTAATCAATTTTTTTCTCTGGGCTGGGCTTAACTTTCTGGCGTTATCAAGCAGAGGTTTTAATGAATCAGGAATGGCATTATTAGGTTTAGAAAAAAACTCTGCAATTGTAAGGCCAAGCACCTCACAGATTCTTTCTAAAGTTGTGATTGTTGGTGACTGTTTATTAGACTCAATAGAACTAATAAAAGACTGACTGATGCCGGTATGATGTGACAGTTTCTTTTGACTTAAACCCCTTTGGCCTCTATATTCTTTTAAAATCTTCCCAATATTCACAATAAATACCTCCCTCTATAAATTAAGTTTAAATGATGATTTGGTAAATTTTTATGGATATTAAATCATTATAATGATAATTTAAAACTATTATACCATTTATTTCTGACAAAAAATAGTAAAAATTTTAATTTTTTAAATTCGAGTTTAATTTTAAGAAAAAATAGCAGTAAATTTAAGGTATTATCATTATAATTATTGAATGCAAATAATTATAATGATAATATTATAGATGATAAATATAATATTATGGGAGGAAAAATTATGTCAGCAGATTTAGCAAGAAAAATAAAGAGTTTTTGTAAAGAAAAGGAGCTGACTCAGCTGAAATTGTCAGAGAAAGCAGGATTATTAAAATTTATCGCAGGAGAAAGTTAATTTCCTGCGATTTTTTCTATTAAATTCTATGAAACTCAGGCTTCATATCAGAGAAGCTTGTAAGTTCTGTAAAGCCAATTTGTTTAAGCCTGGAGATGGTATATTTAAATTTATTGGTTAAAGTGTCAGTGCTGTGGCTGTCAGAACCGATAGTTAAAATCCGGCCACCTAAATTGAAATAGAGTTCTAAAATTTCAAAACTCGGCAGTGGATTTTCCCCATCAATTCTGTAACCAGAGGTGTTAACCTCTAAACCTCTATCATTAGCAATTATTGTATTTAGAATTTCTCTGATTAATTCGGCGGCTTCGTTATTTTCCAGCAAGTCTGGTTGAGTCCCAAAATCTCCGTAACGGCGGATAATATCTAAATGCCCAATAACACTGTAATTATTATAATTATTTACAACTTCAAATACAGTTTTTAAATATTGGATATATGCTTCCCACTGACTATAACCTTCAAAAAAATCACCATTATATAAATCTTTTTTCTCTGCAGTATGGAAAGAACCTATCACAAAATCAAAGTAATTATCTGTATATTGCTGGCATTCCTTAAGAATATGCGGCTGCAGTCCTATTTCTATTCCTTTTTTGATTTTTAATTTATCTCTATATTTTTCCTGAAATTTTGTTATTTCTTGCAGGTACTGATTTCTATCTATTAAAAATTCAATTGTATTATCCTGATAATCTATATCGTGATGATCAGTGATTGCAATTTCGTCCAGCCCTTTATCTACAGCAGCCTGGCAGAGCTGGCCCATTGTCATTTCAGAGTCAGCAGAAAAATGTGAGTGCAGATGATAATCAAACAGCATTAAAATCTCTCCTTTTAGTTGGATTATGTTTATAATAAATATATTTGTTCATATCATAGCATATTTTAGGGATAAGTTAAATTAATTATTGTTTATGAATTATTCATTTGCTGTGATAATGAATTAAGCTGAAGAAACTTTGAATTTCAGTCTTGAAACACAAAAGTATCTTTTTATTTAAATATTTTTCTTTAACTTTAAGATTAATTAATTTTAAGAATAGTTTGTATCTGGCTTTCAGATTGAATATAATGGTAACAGAATACAAGTAAGTCAATCCGGGAGGGATAAATAATGGAATACAGAACTGTTGGTAAAACCGGGGTAGAGGTTTCTTCACTCTGTTTTGGAACTATGCCTTTTGGCGGTATCGCTGATGAAAATATGTCGCGTAAAATGTTTAGGGCAGCTCTTGAGCGAGGAATTAATTTTTTTGATTCAGCTGATGTTTATAATGATGGTCGTTCTGAAGAACTGCTGGGTAAATTTATGCAGGAAAAAAAATGTCGGGACCAGCTGGTTATTACCTCCAAAGTTTATGGGAAGACAGCTGAAGATGTCAATGCCAGTGGGCTTTCCCGCCGTCATATAAAACGGGGAGTGGAAGAGAGCTTAAAAAGGTTGAAGACTGATCACATAGATTTTTATTTTGCCCACAATTTTGATAGTAAAACAGATATGCTGCAGACTATCAGAGCGATGGACGATCTGGTTAAAGAGGGTAAAATATTGTATCCGGGAGTCAGCAACTGGGCGGCCTGGCAGATAGAAAAGGCTCTTGGTATTTCCCGTCACGAAAGTCTGGCCCCTTTTGAAATTATACAGCCAATGTATAGTCTTGCTAAAAGACAGGCTGAAGTAGAAATTTTACCGATGGCAGAGACAGAAAATCTAGGAGTTATTTCTTACAGTCCTCTCGGTGCTGGACTTTTAACCGGTAAATATGGTAGAGATAAACGACCTGATAAAGGTAGACTGGTAGAAACAGACTATTATGCAGCCCGCTATGGTTTAAAAGAGTATTATCAAGTAGCAGACAATTTCAGCAATTATGCCAGGGAAAAGGGAGTTGAACCTGCTGCACTGGCAGTAGCCTGGGTAATGTCCAATCCAGCCATTACAGCACCAATTATTGGAGCCCGCAACTTAGATCAACTCAAGGGATCTCTGGGGGCTTTAGATATTGATATGACTGCAGAATGGAGAAAAGAAATAACTGAGCTTTCAATCACACCTCCACCGGCTACAGATAGATTAGAGGAACAGAAAAATATCAGCTATTTTTAGACTTTTCTGAAAAATTGAGGTCTGTCAGAATTAATTTTCTGAGAGGCCTTTTCATTTTAAATCTGGCTAAAATAGTGTTAAAATTAAACCATCAAAAGAAATTTCTTAAATAGCTTGACAGTTGAACAGATTATAACTATAATAGATACAACACTTTAATACTTTAACATGATAAAGCACTAAAATAATTAAGGGAGGCAAAATAGATGAATGCATTTGTAGAAGGAGTTAGAGATATTTTACCGGCAGAGCTCAGGAAGCGGAGAGTGATTTATCAGACAATCCGAGAAGTTTTTGAGGCCAATGCCTATCGGGAGGTTATTACCCCGACACTTGAATCTTTAGAACTGTATGCAGGTATAGAAGGATTGGTCGATAAGAGTGAGATGTTTAAGGTGGTTGATGATAAGGGTCAGATCTTAGTTTTAAGACCAGATCTGACAATGCCAATTGCCAGACTGGCAGCAAGCCGTTTTCAGGATAGTCCGCGTCCCTTAAAATTTTCTTATTTAAGTTCAGCCTTTCAGTCTAAAAATTCTCAGAGTTTAAGTCTTAAGGAAAAAACTCAGGCCGGAGTTGAGTTGATTGGTTCAGATAGCTTAGAATCTGACTTAGAGATGATTCTGCTCTTAATAGAAACACTGCAGCAGGTTGGAGTTGAGGAACCACTGGTTGATATCGGTCATGCAGATTTAATCAATGAAATTTTTGCAGATTTAAAAATTGCAGAAAATGAAACAAGAGAGCTGCGCCAGCTGCTGGCAGCTAAAAATAAAGTTGGAATCAAAAACTATATTAAGGACATTGAACTGACAGAGGATGCAGCAGAAGTTTTATTAAGCCTGCCTTCACTTTTTGGTGCTCCCAAAAAAGTAGTTAGAGAGTTGGAGGAGATGCCATTATCGGAGGATACTAAAGAAGTCTTAAAAACTCTGGATAAGTTATTTAATAAATTAGAAGAATTTGGGGTACTAAAACATATTACCTTTGATCCAATGCTGATCTCACGCCACGGTTATTATACAGGTTTGATCTTTAAAGGCTATGCAAAAGGTTACAGTAATCTGCTGGCAAGTGGTGGCCGCTATGATAATCTGACCGAAAAATTTGGAGTTGAAGAACCGGCTGTCGGTTTTGCCTTAGAGATTGAAACTTTACTTGATTATTTAAATAGAACAGAAAATTTCAGTGAGGCTCTAGAAAAAAGGTTTTTAATCTCCTATCAAGAGGATCAGGACTTAAAACTTGCCTATGAACTGGCAGCAGATTTGAGAAATGCTGGTTTTGTAGTTGAAGTATATAATGGAGCAGATAAAGAATATTTAAATTTTCAGCGGGTAAACTTTGAGATCTGCCTTAAAGCTGAGAAGTTGGAATTAAAACAAACAGTTGGAGAAGAAGCTGTAATTGAAAGAAATCAGAAGGAAGCATTAGAATACCTGATCTTAAATAAAATAGAGGAGTGGGAATAATGGATAATCTCTGTATAGCTATGGCCAAGGGAAGATTGGCTAAAGAAGCAGTTAAGCTCTTCCGTCAGGCTGGATATGATTTACCCGAGAATATGCTTAAATCACGCAAATTGATTTTTGAAATAGAGAGTGAAAAATTTGAAATCATACTTGTTAAACCGGCAGATGTACCAATTTATGTGGAATATGGGACTGCTGACCTTGGAATTGTTGGTAAAGATACTCTCCTCGAAGAAAATCGTGATCTCTATGAGGTGCTTGATTTAGACTATGGTGTCTGTGAGTTTGCTCTGGCTGGATTACCGGACCGTAAAGACACTCTTTTAGAACGCAAGGTAGCGACTAAGTATCCTGACTTTACCCGCCGCTATTTCCGCAGTAAGGGGGAGCCGGTTGAAATTATTAAGCTCAATGGGTCAATTGAACTGGCACCACTGACCGGTCTGGCTGACACTATTTTGGATATTGTAGAAACCGGCAGGACCTTAAAAGAAAATGGTCTGGTAGTTTATGAGAGTATTAGAGATTTATCTGCACGTCTGGTAGTTAATAAGGTAAGTATGAAGACCAGACAGGCTGAAATTACTTCTATTATTGAAGCCCTGGATCAGGTAGTCAATGGAGATGATAGTGGTGAAGCTTAACATAAAAAGAATTAAAGATGGACGTAAAAATGTGGAGCAGGTTAAGGAGCTTTTAGATAGCCGCTCTGGCGATAATCTGGCTCAGTACAGAGAGACTGCAGCAGGGATCTTAAAAAATGTTCAGAAAAATGGTGATCTAGCAGTTTTAGAATATACCTCTCGTTTTGATGGAGTTGATTTTGAGGCTTCAGAGTTAGAGGTAACTGAAGCTGAAATTGAAGCTGCACTAAAGGAAGTGGATCAGGATTTTATAGATGCTTTAAAAAATGCGGCTGCCAATATAGAAGATTTTCACGCTGAACAGAAAGATAAGTCCTGGCAGAAACAGAAAAAGCCGGGGATCATTACCGGACAGGTCTGTAGACCCCTTAAAAAAGCAGGAGTTTATGTGCCTGGAGGTCGAGCTGCCTATCCATCTTCTGTTTTAATGACTGTTATTCCAGCTAAAGTAGCGGGGGTTGAAGAAATTGTGATGCTGACTCCGCCTGATAAAGAGGGAAAAGTAAGTCCGGTTATTCTGGCAGCAGCTGAGATTGCAGGTGTTGATCGGATCTTTAAAATCGGTGGAGCTCAGGCAGTAGCTGCAGCAGCCTATGGGACTGAGACTGTACCTGGAGTTGATATTATAGTGGGTCCGGGTAATATTTATGTCTCAATGGCCAAAGAATTAGTTTTTGGACAGGTGAAAATTGATATGATTGCCGGTCCCAGTGAAATTATGATTATGGCAGAAAAAGATTCCAATCCTGCCTATATTGCAGCTGATTTAATGAGTCAGGCTGAACATGATCCCCTGGCCTCTTCTATCCTTGTTACTGATGCACCAGAGCTGATTGAGAAAGTAGAAAAGGAGCTCGAAAAACAGATTGAAAAGATGAGTAAAAAAGAAATTATCAAAGAGTCGCTGGAGAACTTTGGTTTGATGATTGAAGTTGAAGATCAGGAAGCGGCAATGGAAATGATTAATCTTGTTGCTCCCGAACATCTGGAGCTGGCGATTAAAAACCCATTTGAACTACTGCCGGCAGTTGAAAATGCAGGTTCTATCTTTTTAGGAGAATATACTCCTGAGCCGATCGGTGATTATTATGCAGGGCCCAACCATGTGCTGCCAACAAATTCTACAGCTAGATTCTTTTCACCTTTATCTGTCCGCGATTTTGTTAAGTATTCAGGTTTTATTCACTACAGCAAAGAGGCACTCAAAGAGGCAAGTGATGATGTAATCTGTCTGGCAGAAGGAGAAGGACTTGATGCCCACGCTAATTCGGTTCGGATTAGAAATAATGATCAGAAAATCTAATTTTTGCAGTAGAAAATTTTCAAATAAAGTTAAGGTAAATTATAGATATAGATTTGAGAAAAAACAGGAACAAAACTGAAGGAGGAAATAATGAGCAGTAATAATTTAAATAATAAAGAGCAGAACTTAAAAGAGCTGCTGCGGCCAGAAGTTAAAGCAATTTCTCCTTATTATGGAGAAAAAGATGATTTTGAGGTTAAGATCAACCTTTCCGGGAATGAATCCCCTTTTGATTTACCAGCAGAAATTAAAAAGAAGTTTAAAAAAGAATTTGAGCAGCATGATATCAATCGCTATCCGGAAATTTATTCTGAGCGCTTGCATCAGACTCTGGCTTCTTATTTAACTAGAGAACTGGAGCAGGAGATCAGCACAGATCAAGTAATAGCAGGTAATGGTTCAGATGAAATCCTTGATATGTTAATCAGGACTTTTGTTGAACCCGGGGATGTTGTACTTTCACAGGCACCAACCTTTTCGATGTATAAATATTTTACTGAATTAAGTGGAGGTCAGTACGAAGAAATTCAACTGGATGAAGATTTCAATTTCAAAAAGCTGAAAAGTAAAATTGATCAGTTAAAACCAAAACTAATTTTTCTATGCTCACCCAACAACCCAACCGGAGAGATTATAGAACGCGAGCTGATTTTAAAACTGGCAGATTATTTTGCTGGCCCGGTGCTGATTGATGAGGCCTATGCAGATTTTAATGAGATTGATTTGATGCCTGATGTTAAAGATTATCCCAATCTAGCTGTAACCAGAACATTTTCCAAGGCCTTTGGGCTGGCAGGAATTCGCTTTGGCTATCTCTACGGAAATCGAGTGCTGGTTGAAGAGCTGAAAAAAGTATTAAAACCATATAATTTAAATTCTTTAACAGATATGCTGGCCTGTTTAATCACTGAGAATGATGATATTATAAAAGAAAGAATTGAATTTATTAAAAAAGAAAGGCAGAAACTTTATCAGAAGTTAAACCAGTATCAAAACTGGCAGCTTTACCCTTCAATGGCCAATTTTCTTTACATAGAAGGTGCAAAGACACTGGAATTTAAAAAGATTTTAAATCAGCGAGGAATTAAGATTAGATCTTATGCTAAAGAACCGGCAGCTATCAGAATTACTATCGGCAGTGAAGAAGAAAATGAAGCTGTTTTAGAGGCTTTTGCAGAATTTAAAGATCAAAACTAGGAGTGATTTATAATGAGTAGAGATCGGGTAGCAGTAGAACAGCGGAAGACTAAGGAAACTGAAATTATAGCCAGTGTAAATTTGGATGGAGAAGGCAGAAGTGAAATCAAAACCGGAATTGGTTTTTTTGATCATATGTTAGAGCAGATTGCCCGGCATGGAAGTATTGATTTGGAGCTTTCTGTTAAGGGAGATCTCCACATTGATAGCCATCACAGCATTGAAGACACAGGGATTGCTCTGGGTAAAGCTTTTGCCAGGGCATTAGGCGATAAAAAGGGAATTACTCGCTTTAGCAGTGCTCTGGTGCCTCTGGATGAAACTTTAGTGAGGGCAGTTGTTGATATCAGCGGCCGTCCCTATTTATATACTGATTTACCATTTAGCAGAGAAATGGTCGGCGAGTTTCCGGCTGAGATGGTAGTGGAATTCATGCGCGCTTTTGCTTTTAATGCAGGTATTACCCTTCATTTAGAAATACTGCACGGAGAAAACTGCCACCACCAGATTGAGGCGGTCTTTAAAGCTCTGGCCAGAGCGCTGAAAGAGGCAGTAAAAATTGAATCAGATAAAATCCCTTCTACAAAGGGTGTGCTTTAAATGATTGCGATAATAGATTATGGAGCTGGAAACTTAAACAGTATTCAAAAGGCGCTGGAGTTTGTGGGGGAAAAAACAGTAATTTTAGAAGAAGGTAAAACTGAAGTTCTTGATAAATATGCTGCTTTAGTTTTACCTGGTGTAGGCGCTTTCCCGGGGGCAATGGAAAGATTAAAGAAAAATAACTTTGTTGATTTCATAGAAAAATTTGTAGCCACAGGTAAACCTTTTTTGGGAGTCTGTCTGGGTATGCAGCTTTTATTTGAATGGGGCTTTGAGGATCAAAAAACTTCGGGCCTGGGTCTGCTCAAGGGAGATATAACCAAAATGGAGACTAAATATAAAATACCTCATATGGGCTGGAATCAGCTGGAGATAATTAAAGATGATCCTTTATTTAAAGGGCTGCCTGAGAACCCACATTTTTATTTTGTTCATTCTTATCAGCTGGCAGAGCTCACCGATGAGGTGCTGGCTGCAGTCGGTTATGGAACTACAGTCCCGGCAGTAGTTAGGAAAGATAATGTGATTGGATTTCAGTTCCACCCCGAAAAAAGTGGAGATAATGGGATTCAACTTTTAAAGAATTTTAGGGAGCTGTTATAGATGATAGTACTACCGGCAATTGATTTAAAAGCAGGAGAAGTAGTCAGGTTAAAGCAGGGTGATTTTGAGCGCAAAACAGTTTACAGTCAGGATCCTCTGGCAGTAGCTGAAGATTTTGCAGCTGCGGGAGCAGAATGGCTGCATTTAGTGGATCTCGATGGTGCCTCTGCAGGTGAAAGTAAGAACTTCAGTGTAATTAAGAAAATTGCATTAGAAACTGAGCTTAAAATTCAGACTGGAGGCGGAATTCGCAAAAAAGAAGATGTAAAACGTCTTTTAGATCTGGGAGTAAACAGAGCAATTATTGGGACTCTGGCAGTTAAGGATCCAGATCTGCTGGCAGAAATCATCGCAGAATTTGGAGCAGAAAGTATTTTAGTCAGTATTGATGCCCGTGATGGCAAAGTAGCAACTTCCGGCTGGCTGGAAGCAAGCGAAAAAGATATGCTTGATTTTGCTCAGGAAATGGAAGCTATTGGTGTTAAATATATTTTATATACTGATATTGGACGAGATGGGATGCTCAGCGGTCCTGATTTTGCAGGTTTAAAAAAATTGAAATCTGCAACCGGGCTCAAGATTATTGCTTCAGGTGGAATCAGCTCTAATCGGGATTTATATGATCTGGCCGCAGCTGATTTTTACGGAGCAATTACCGGTCAGGCAATTTATCAGGGCAAAGTGGATTTAAAAGAAGTTTTAAAAAAGCAGGGTGAAGAAAATGCTTAAAAAAAGAATTATTCCCTGTCTGGATATTAAAGACGGCAGGGTGGTTAAGGGTGTAAATTTTGTTGGCCTAAGAGATGCAGGTGATCCGGTAGAATCTGCAAAGGAATATAATGAGTTGGGAGCAGATGAGCTGGTCTTTTTAGATATCACCGCTACTAAGGAAAAGCGCAAAACTTTAGCTGAGCTGGTAGAAAAGGTAGCAGCTCAAGTTTTTATTCCGCTGACAGTTGGTGGTGGAATTAGAACAGTAGAAGATATGCAGTTTATTTTGCGTGCCGGTGCTGATAAGGTTTCAGTCAACTCGGCCGCAGTCAAAAACCCAAAACTGGTTCGCGAAGGCGCACTTAAGTTTGGCTCTCAGTGTATAGTTGGAGCTGTTGATGCAGCAAAAAGAGAATCTGGAGAAGGCTGGGAGATTTTTGTGCACGGGGGCAGTAAAGAAACTGGAATTGATCTGATCGAATGGGTCAAAGAACTTGAAATTCTAGGGGCAGGAGAAATTTTGCTGACCAGCATTAATTCTGACGGCACCAAAGATGGTTTTGACTTGAAGATGCTGAAAGCTGTAACCGAAGCAGTTCATATTCCGGTCATCGCCTCTGGTGGAGCAGGCAGTATTCAGCATTTTATAGATGTTTTTAAGGAAACCGGTGCTGATGCGGCACTTGCAGCCTCGATTTTTCATTTTGGAGAAATAGCTATTCGTGATGTTAAAGCTGAACTGGAAAAAGCAGAAATCCCGGTTAGAATTGAAGCGAGAAAATAAGTCTTTAATAATTTGCAAATTAGAGCCTCTAAAATTTTCAATAAAAATAAATTTACATAACTTTAAAAGTTGTGCAGTAGAAAGGAATGGTTTTTGAGTGTTAAAAGTAATTAAAAAATTAGAAGAGTTTAATTTTAAATATAATGAGCAGGGATTAATGCCTGCAATTGTTCAGGATTATCAGACTAAAGATGTGCTAATGGTGGCCTATGTAAATGAGGAATCACTTAATTTGAGTTTAGAAAAAGGAGAAACAGTATTCTACAGCCGCTCCCGTCAGGAAATCTGGCATAAGGGAGAGACTTCAGGTAATACACAGGAGATTAAAGAAATTTATTATGACTGTGATCAGGATACAATTTTATTTATGGTTGATCCTGCTGGACCGGCCTGCCATACAGGTGAGAATTCCTGTTTTTACCGCAAGTTGGCAGAAGAGACTGATGCAAAAGCGGCAAAAATGATGGAGTTGGAGCAGGAAGCGCAAAATATTGAAGCTGAATTTAAAACAGAAAAAGTTATTGATTTTCTCTATGATTTAATTTTGAGCCGCAAAGAAGAAATGCCAGAAGAATCCTATACTACCTATCTTTTTGAAGAAGGTATAGATAAGATTTTAAAGAAAATCGGTGAAGAATCAGCTGAAGTAATTATTGCCTCTAAAAATGAGCCTGATCAAGAGTTAATCTACGAGTCAGCTGATCTTGTTTATCATATGCTCGTTTTGCTGGCTGAAAGAGGTATAACACCTGACCAGATCAGAGAGGAACTCAGAAAGCGGCATAAGTAAAACTTATAAGTACCAGGTACAAAACGGCCGTTTTGTACCTGGTTAAAAAGAATAAATTCACATGATGTATTTTTCAAAGACAGTTTTCTATAAGCTGTCTTTTTTTTGCTCTTATGATATAATATATGCAAAAGATAGCAAAAAGAGTAAAAAAATAAATATTTTAATTTTGAAGGAGAATTATTGTGATTAATGAGATAAAGAAAAAAACCAAAATCTTAGCTGATTTCGAAAAATTTATTGAGTATCTAAACAGCAATCAAGTTAGAGTAACTAAAACTCAGGAATTTATCAATGGAGGAACTTTAGTCGAATTAAATGAGATTATGGAGACAGATCAGCTTGCTGACTGTCACAACCGAACACCTCAGTATAAATTTCCGCTTTTAAATTTATTCTATCATTTTGCTCTGGCCGGCAAAATACTTAAGATTGATTACAGCCGCAGCACAAAGTATCTAATAGAAGCTAAAAATTTCGAACTCTATCAAAACTTATCAGAATCAGAAAAATATTTATATTTACTGGAAACTTTCTGGCTGGACTGTGACTGGGAAGAACTGCAGGTTCCTAAAAAGAATGAGAGATTTGAGCATGAGTCCGAAAATTTTTTTAATAAATTATTAGAGAATCGAAAAATTATAGTTAATGATAAGCTTGAATATCATCTGGGAGCTTTTATTAATTACTTTACTTATCTTGGCTTATGGGAAGTTGATTTTTTAAAATTGAAATTAACAGCTCCCGGTAAAAAAATAATTCCAATTTTACTTAACAACTGGCCTTTTGCTGAGGTTAATCTTCCTTATTTACGCAAATTAGGGGTAGATACTGGTATTTATGGAAAAAGGATGGCATTTGAGGATCCCTTCTGGTTTGCTCTGCAGGATATTTTTTCTGAAATTCGGGGAACAATACCGCGAGTTGAATATAGAAAAATTGAAGGCAATTATATTTTCAAAATAAAACTGGGGAAAGTTTGGCGTAAAGTAAAAATTGCAGCCTCAGCTACCCTGGAAGATCTGCATTTAATAATTCAGCAGGCTTTCAAATTCGATAATGATCATCTTTATTCTTTTTTTATGTCCAATAAAGCCTGGGATGGCCCTGGATATGGTCGCCTGGAAGAGGGGATGGGTTTTACTGCTGCTGAGAAAAAGTTGTTTGAACTTGGTCTTGAAGCAGGACAAAAATTTATATATATTTTTGATTACGGAACAGAGTGGGAATTTAAAATCAAGGTTGAAAAATTTATTGAAGGGGAGGAAATATCGGAAGCATTAATAATTGATTCTAAAGGAGAAAGCCCGGAGCAGTATGGTTTTTAGGAGGGGTCTAATTGGAAAAATTATTGAGCAAATTCAAGTACATAATCATAGTCCTGCTGGCACTAATCATGATTTATATATTTTCTACTCAATATATTAATATTAAAGAAGTAGTAGAGGATAAATACCAGATTCAACAGCAGCTGGTAGAAAAAAATATTATGCAGACTGTAAACTATATTAATGATGCCTATAAAATTGTAGAACAGCAGTTAAATCAGGAAATGAGAGAGCACTCAGAAGTAATGGTGGATAAATATCAGCAAAATCAAGATGTTATGAATTGGAATTTAGAGGAGCTGCAGCAGCAGTTTTCTGGTTATGATATTTATATAGTTGATCAGGATTTAGAAATTATAAAGACTACTTATCAGGAAGACCTTGGGCTTGATTTTTCAAGATTCGGCAGTTTTGCGACTGTTCTGCGCCAAAGAATGGCAGGCAGTGAATTTGAAGTAGATAGAATTGATCTTTCGACCCAGACAGGAGAGATAAAAAAGTACAGCTATATGCCGAGTCCGGATAATCAGTATTTATTTGAGCTCAGTGTAAGTATTGAAGATCAGTATCCCTCTTTTCAGAGTTTAAATCTTTTTAAAGATGCAACAGCTTTAACTGAAGAATATGCGATTGTAGAAGATATTTCATTTTATAGTGTCGAACCCCTTGAGCATCAGGTTGCAAAACTTAGAAATAGCAAAAAACCCTATCTAAATCCAGATGTACCAGAATTTGAAGAAGAACTGGCCAGACAGGCTGTACTGCAAAATGACCTGCAGTCCAGTCAGGGAGAGAATGGAAATAATGATTTGCGCTATCGATTCTTTCCTGTTCTAGTAAGTGATCAGGAAAATGAGCAGGGCTGGAATTCCTACGTGGTTGGAATCACTTATAATGATCAGATAATGCAGGTTGAAATAGCTGAACACCGGAGATTATTTGTGGTTAATATTATTCTGCTGGCAGTATTATTTGCAAGTTTTATAGCCGTGGTTGTTTATTTACTGAAAAAGTTTGAACATCAGGCCTATCATGACAAATTAACAGGTCTGGCCAACAGAAAGTATTTTACTGAAGAATTTGAAGCTTTAAAGCAGAAAGCAGATTCTTCAGGCAGCAATATCGGCCTAATTTTTATTGATATAGATCAATTTAAAGCAATTAATGATAATTATGGACATGATGTTGGAGATAGAGTTTTAGAAAGCATAGCTGCTAAAATGAAAAACAATTTAAAAGGGGAAGATATTTTAGCTAGGATGGGTGGAGATGAGTTTTTGGTTGCACTTTCGGATTTGAATAGTAAATCTGAAATCATCAAAGTTGCTAAAAGGCTGATTAAAAAGCTTAATGGCGATCTGATAATTGGTGACAGGAAGATTAAAATTTCAGTCAGTGGTGGAGTCAGCTTTTATCCAGATGAAAGCAGAGAATTAGAAATTTTAATTAAAAATGCTGATGCTGCAATGTATAAGGCAAAGAGAGAAGATGATGATTTATTTGTAAGTAAATAAACATTTATGTACCCGGTACAAAACAGCCTTTTTGTACCGGGTTAAAAAGAATAAATTCACAACAAACAATTCAATTATTCAAGACTTTCAATAGCTTTCTGAGCCCAATCGGAATCATTTAAGATAGCCCGTCCTACTCCTATCAGGTCAGCCTTATCTGCAGCAAGTAAGTTTTCGGCTGCTTCAGCCGTGGTTATGCCACCTGTTAGTATAACGGGAATCGAAATAGCTTTCTTAATCGGCTCTGTGAGTTCAGAAAAATAGCCCTGTCCATTAAGATCTTGAGCACTATAACCGCATAAGCCGCCCGAAATATCAAGGATATCTACTCCAGCCGCTTCCAATTTTGGGGCAGCTTTTAGGCTGTCTTCTAATGTGCTTCCACCTTCCATATAGTCAGATGCTCCCAGCCTCATTAGAATTGGAAAATCTTCTCCCACTTCTTTTCTAACAGCTTTTATAATATCTAAATGAATTTTAATTCTGCCTGCTAAATCTCCACCATATTCATCTTCTCTCTGATTAGTAATTGGAGAATAGAATTGATTGAGAAGATAGGAATGGGCAGAATGAATCTCTACACCATCAAAGCCTGTCTCTTTTACTCGCCGTGCAGCATTTTTGAAATCATCTATGATATTTTGAATTTCTTTATGGCTGAGTTTTTTTGGTACTTCTTCTCCATTGGGGTGAACTACTGCTGAAGGTGCAGCAATTTCTTTTCCTGTAATATCACTGCTGGCAGCACTACCGGCATGATTGATCTGCATTACTGTTTTTGAATTATTTTTGTGAATAGTTTCAGCTAATTTTTTTAAACCAGCGATTCTGTCATCATCTGCAGCAGATAACTGACCTTCACTTGCTTTTCCCTGCTGGGAAATAAAGCTGTGCTCTATAATGACCAGAGAGATGTATCCACCCTGAGTTTTCTCATCATAATAATCTAATAATTCCTGTTTTAGCTCTCCCTTTTTATCTGACTTTGCAGTCGCCATAGGAGGCAATACCAGTCGATTTTTTAAAGATAATTTATCATTTTTTAAAGCCTGGGTTAAGTAGGAAATTTTGATCACTCCTTAGTGAATTATAGTTTTATGTTTTTCTTAAATTTTTAAGCTGCTCTTATCTGAACCAATTTTATCAGGATTAAATATTTTATTCAAACTAGTTTTAGCAATACTTTTTAAGCATTATTACTGATAAATATTAAGAATTAGTAATAATAAGTAAAGGTTGTTATAATTAAAACAAAGGTGAAAGGAGAGATTTTAGATGGAATATGTTAAATTAGGAAATACAGGCCTGGATGTTTCAAAACTCTGTCTGAGAACTATGAGTTTTGGTGATTCGGAAAACTGGCTGCACGACTGGGTGCTCAATGAAGAAGAAAGCCGTCCAATTATTAAAAAAGCCCTTGAGCTGGGGATTAATTTTTTTGATACAGCTAATGTTTATTCCCTGGGTAGAAGTGAAGAAATACTCGGTAAGGCTTTAAATGATTATGCCAGCAGAGATGAAATTGTCATTGCGACCAAGGTTTATGGAGAAATGAGAGAAAAACCAAATGGAGGTGGGCTTTCTCGCAAAGCAATTATGACCGAAATTGATAACAGTTTAGGCAGGCTGGGAACAGATTACATTGATCTTTATATCATTCACCGCTGGGATTATAATACACCTATTGCAGAGACTATGGAAGCTCTCCATGATCTCAAAAAAGCCGGTAAGGTGCGCTACCTTGGTGCTTCAGCAATGTATACCTGGCAGTTTCAAAAAGCTCAATATGTAGCTGAAAAAAATGGCTGGACCAAATTTGTTTCAATGCAGAATCATTTAAATCTAATCAACAGGGAAGAGGAAAGAGAAATGCTGCCCTTCTGTCAGGAAGAAAACATTGCTTTAACTCCTTACAGTCCGCTGGCTTCTGGTAGATTAGCGCGTCCCTGGTCAGAGACTACAGAGCGCTCTCAAAGTGATAAAATTGCCAAAAAGAAATATGGCTCCACCAAAGAGGCAGATCGTAAAGTTGTAGGGTCTACAAAACTTTCTCATTTAGAAACTTCTGTTCCGGCTGTTAATGTAAAATTGAGTCAGGAAGAAATTAAATTTTTAGAAGAACCATATATTCCACATGAGGTAGTCGGCCATAATTAATTCACAATACATTCCGAAAGTATTAAAATCATTCCTTGTTCTCTTTTCCAACTTTCATTTAAGCTGCAGCTGATATATAATAGATTTAGATATTAAAAGAAAAAGGAGGCTGTTAAAAATGGCCAGAATCCCTTATGGATTAAGTGATTTTTCTGATCTGATAAAAGAGGACTATCTTTATATTGATAAAACAAAACATATTGAGACGTTAGAGAGTTATGGAGAAAAATATATATTTTTTCTGAGGCCTCGCCGCTTTGGCAAAACACTTTTCCTCTCAACTCTGGAACATTATTATGATATCCAGCAGCAGCAAAATTTTGACGAGCTGTTTGGTGATTTATATATTGGTCAGAATAAAACAGAGCTGGCAAACAATTATTATATACTAAAATTTGATTTTTCAGGAGTGGAAACTTCAGATCCGGAAAAAATTTATGATAATTTTAACCACTTAATCTTAGAATCAATTAATGATTTTATTAATAAATATGGAATTGAAGTTGAATATAGAGTGGCTCCTGGAAGTGCGATTGCAACTTTATCCAGTTTTTTGGAAGCAGTTAAATATAAAATTGATAAAGAAATATATCTTCTAATAGATGAATATGACCATTTTGCTAATGAAATATTAAGTTTTACTACCGTAGATAAATTTCAAAATACTGTCAGCAAACAGGGATTTTTGCGCAAATTTTTTGAAGTTGTTAAAAAGAAAACAGGCTCAATTATTGATCGAATTTTTGTCACAGGGGTCAGCCCGATTACTCTGGACAGTATGACCAGCGGTTTTAATATAGCAAAAAACAAAACTATGGACAGTAATTTAAATACAATGATGGGTTTTACTGAGGCAGAAGCAAAATATTTAATAGAAAAGACGCTGCCTGATTATGATCTTGATTCAATGCTGACCCAGCTTAAAGAATATTATGATGGCTATTTATTTACTCCCCGGGCAGATGAAAGAGTATTTAACTCGGATATGCTTTTATATTATGTCAGCGAAGATTTACCAAGAAGGATTTTCTTTCTCTCTTATTTTATCTTGGCTTTCTAACCATTGATCGAGAAGAAGACGGCTTTATTTACTTTCGAGTTCCCAATTATGCAGTTAAGGAGATTTATTTTGACTATTTTAACTCTATAATCAGCGAAGAAACTGCTTTTGATTCCTTAGAAATTGAGGCAGCAGTTGTTGAGATCTTAAAACACGGCAGGATAGATAATTTTATTGAAAAAGTTGAAGCCACACTGGCGGCACTTTCCAATCGGGATTATATCAAATTTGATGAGAAATATATTAGGGTTTTAATTTTTTCTTATCTTAATCTGACTCAGCTTTCTATTGTAAAAAGTGAGTATGAAGTAGAAACAGGTTATCTTGATCTGGCACTGCTGCGGAGAAGCAGGGAAAAAAGTAATTATGATGCTTTAATTGAGCTAAAATACATTAAAGCTGCTGATTATCAGGAAAAGGGAGAAGCCCTGGTTGAACAGAAATTGAAAGAAGCTGTTGGGCAGCTTCAGCGCTACGGCAGTGCGGAAGAGTTTAAAGATAGAAAAGATCTTAAAAAATGGGCGATTGTTTTTGCAGGAACGGAAGCAATAGTGGAAGAAGTGGAGTGAAGCTCTCCACCGAAAAAGATATTTTCATCAAAAATACTAGCTTCGAGTTGGTTGGATTTTTCTTTGGTAGAGTTTTGATAAAAATTTAAAGCCTTCTTCATTAGTTGTTTAACAGCTATCAATTATGTTAAATAACTTTGAAGAAGGCTTTTTCCTATCAGAAAATTTTTAAAGCACATTTTTTACAAAATATTCTACTGCCTGAACCACAGCCATTTTTTTGAGCTTTTGCGACTCAATCTTATCTGATTTATAAAGACCTAAAGCACAATAGAGTCCGGTATAATAATGTGGATTCCAGTTTTGATTATAATATTCTGCAAATAAGCGGTGCAGATAACTGACAGTACTTTTATAATTTTCATTTAGATTAGTAAAAAGAAAAGCAAGATTGTCCTTAAAATTTTCCAGCGGAAAACCATCTTTAAATTCTTGATAGCTTTCTGCTACATCAGCACCCTTTTCGTTGGATTCAACTAGCTCCAGGTGTTCTTGATTGATATTTTTGCTGCCAAAATAATTTTCTAAAATACTGTAAGGTGGGAGTTCTTTATAGAATGAACTATCTTCCAGCATGAAAAAGGTATAATAAGTTATCATGTGGTGCAGACTAACAATTCCACTGCCGGAAACTGCTTTTAAGCCTAAATCCTCCAGCTCTTTTTGAGAAGGTTTTTGATGTTTTTCTTGATTATTATTATATTTCCCCTGATAGCTGTAGCGGTTTAGATACATTAGATAACTTAAAACAGCAGTTGCTGAAATATTTTTATGATGATTGACCAGATCTCTCATAACCGGGAAGAAACAGCTCAGACTGTGGCCCAGGCTATCTGGAATTCTTTCCATACCAAGGTTAACAAGATACTTCTTTAGCTGCTCTGGTTGATATTCCAGAATTCCCAGGGCATAATAAAAGGCATTATGAGAATTACCGTTATTTATTTCTTCAGCCAGTTTGGCATAGGTTCTTTGATTGACTTCACCCTCTTTATAGCCGCTGCTGTAGGCTTCAAGCTTAATAAAGTGTCTTTCGGACAGGCCAAGCAGTACAACTCTGGCAATCTCCAGTTCAGATTCTCTGGAAAAGTAGTTTTTCTGCGAAAGCTCTCTCAGAAAAAGACTCATTTTCACAAAATGAAAAGATCCATAGCGCAGACTGCATTCCATCAACATTAAATCCAGTAACTCATCAATAAGTGAAGCAAGCGAAAATCTACTGTCATTTTCTAATTCTTCGAGATAAGCTTTAATCTCTTCCTGTCGGTGATTAATTACTGCCTTTTTGAGTTGAGAATCCATCTTTTTCACTCCTTAAATTTTTGACTTCTTAAAAAGCTCAGCCTTTAAACTGTATATTTATATTTTATCACATCTGTCCTGCAGATAAAATCCCAACTCATTAAGCAGGACTGCCTAACAGCAGCCCTGAAAAAAGTATTTGCTTATTCTTCTATTTTAAATCTCAAAATCTTATCATCATTTTCTCGCGGCCTGCCTCTGCCGTCACGGTTATTGCTCAAAAAGTATAGATAACCATCCGGACCAAGAACAGCAGTCCTAATCCTGCCGTAAGTTGAACTGCCGCTGCCGTCATTAAAGAGATGTTCAATATTTTTTACATTAAAATTATTACTTTCCCTCTTAAGTTCTATTCTGACTAAAGACTGACTGCGTAGAGTTCCTACATATAAATCTCCCTGATAAAAAGTCATTCCAGAAGGAGGGACAGAAGCCTCCCACATAATTAAAGGATTTGCATACTCTCCAGCTTCAAAATAGCCAATCTTTTCCGGCCAGCCAAAGTTACTGCCGGCTTCTACAACTTTAATTCTATCTTTTGCCCGCAGACCATCTTCACCAGAAGGGCCGTGGTCAGATATAAAGAGATCTGCTGTTTCTGGATGCCAGGCAAGGCCTTGAGGGTTTCTGTGGCCGAGACTGTAAACTGGAGAACTGTCAAAGGGATTATCTTCCGGAATTTTCCCCTCAGGAGT